>Ga0073899_10000482_pt1 | contig 36754 bp, 31 predicted proteins | sample KloWWTmetaKNB5Ph_FD_88975 | JGI IMG/M metagenome (GOLD analysis project Ga0073899, IMG submission 88975) | Active sludge microbial communities from Klosterneuburg, Austria, studying microevolution and ecology of nitrifiers - Klosterneuburg... | ecosystem: Engineered > WWTP > Aerobic digester >... | reverse complement strand
TTCTGTCTGATAGGAATTCCACTTTTGTCGGTGATAAGCCTATCCTACACGACCGCTCTATCTTTCCCCTTTTTTGGCGAAGGTATTGACGCACCACACAAAAGAGGACACGTGTCACGTGTAATCGTCTTTGCCCTCCGTATTATATTTAATGAGAAATAGTGAAGGAGAAAGATCATGGTGAGCCAACTGGCCGGCAAACCAGCGCCGCGTGCCTTGTTAGAAAATATTCCACGTCTGATTTCGGCGTATTACACGCATCTTCCCGATGTCGAAAATCCGGCGCATCAAGTGGCGTTTGGCACGTCAGGCCATCGCGGGTCGTCGCTGCGCAACTCCTTCAACGAGCAGCACATTCTCGCCATCAGCCAGGCGATCTGCGATTACCGGCGCCAAGAAGGCATCGACGGGCCGCTCTTCCTGGGCATGGACACACACGCGCTGTCCGAGCCGGCGATGGTCACCGCCGTGGAAGTTCTGGCCGCCAACGACATTGAGCTTGTCATCCAGGCTGGTATGGGCTACACGCCGACGCCCGTCATTTCGCACGCCATTTTGACCTATAATCGCGGTCGTCACGCGCATCTGGCGGACGGCATCGTCATCACGCCATCGCACAATCCACCCGACGACGGCGGCTTCAAGTACAATCCGCCCAGCGGCGGGCCGGCCGATACGGCCATCACCAAGCAGATCGAACGCCGCGCCAACGAACTGCTGCGCGAAGGGCTGCGCTCGGTCAAACGCATGAACTGGTGTGCAGCCAAAGTGTCGCCCAATACACACGAGTACGACTTCGTGATCGACTATGTCAACGATCTAAAGGACGTGCTGGACTTCGATGCAATTACCAACGCGGGCTTGAAGATCGGCGTCGATCCGATGGGCGGCGCCAGCGTCGAATATTGGGCGCCCATCGCTGAGACCTATGGCATCGACCTGCAGGTGGTCAACGACGCCATCGACCCCACCTTTCGCTTCATGAGCGTCGACCACGACGGCAAGATTCGCATGGACTGTTCGTCACCTTACGCCATGGCGAATCTGATCGGCCTCAAGGATCGCTTCGACATTGCCTTTGGCAACGACCCCGATGCAGACCGACACGGCATTGTCACGCGCAGCGCTGGCCTGCTTAACCCCAATCATTACCTGGCGGTGGCCGTAAACTATCTCTTCCAGCATCGACCCGGCTGGCGTCCCGACGCTGCCATCGGCAAGACGCTCGTCTCAAGCTCGATGATCGACCGCGTGGCAAAGAGCTTAGGCCGAACGCTGGCCGAAGTGCCCGTGGGCTTCAAGTTCTTTGTGGACGGCTTGCTCAGCGGCGATTTTGGCTTTGGCGGTGAAGAAAGTGCAGGCGCCTCGTTCCTGCGCCGGCGCGGCACCGTCTGGACGACCGATAAGGACGGCCTCACACTTAGCCTGCTGGCGGCGGAGATCACCGCGATCACGGGCAAGGATCCGGGTGAGCACTATCAGGAGTTGGAAGCGCGCTTTGGACGCTCCTTCTACGAGCGCATCGACGCGCCAGCCACGCGCGAGCAGAAGGCCATCCTCGCCGACCTGTCGCCGGAAAAAATCAGCGCGACCACCCTGGCAGGTGAAGCGATCACCGCCCGTCTGACGCGTGCGCCCTACAACCAGGCGCCGATCGGCGGCTTGAAGGTCGTCACCGAGAATGGCTGGTTTGCGGCGCGACCGTTGGGCACCGAGGACATCTACAAGATCTACGCCGAAAGCTTCATCAGCGAGGAACATCTGCATCAGATCCAGGCGGAAGCGCAACAGATCGTCAGCGATGCGTTGCAGGAAGCAAAGTGAAGCCAGCCATGTCCGAGATGCAGCAGGAAAGTGAAATGGCGGCGTAGAAATCTGCGCCGTAAAATAATAAACAAGCAAGGATCGCTTGATGTGGCGTGCAGACGATTTGCACGCCACATCGGCGATAACCGGAAGGGAAAATCGAGAATTACTTATGCGAATCACCAGTGCTGAAGAAGCTGTACGTGTTATCAAATCGAATGATCGGGTTTTTGTCCATGGGGCGGTGGCAACCCCGGTGCAGTTGATCCTTGCCATGACCGCGCGCGCCGCGGAACTGCGCGATGTCGAAATTGTGCATCTGCACACGGAAGGCCCGGCGCCGTACGCCTCCATTGAGTATGCAGAAAATTTCCGCACCAACTGCCTCTTTGTGGCGGCCAACGTGCGTGAGGCGGTCAACGAAGGTCTGGCCGATTACGTGCCCGTGTTCCTGAGTGAGGTGCCGGGGCTGTTCCGCAAAGGCATCATGCCGCTCGACGTGGCGCTGGTGCAGGTCTCGCCGCCCGACCGCCACGGTTTCTGCTCGCTGGGCGTCTCGGTGGATGTGGCGCGCGCCGCGGTGCAGGTAGCGCGCCATGTGATCGCTCAGATCAACCCGAACATGCCGCGCACACACGGCGATGGCCTTATCCACATCAGCAACATCGACAGCGCCGTCGTGGTCGATGACCCGCTGCCGGAGATTTCGCCCGGCGAGCCAGGCCCTGTGGAAACGGCCATCGGGCGCTACGTCGCCGAACTGGTGGAAGATGGCGCCACGCTCCAGATGGGGATCGGTGGCATTCCGAACGCGGTGCTTGCAGCTTTACGCAACCATCGCGACCTGGGCATCCACACCGAAATGTTCTCCGACGGCGCCATCGACCTGATCGAGCGCGGCATCGTCAACAATGAAAAAAAGCGCATCCATCCAGGTAAGGTCGTCAGCTCCTTTGCGATGGGCACGCGGCGCATGTACGACTACATCGACGACAACCCACAGGTCGTCCTCCTCGATGTCGCTTATGTCAACGACACGGCGGTCATCCGCCGCAACCCGCGCGTCACCGCCATCAACAGCGCCATCGAAGTTGATTTGACCGGTCAGGTGGGCGCCGATTCGGTGGGCATCCGCCAATATTCCGGCGTCGGCGGGCAGATGGACTTCGTGCGCGGGGCTGCGCTTTCCGAAGGCGGCAAGCCGATCATCGCGCTGCCGTCCGCGACCAGCAAAGGCGTCTCCCGCATTGCGCCCTATCTGCGCCTCGGCTCCGGCGTCGTCACCACGCGCGCCCACGTCCATTACGTGGTGACCGAGTACGGCATTGCCTATCTCTACGGCAAGAACTTGCGCCAGCGTGCGCGTGCGCTCATCGACATCGCGCATCCCGACCGCCGCGAGGAGTTGGAAAAGATGGCCTGGGAGCGCTTCAAACGCTGGCCCGAACACGTCCTTGCTTGATGGAGAAGCGTCCTGCTCAGCTCGAACGGATCACGCTTATTCCGCTCGAACCGCACCATGCCACGCACGCGGCCCGGCTGCACATTTTGGGGCAGCCGGGCACGTTTTTGACCGGCCTCGGCGCCGACGTACTGACAGTGCTTTACCAAACGCTGCCGTTGTCACAGGCTGGGTTTGGCTTTGCCGCCGTCGATCCTAGCCAGCCACACGCGTTGCTCGGCTTTGTCAGCGCCACGACCAGCGTCGCCGCGCTTTTTCTAGAGCTGGGCACGCGCCGCTTGCCGGCCTTTCTGCCGCCGCTGCTGCGACGCTTTGCCCGCCATCCTGCGCTGGCAGCACGCGCCGCGCAGACGCTGGCCTACCCCTTTCTCCATCCCGCTCCAGCCCAAGCGTTCCCACCGGCCGAACTGTTGTCGATCATGGTCGAACCGGCGTTGCGCAGCGCGGGCATCGGCGCGCTGCTGGTGGTCGCACTTCAGGCAGAATGCCGGCGCCGCGGTATTTCCGCGCTCGACGTCACCGTCGATACCGCCAACGACGCCGCGCAACGCTTTTACACCCGCTACGGCTTTGCCTACGCGCAGACCTTCTCGTTGTATGGACGGTCGATGCGGCTGTATCGGGCAAAGCCGACTGCCGCTTGATCGTGGCTGCTCTACATATTTAATGGCTCAACCGGAATTGATGGGGTCGGGTCTTACGTGCCGGGGACGGGCTGATCGTTGTCTGCTCGACCGAAGCGCCGCAAGCCCGTCCCCGGCACGTAACCAATTGTCGGTCGTTGCGCCACAAATGCAGTTCAAGGTAAACGCGCTGGGTATGTTGCATATCCACACTAAATCCTAACGCTACAACGCCGATGCAAAAATCAAGCAAAACTGCTATGATGACAGGCAGGATTGAGCAATGAAATACAAAGAAACAGATAGCAATGATGCAAGTTGAGCAACTTCAAACGGAGGTTGAAGCATTTCCATGCCAGCCAAAAAGCAGAAAAACACCCAACGCATTACCCTTGGCAAATTGCCGCCGATTTATAAATTCTTTCTGAATCCATATCAGGATGTTCGCTTCTCACGATGTCCCATCTGTGATGCCAAGATGCGTTCGCGTAAGCTGCCCTTTGTAGTGCATGTTGATCCGCACCTATTGAGCGTTCTCAACATGACGGCGCGCTACTGTCCAAACGACGAGTTGCTGATCTTACATAAAGACAAACTGGAAAATCTGCTTGCTTTCACCGCGGCGCAGAGTGCCCCGGAGATGCTTGGCAACAGTTATCTGGTCGTCGGCACGCTCGAGCATAACGCCTACGCACAAGTGGCCTCAGGCGCGCTGACAATGGGCGGAATATTCGGCGTCCTGCACGACTTTCAAGAATATCTACAGTTTGAACCTGTTCACTATGGTTGGGTCAACACCGACCCACCCGAAGAAAAGCCGGCGGAATAGCCCCAGCGACCAACCCAAAAATTACTCATCATGGCTTAGCAAATCCATGCCGCTCCAACCTCAAGTCTTTGCCTGGTCACTCGGCTCGTTGATCAAATCATGAAGTTCCTGCTCGACAGAGGGATGGCGCAAAGCACACTGAAATCAGAAGGGATCAGTTTTGGGGGAACTATGTCCCCTCGCTCATCTGCTCCAACCGCTCCATCACCCACATGCGAATTAGAGTCTGATAACCGATCCCCTTACGGTTGGCGACGATTTTCAAACGCTCGATCACTTCTGGCTCGAGGCGCAGCGAAATCTATTGCTTGATGAAACTAGCTTGACCAATTTGCCATTCCACGCATTCCTCCGCAAAATGGATGGCATGGATAAGGGTTCATCTTCCGCCGCCACGCCCTCACACTGGCTGCCGCGAGGGCGGCTGCTGGTGTTGATCGGGCTGGGCATTGTGACCTGGGTGCTGCTGCTCGCCTTCTTCGGCGGACAGGCGGCGTTGCAAGCGATTGCCACGGCCGATGCGCGCTGGCTGCTGCTGGCGATGCTCGTCCATTACAGCAGCTTCGCTGTGCGCGGCCATCGCTGGCAGCGCATCCTTGGCATGATGGGCTATCAACTTGGCTATCTTTACACGACCGGTCTGCTGCTGGCGGGTTGGTTTGTGAGTGCGCTGCTGCCCGCGCGCGCCGGCGACCTCATGCGCATCGGCGTGCTGCGGCTCGACAGCCCGCGCCATGCGTCCGTGCCGGTGGCCGCCAGCCTGGGGTCGATCGTGCTGGAGCGGGCGTTGGACATTTTGGCGATTGTCAGCTTGGGCGTCGGCTTTGGCTGGGCGGTGCTGCGCACGCAGGCGCCCGGCTGGTTGGTGGCAAGCTATGCCGCGGCGGTCGGACTGTTGGCGCTCTTCGTCGTCGGCATTGTGGTGGCGCCGCCTGTGATCGGCTGGCTGCGGCGGTGGAGTCAACAGCGGCTGTGGCAGTCGCTCCTGACCTTTGTGGAACAACTGGTCGCCAGCCTGCGCGTCTTGATCCAGCAGCCGCGTCGCGGCGCGCTGGTGACGGCGGAGAGTCTCTATATCTGGCTGTGCGATGCGCTGGTCGTCTGGTGCGTGCTGCGCAGCCTGGGCGCCACGACGCCGCTGGACGTGGCGGCATTTGTCGCGCTCACGGTCGATGTGCTGGCCGCGGCGCCGCTGACGCCGGGCGGCATCGGCCAGATCGACGCCGCGTATGTGGCGCTCTTTGCGCTGCTGCCCACTACAGCCTTCAACGTCGGCGCGGCTGTGCTCTTGATCCGCTTCATCACCTACTGGAGCTTTCTGCTCTTCAGCGGGCTGGTGACGGTGCTGGCCGGCTTTGGCGAGGTGATCCAGCGCGTGCGCGCCGACGCCGGCCCCGTCGAAAGCGCGCTCCGCCCTGCATCACCCTCATCCCCTGACCTGTCCGTATGACGACATTTTGGGCGCGCCTGCGCCGTTTCTACATCGATCATCGCTGGTTTCTGGCGTTGCTGCTGCTCTTTGCCAGCTTCCGGCTCTTTGCCATCCTGCTCTTGCGCCCCGGCGGCTTTATCGCCGACAACTCCGACTACGAGTTCTACTATGCGTGGGGCCTCACCATCCCGATGGGCTACACCACCTTCGAGAACTTGTGGACCGCGTATCCGCCGCTGTTTGCGGCGTTGATGCTGCCGGTTTTTGAGTGGTCAAGCCGCATTCCGCCCTGGGTGGAGCCGCGGCTCTTCTTTCACGTGCTCTTTGGGCTGGAGCTACTGCTCTTTGAGATCGGCAACTTCATCCTGATCTACCGGCTGGCGCGACGACTGGAGATCGAGAGCCGCGCCGATCCATCGACCCCAGCACCCCAACACCTCAACACCCCAGGCGCAGCGACCCTCATTCCCTTGCCCCTCAAAGCGACTGTCTTCTACGCCATGCTCTTTGCGCCCGTCTATACGCTGCTCGGCTGGTTTGAGGCGATGCCGCTCTTTTTCCTGCTGCTGGGGCTGGATCTGCTGCTGAGCCGGCGGCGCGGGCTGTGGATCGCCAGCGCCGTGGCGGCCGCGCTGGGCTTCCTGGTCAAGCTGACGCCGATAATGCTGGCGCCGATCGCCGTGCGCTGGCTTGGCGCGCGTCTGAGCCTCGATGCGCTGCGCCACGAATGGTTCAAGCGTCGCTCACCTGGCAATTTGCTCAAGCCTGCGGTTTATATTCTTGTCTTTTTGGGCGTGGTGGTCGGCGTCGGGCTGCCGCTGGCGCGCTTCAACCCGTCGCTGGCGCTGAGCAGCTTCACCGTCAACAGCTTGCGCCCGCCGTGGCAAAGCGTGTGGGCGCTGATCGACGGCTACTACAGCTTTGGTCTCGTTCCGGTCAGTATGCGCAACTTGCGCGGGCTGGAGACGGGCGGCCAGTGGACATCCAGCCTGCCGTGGACGTGGATCACGCTGAGTTTTGCGCTGCTCTATCTTTGGCTCTACACGCGGCGCTATGACTGGACGCGCGTGCGCACGCCCATTGTCTTCACCGCGTTGAGCATCATCTGGCTCTTTCTCTACAGCAAGGGCTGGAGTCCCCAGTTTGTGGTGTGGGTGCTCGCCTTTGTAGTGCTGCTGCGCCCCGATCTTTTTGGCGTGCTGCTGGCGATCATGCTCACCTTGCTCAATGTGCTCGAAAGCAGCGTCTTCCTGATTTTGTTGCCCGACGAGCGCTGGATCCTGGTGGCAACGGTGCTGGCGCGCACCGCGCTGCTGATATTGCTCGCCATCGACTTCGCCGGTCAGATCTGGCCGGCGCCGCGTCGCGGTCAGCAGATGCAGCGCGCCGCCGTGGGTCTAAGCGCCGCGGTGATGGTCGCAATGGTGGGCGTCATGCTGGTGGGCGCGCCGCGCACGGCGCAAGCTTATCAGGCGCGCCGGCTGGCCGAACATCCATGCCGAGAAGCCGTCGCCTATCTCGACGCACAAGCCGGCAGTCTCACCCGCACGCTGGCGATGGACGACACTGCGCTGTGGAGCGATCTCTATCCCTGGCTGGGCGCTGCGTATAAGCTGGTCGTCGTCGATGGCTACAACCCGGACGATCGCCCCGCCGCGGATGTGATGGCGGAAAAACTTGCGGAGATCAGCCAGGAGGGGGAATTCTGGTGGATCGAACGAGACGCCGACGCCGCGAGCAGCGCGGCTGCGACGGAGCAATGGTCGGCCGCGGCGACGAACTTTTTTGCCGCGCCCGGCGTCTATACGCGCGACGTGCAACGGCTCGGCGCCTGTGATCTGGCGCGTGTACTCTCATTGCCGGCAGCCGCCAACGTAGCCCAGTTTGCGGTCAAGGAAGGGCGCATCGATCTGCGCGGCGTGGCGCTGGGCGAGGCGCAAAGAGGCGCTGACCTGCCGTTGGTGTTATACTGGCAGATGCCGGCCGCGGTTGCAGACAGCTACACCGTGTTCACACAGTTGTTTGCGCCCGATGGTCAGATGGTGGCGCAGCAGGATAATCTGCCCGTTAATGGGCTGGCGCCGACCAACACGTGGGCGCCAAATCAGCCGGTGCGCGACGACTATCGCCTGCCCATCCCAGCCGACGCCCCGCCTGGTCTGTATACTTTGCACATCGGTCTGTACGATGCGGCGGGTCGGCAAACAGCAACCTTGCCCGACGGCGCAACCGCCGACCATATGACCATGACTGTAGACGTGCGTTGATTCTATGCAGAGCATCCATCGCGACCTCAGCCCCAAAGACCGCAGCACCGCCTTTCTTATCTTTGGCTTTCTGCTTGCCTGCTACATGCTGACCTTCACCGGCGTCATCGACAGCAGCGACGGCCTTTCCACCTTTGCGACGACCGAAAGCTTGGTGCGCCGGGGCGCGTACGACAGCAATCAGGTGCTGTGGATGGGCAATCAGCAGGGCAACCTCGGGCCGGACGGCAATCTCTACTCGCGTAAAGGCGTGGGGATGGTGTGGCTGGCCGCACCGTTGGTATGGCTCGCCAAACTCTGGCCCTCGCTTGGGCTGGTGCACGCGGCGCTGTTGCTCAACCCGCTGCTGACCGCGTGGACCGGCGCGCTGCTCTTTCGCACCGGCCGGCGTCTGGGCTGGTCGCGCGCGCACGCGATTGCAGCCGCGCTAATCTTTGGCCTGGCGACAATGGCCTGGCCGTACACGCAGACTTATTTCAGTGACCCGGTGGCCGGCTGGGGACTCTTTGCCGCGGCCTACGGGCTGCTTTCGTACGCACAGTCAGAGCGCAAACTCTATTTGTTTGGCGGCGGGCTGGCCTGGGGCATTGCTTACCTGACGCGCACGATCAATCTGATGACGCTGCCGATCTATGCCGTGGGGCTGCTGCTTGTGCTGACGCCGCCTTTTCAGCAGCTTGGCCACGATTTTGCAACCCGCGCCCGACGCGCATTCTGGCGCTATTGGCGGCCCGTCGTTGCCTTTGCCATTCCCATCGCAGCGGCTGGCCTGCTTTCGCTCTGGTGGAATTGGCTGCGCTTTGGCAGTGTGTGGGATACAGGCTATGTGGCGAGCGAGACCTTTAGCGCCAACTGGCTGTTCGGATTGTTTGGCCTGACCGTCGGCCCGGCGCGCGGCGTGCTCTGGTACAATCCCATCCTGGTGTTGGCGCTGCCGGGGACGCTCTGGTTCTGGCGTCGGCAACGGCGGATTCTATTTCTGGCGCTGGCGCTCATTGCCGTCTACTTTGCGGTCTATGCCAAGTGGTACATGTGGCATGGCGGCTACAGTTGGGGCGCACGCTTCATCGTGCCGACGCTGCCCTTTTTGACTTTGCTGGCGCTTCCCGGCTGGCGGGCGTTGATGTCCGACCGGGTGTTGGGATGGGTGGGCGTGGTCATCGGCGGTGGGCTGGCGGTGGCGTCATTCGCCGTACAGGTGCTTGGCTTGCTCGTCCCCTACAGTCTGGTGCAAGATCGCCTGGCCGCGATGGTGACGCCGCTTTTCGCCGAGGAGACCTTCACCGCGCTGCGCTATTCGCCGCTCGTCATGCAGTGGCAGATGGTGCGACCGGAAACGATTCACCTGGCGTGGTGGCATGGCGGTTGGCCCGCTGGCATCGACTGGCTGGCGCTGGCCGTGGCGCTGGCCGGCGTTTTCGTCGGACTGTTTCTGCTGGTGAAGCAGATGCGCAACTCACAACGTGATGACGCCGACGACCACACGCGCAACGGGCTGTACGCGGCCGCGCTGCTCCTGCTGACCTTGGGCCTGCTGACGTACTATTATACGACGCTCGTCGCGCCAGAGATGCGCAGTGTTGCCGAGCGGCTGCGTACAGAAGGGCGCGCGGGGGATGCGGTCCTGCTGCTGCGCCCTGAAGCGACGCAGGATTTCGCCAATGTTTACCGGGGGGCGCTGCCCGTCTACGGCATGTTTCAGCGAGATACGCTTGCCGATGGCGACAGAACCGTGTTGAATCGCGTGCGCGCTGGCTACGCACGCACCTGGGTCGTGCCCAGCGACGGGGCGCCGGAGCAGTCAGGCTGGGAGCGGGCGCTGCGCACGGAAGACTTTTTGCTTGCCGACGACCGCATCAGCGGCCCATCCAACCAACGCCTGGCGCTTTACGCTTTGCTGCAAGCCGCCGACATGGCCGAAAATGGGCTGGGCGCTGCATTCGGCGACCCGGCCGGGCCGCTGGTGACGGAGGAAAACGGCTGGATTCGCTTGAACGGCTACGCGCTGACGCCCACTGCGACGCCGGGCGGCCACATTTTGCTCACCCTGCTCTGGCAAAGTCTGCAACCTGTGACCACCGACTATCAAGTCTTTGTTCACTTGCTCGACGCCCAGGGCGACAAGCTTTTGCAGCGCGACGGCCAACCCGTCCAGTGGATGCGCCCCACCAGCACGTGGCAGGCAGGCGAGGAGATCGTCGATCACTACGGCCTGTTGTTGCCGGCGACGCTCCCCGCCGGTCGCTATACGCTTGCCGTCGGGCTCTATGATCCGGTGAGCGGCCAACGGTTGGCCGCCAGCGCGGGGCCGGCAAGTTACGCCATCGACCTGGGGCCGATTCAGGTTCAATAATTGACTTCGCGGCAGAAAGCCGAGAAATCTGCCACAAAGAATGCAGGGTCAACCGGATCTCGTGTGGTTACGTGCCGGGGGCGGGCTTGCGGTGCTCAGTCGAGCAGACAACATTCAGCCCGTCCCCGGCACGTAAAGCCCGACCACATAAATTCCGGTTGAGCCAGAATGCGAAGAGTCTACAGAGCAACCTTTTTCTCTAGTTTCTTTGTGGCTGACGAGGCTGTTCACGGTGAAGTCATACATCGAAAAGGAAGTTGTGTAGTGAGTAAATTAAACGATATCAAACGTTGCAACGCCATGAACGTGCAGCGATGGTCACTGCCGGTGCGGATTCTGTTGCTCATTATCGTCGTCTATACAGTGGCCGCCTGTGGCGGGGAAGATGCGCCGCCTGAGCCGACGGCAACGGCGACGCCTGCCTCGCCTGCCCCGGAAGCGATCACGCCGTTGAGCGAAGAGACGCTGCCCGTCAGCGCGGATGCGCCGGTGCAAGCAGCCGCCTTGCCTGCGGCGACGCCCACTGTCTCCGTGCTCGCGGTGGACGAAAGCGAAGGCCAGTGCAGCATCGACTACGACATTGACCTGGCGGGCTATCCTGACCTTTACCGCAAGCTGGGATGTGCAGTCAGCGCCAGCAGCAACGAAGCGGTCGGCATCAACGAGTTTGGCGAGGGGCCGGAGTACAGCCGCTTCATGCTCTGGTTTGGCAACGAACAACAGATCTACGTCCTGTTTCCCGACCAATCCTGGCAATCGTACCGCGATACCTGGGACGAGAACCAGCCTGAATTTTCCTGTAATCCGTTGAGTGCGCCGCCCTCCTCACCGCCGCTGCCGCGCCGCGGCTTTGGCAAGCTGTGGTGCTCCGTTGAGGGGCTACAAGAGCAACTTGGCATGATCGATCGCGAGGAGCGCTTGTGCCAGCACACGGTCGTCCAGTCGTTTGAGCAGGGGCGCTTGTTGGCCTGCTTCGAGGACGCCACGATCCGCTATTTCAACCTGCTCAATGACGGCGCGTGGGAATTGCTGGTCGTCCAGTAACGAATTTGACGCTTGGCGTCTTTGCCACACTCCACGGCTCTGTGTCAAGCTATTTTCAGATCAATAGTCCATGCCCCTCTGGGGCCAACGAGCAATGAAAATCGCTTTTCTCTGCGAGCCTCTGCCTCTCTGCGACTCTGCGTTAAGCTATTTTCAGGCTAAACAGTAAGGGAATACGCGATGCGCGTGATTGCAGGCAAGGCCAAAGGCCGCAAATTGAGGATGGTGCCGGGCGAAGGCACGCGGCCGATCACCGACCGCGCCAAAGAAGCCCTTTTCAGCATCATGGGCAACTGGATCGAAGAGACCCGTGTCCTCGATCTCTTTGGCGGCGCCGGCGGCGTCGGCATCGAATGTCTGAGCCGCGGCGCGGCCTGGGTCGATTTTGTCGATCTCAACCGCAAGGCGGTCGAAACCATTCATGCCAACGTGCGCCATTGCGGGTTTGAAAGCCAGGTGCGGGTGGAGCGCCTCGACAGCTTTGCGTATCTGCAACGCTATCACGGCCCGCCCTACGATTTAATTTACGTGGCGCCGCCCCAATATCAGGGGATGTGGCTCAAGGTGCTGACTCTGGTTGACAGCCAACCCGGATTGCTGGCGAAGTTTGGTAGCGTCATCGTGCAGATTCACCCGCGCGAGGAAAGCCCGGTGACGCTTCAGCGGCTCGAGGAATATGACCGCCGCCGCTACGGCTCGGTGCGGCTGATCTTTTACGCCGCCGCGGAGGATCTGGCGGAAGATGACGCGGAGGAGGCATTGCCGGCCAGCGACCAAAATGAGATGGAGTTTGACGCGGATACAGACGACGAACTCAGCGGATGATGAGGCGGTGCGAAAAAACTGAGTTTTTCCAAAAAACTCAGTTTCTGGCGGCGGCTTGACTTGGTTTCGTCCGCACGTAACGATTCAGCCATCACAAGCATAGACCACGGATGGGGCGGATTAGGCGGATACTCACGGATTTCCATCCGAAATGTATCCGGATTTTTCCGTCTACTCCGTCTAATCCGTGGTCTATAGAACTGGGCTGAATCGTTACGTCCGCACTAAACAAGCAAAAAAAGGAGGGGCAGCCGAATCGGCTGCCCCTCCTTTTTTTGCTCGCAATTCAAGCTCGGCTATTCAGCCATCGGGACGTACAGAATCTGCCCCTCGGCGGCGTCGGCGGGCACGGTGACTGCAATTTCCTCATTCAGCGTGGCATGGCCGGCCGGATCGGCAAGCGCAAAGGTATAGCTGCCCGCATCCAGATTTTCCACGAGCACGCCCGCGTCGCTGGAGGTGAATTCACCCACCTGCTTACCCGCGGCGTCCGTCACGTTCAGAACAACCCCGGTAAGGTTGACTTCGGCATCATCCATCACCGCGTTGCCGTTGGCGTCCACAAAGAAAAGCACGGCGACGGCATCCGCCGTCACGGCCGGATCGCTCACCAGCAGCGGCTTGGTGGCAATGGCTGCGGGGGCGGCAGCCGGCGCCGCGGGCGCGCCGTCCAACTTGCGCATCGAGACCAGCGCCTGGTCAAGCGCGCCGACAAACGTGTCAAACTTATCGCCAGTGACCGCAAGTGCGGCGACCGCGGTCTCGAGACTATCGATGGCGCCGGATTGCGTCTCGATCTGCACCAGCGTGTTATCGACCTGACTGCGGGCCACTGCCAGTTGGTCGCGCACATCCGTCACCTGGCTGGCGACCGTGTCGACGTTCTGGCTGACCGCACCGACGTTCTCATTGACGCGCGCGAGGTTGGCTTCCATGACGGCCAGGCGTTCGGGATGGGTGAAATTGAGCGTGCCGCCGTTGATGATCGCCAGCACGAGCAAAGTCGCCAACATGCCCAGCACCGCGCCGCCGATGGCGGCAAAAAACATGGAGAGCGAATCCTGCGACGCGGCTTTATATTCTAACTCCGGCGCTGCGGGCTTGCGTTCGCCGCTCTTCATTTCAAGGGATTCATTCTGTACACTCATCATAACTCCTTCATGGGTTGCTGTTTTCGTTACTCGTAGCCATTCGACACGTTTACTACTACAGACACATCCCCCAGCTACATTCATCCTGAGCTTGGGGCGCGCCGTTGTGTATCGTCTTACACGCTTCCGAACATCTATGCCATAATAACGCAAAAATCTTGCGAGCGTCGGTAATCATCGCTCCTTGCCATTTAGTGAGCGCGCCGGCTGCGGTCGCATTGCAACGCATCTCTATTCCAGCGGCTCCGGCGCCAATGCATCCGATGTAAATACATCCAGCGGTCGTGCAGAACCGAACGCACAACAGTCTTTTAGTTTACCGGCAGGGTGCAACGTGCGTCAAGCCGGCTGAGGTTACAATTGCACAACGATTCTCGGACGTTCTCACTCCAACATTCGCCTATGCAGCCTGCCGAGGCAGCCAGTAACGCAACTCAGTCAGAGCTGGCTGCGCTTGAATTTGTCCTTTCGCCTGCGGCTGCGCCACTTCTGGAGGAATTGGCGCAGGCGTCGCTCGACGAGGCGCACACGCTGACGCTGCTCACGCGTCTGCGGCGGACGGTGGCGCCAGCACTGGCCACGGCCTTGTTGACGCAAGCGCGTCTGCGCCGCCGTGCGCAGGTCAAATTCACCGCGGCTGCACGCATGGTCTTCACCGCCGAGGCGCTGGAGCAAGCCACGGCCGAGACGCCGGCGGCGCAGCGTGCGGCGCAGCTTGACGCGTTGGCGGGCGAGGGGCGCTTGCTCGACCTCGGCTGCGGCATCGGCGGCGATCTGGTGGCGCTGGCGCAACGCCGCGAGGTGGTCGCCTACGAACTCGACGCGGTGCGAGCCCGCTGTGCGCAGCACAATGTCGCCGTGCACGGGTTGGCCGCGCGCGTGACGGTGCACGGCGCCGACTGGACGCAGGCGCTTGCCGCCGGAGATCTGCCACACGCGGCTGCCGCCTTTATCGACCCCGCGCGGCGCAGCGGCGGCCGGCGTATTTTCAGCCTGCACACCATGCAGCCGCCGCTTGGCGAAATTCTCAAGCTGCGATACTCTATTCCGCTGCTGGCGGTCAAGGTAATGCCGGGCGTGGACGCCGCGGAACTTCCTGCGGGCTGCAACGTTGAGTTTGTCAGCCACGCGGGAACGTGCAAGGAAGCCGTGCTCTGGTTTGGACGCGAGGATGCGCCTCCGCGCTGGGCGTCGGTGCAGCGCGAGGATGGCTGGCACACGCTGCCCAACGACGGGACGCCGCCGCCGGTGGGTGAACTGGCGCCCGGCATGGTGTTGTACGAGCCGGATCCGGCGGTCATCCGCGCCGGCGCGCTGACGCCGCTGTGCATCCGGGTCGGCGGCCACTTGTTTGCGCCGGACATCGCCTACATCGTCGCGCCGGCCTTGCGCGATGAGCCGCTTGCGCAGGCCTTCGCCATTGACGAGACGCATCGCTTCAGCCTCAAGCTGCTCAACCAGCGCCTGGCAACGCTGGGCGTGGGCCAGGTCGAGCTGCTCAAGCGCGGCTTCCCGGAGGAGCCGGAAGCATTGCGGCCGCGGCTGCACTTAACGCCCAGTGGTGCGGCAGGCGTGGTGATTTTCACCCGCCGCGGCGACGCGCACTGGATGCTGATCGGACGCCGGCTCTCTAAGTTTCGGTAAGCGCGCAGCATTCCGAGAGTGGGCATTTTTGATGTGGAGCTGATATATAGTCACAGCAAAATAGCCCACGGATGGGGCGGATTAGGCGGATTCTCGCAGATTTTATCCGAAAATATCCGGCTTTGTCCGTCTAATCCGTGGGCTATGGACACCCTGAACAGTGTTGATACTATGAAAGGCGCTTGATGTTGCCATGAGTGGGGAAAAGCGTATGGTCACCCAGGAAGAACTTGTCGAACTGGCCCGCAACGTGGGGGAAAAGCTGGCGCGGCGCAACCTGCTATGCGCCACCGCCGAAAGCTGCACGGGCGGCTTGATCGGCCACATCATCACGGAGAACGCCGGCAGTTCGGCCTATTTTGCCGGCGCGGCAGTCGTCTACAGCTATGCCGCCAAAGAGCGGCTGCTTGGCGTCGATCACGCGCGATTGGCGAGCGAAGGCGCGGTCTCGGCGGCGGTGGCGCAGCAGATGGCGCAAGGGGCAGTGAAGTTATTCGACGCCGACGTGGCGGTCAGTGTAACCGGCATTGCGGGGCCGGGCGGCGGCCTGCCCGGCAAACCGACCGGCACGGTCTATCTCCACCTCAGCGCCGCGGACGGCTATGCACGCGACGCCCATCATGTCTGGGAGGCGGACCGCAGCGGCAACAAATTGTTGAGCGCACAGGTCGCGCTGCGGATGCTGCTCGACTATCTCGATGCGTAGGGGTGGGGTAGAATGGAGGCTGGAGATTAGGAGATTGAAAAGAAATCGCCATAGTTTCCAGACTTTGTATAGAATTGTGAGTAGACAGCATGGCTAAGGAAGTTTTGGTGAAAGAACCGGTGGAGACGCTGGTGCGCGTGATGTCAGACGGCAATGTACAACCCACATCGTTTGTCTGGCGCGACCGCACCCGCTATGTCGCCGATCTGGGGCGGCAGTGGGAGGAGCGCATCGATGGTAAGCTGGTGCACTGCTATCTGATTCAGTCGGTCGATAGGAACACCTACGAATTGCACTGGGACGCCGGCGAAAATCGCTGGACGCTGCATCGCGCCTGGTTGCGCGACCTCGTCGTGTAAAGCGCAAGTATAAAGGTGATGCCGGATGGCTGAACGTATAGCTGTGCCTACCGTTTCAACCGAGCAGATGCAGGAAATCGACCGCCTCATGGTCGAGGTCTACACCATCGATCTGCTCCAGATGATGGAGAATGCAGGCCGTAGCCTGGCGATGCTGGCGCGCACGATGCTCGGCGGCGAGGTGACCGACCGCCCGATCGTGGTGCTGGCGGGACGCGGCAATAACGGGGGCGGCGGGCTGGTCGCCGCGCGCCACCTCCTCAACTGGGGCGCATGGGTGCAGATCGTGTGCAGCTATCCGCCCGCAGCCTATCAAGGCGCACCCGCGCGCCAGTTGCAGATTCTACAGGCAATGGGCGCACCGTTGGCCTGGGCCGAAGAAGGGTGGGAGCTGCCGCCCGCCGACCTGTTGATCGACGCCATCATCGGCTACGGGCTGCGCGGCGACCCGCGCGGCCCGGCGCGCAATTTGATCCAGCTTGCCAACAGCAGCGCCGCGCCGATCCTGAGCCTGGACGCGCCGAGCGGAGTGGACAGCGCAGCAGGCCGGGTGTTTGCACCGCACATCCAGGCCGCGGCGACGCTGACATTGGCGCTGCCCAAAACCGGCTTTCGCCAACCGGCCGCGGCGGCCGCATGTGGCGCGCTCCATCTCGCCGACATCGGCGCGCCCGCCGCGCTGTACGAGCAGCTTGGCATCGCGGCGCCGCTGCTCTTTGGGCGCGCCGACCTCATTGCGCTGGCAGTGGAGGACGGGGAGCTCTGGGCGGAGGCGTGACATGGCCGACTTCAGCGTGCTCTATTTGCTTGGCTACGCCCTCATTCTGCTCGGCCTGGTCGGCGTGATCTTGCCGCTTGTGCCTGGCCCGCTGCTGATCTGGCTGGGCGCCCTGGTGTGGGCGTGGGGCGACGGCTTTGCGCGCGTCAACTGGGTCGTGCTGGCGGTGTTGGGCGTGTTGGCCGCGCTGGCCTGGGCGTCAGATATCTTGCTGACGACCGCGATGAGCCGTCGCTCCGGCGTCAGTTGGAAGGCGATTGGCGGCGCCGTGGTGGGCGGGCTGGTCGGTGGGCTGCTGCTGGTCGAGATTCCGATCATTGGCACGCTCTTTGGCGCGCTGGTCGGCGCCATGCTCGGCATGTTGGTGGTGGAATGGCTCGACAAGCGCAACCTGCGGCGGGCGCTGCGAGCCACGTGGAGCTATCTGGTCAGCTCGCTGGCTGCGTCGGCGTTGGAAATCGTCATTGCGGCGGCGATGATCGGCATCTTTGTCTGGCAGACATGGTCGTAGGGTGATGAAAACCACATGCGCGCACTGATCGCGGTCAACGGCATTATCGAGGATTACGCCGCCATTGCCAGACGGCTGCACGCCGACGATCTCCTGATCGGCGCTGACGGGGGCGCGGCGCACTGGCTGGCGATGGGACGCCGGCCGCACGTCGTGGTCGGCGATCTCGACAGCTTGCCCCCCGCAGTGGTCAATGACTTCATTGCCCAGGGCGTTCAAGTGGAGCGCCACCCGTGCGAGAAAGACCAGACCGATCTCGAACTTGCCATCGAACGGGCGCTTGCCGACGGCGCCAGTGAAGTGTTGCTGATCGGAGCGCTGGGCGGACGGTTGGATCAAACCCTGGCGAATTTGTTGATTTTGGCGCAGCGGGCGTGGACGACGCCGGTGCGCATTATGGAGGGAGACCAGCTTGCCGAAATCCTGCGCGGCCCAGGGGCGCTGGACTTGCACGGCCCGCCCGGCGCCACGGTCAGCCTGATCCCGTTGAGCGAGACCGTGCGCGGCATCACCTACACCGGACTGCGCTATCCGCTCGACGACGCCACGCTGCCCTTTGGCAGCACGCGCGGGGTCAGCAACGAACTCCTCACCTCGCCTGCCAGCATCACGATCCAGGAAGGCATGGCGCTGATTATCTATACAGGGGCTGACGCCGTTCCGTAGCGCCGGCATTGAATTGCCAGCAAATTTCAGTAGTTCACGATTTTGCCTCACACAAAGACGCAAAGACACAAATTTGAAAAAACTCGCTTTCTGGCTACTGACTTACCTGGACCTATCTGCATTAAGTTTCAGCCGGTAGGCGTGGGCGGTTCCGTAGCCACGGACGCGCTGAGCTGCCGGGCGCGGTTTGACAGGATAGCCAAGCTCGCGGCGGAGATCAACGCCAACACAAGGCCGAGAAGCTGGCTGGTGCGAAATCCTGCGGTCACCGCGCTGTTGGCGGCAAACGCATCGGCGATCAGGAGAACGAGACCGGTCGCCAACCCGGCATGGCCGATGGACGCCCCCGGTGTACACGGATCGCTCAGCCCCCAGACGACGGTGATGCTCACCAGAAAGCCGACTGCACGATAGAGCGCGGCCGGATGCTGCATGGCTCCGTAGTAGGGTCGCGCCCACGGCAGATCGCTGGGGAGGCCAAGCATGGCGCCCGTCAAATAGTCCGCGATGGAGATGACGCCGGCCGCCATCAGGAAGCCGACCGCAAACGCGGCGGCAATGCGCGTCGGGCTGAGCGCGTGGCGCAACATGTAGGCATAGGCTGTCACGCCCGCAGCGATCAAGCCGGGCCAGAATGCAAAGCCGCTGGGTCGCAGGCTGACGATCAACGTTGGTTCCGCCGCATAGACATACCAGAATTGGAAGACGTTCCACAACCTTGCCACGATCAGCCCGGCCAGCACCGCGAGCAGACCGGTGTTCCAGACATCGTCTGTGCGCAGGCCAAGGCGGCGGCCAAAGCGACCGGCGGTTTCCAAACCGAGAAAGAGGGCCAGCATCGCAAAGATCGGGCCGGTGGGCAGGGTGACGGGGCCAAAAGGCAGTGCTGGATACATTGTCAGCAGACTCTAATCTTTCTGACGACCGAAGTCGTGTACACTGAAAGGAAGGGGCAAGTTGCGAGGGACCTAATTTTTATAGACCACGGATTAGGCAGATTAGACGGACAAAACCTGATAATTTTCGGATGAAATTCGCGAGCATCCGTCTAATCCGTCCTATCCGTGGTCTATTTTTGTTATACCTGTATAGCTACATGAAACCTAAAAAGGATGATGAGCACATGCGTATTCTTGTGACTGGCGGCGCCGGTTTCCTGGGCAGCCACCTGTGCGACCGGCTCCTGGCTGAAGGCCACGACGTGATTGCGATGGACAACTTGATCACGGGTTCGACCGACAACATCTCCCACCTGGCCAGCAACCGGCGCTTTCAGTTTATCCATCACGACGTTACCAATTACATCTACCTGAAGGGCAGCCTCGACGCCATTCTACACTTCGCGAGTCCTGCCAGTCCAATCGACTACCTGGAGCTACCGATTCAGACGCTGAAGGTGGGCAGCCTGGGTACGCACAACGCGTTGGGGTTGGCGCTGGCAAAAGGCGCACGTCTCCTGCTGGCCAGCACGAGCGAAGTCTACGGCGACCCGATGGTGCATCCCCAGCAGGAAACCTACTGGGGCAACGTCAACCCGATCGGGCCGCGCGGCGTTTACGATGAGGCCAAACGCTTTGCCGAGGCGATGACGATGGCCTATCATCGCAGCCACGGCGTCGATACGCGCATCGTGCGCATCTTCAACACCTATGGCCCGCGCATGAGGCTGAGCGATGGCCGCGTCGTGCCCAACTTCGTCGGCCAGGCGCTGCGCCAGGAGCCGCTGACCGTCTACGGCGAAGGCAAGCAGACGCGCAGCTTCTGCTATGCCAGCGATCTGGTGGACGGCATCTACCGCCTGCTCCTCAGCGACGAAAACGAGCCGGTCAACATCGGCAACCCGGCCGAGCTCACCATCCACGACTTCGCCCAGGTGATCAACGAGCTGACCGGCAACCCGGCCGGCATCCGCTTCGAGCCGCTGCCGGTGGACGACCCCAAGCAGCGCCAGCCCGACATCACTAAGGCGCGCCGCATCCTTGGCTGGGCGCCGAAGGTGGACCTGCGCACGGGGATGACGCAGACGGTGGAATGGTTCAGAAACCAGTTGGCCGTGCGGGGGTAGATGGTCCGTTCACCACAAGGTGATGATGCGTTCCTTCTGCTCGCGCAGTTTCTCCCGGTTCGAGCGCAGGGCGATCACCACTGCAGCCAGCACCATCACGCCGTAAATGGCAAAGGGCCACGGTGAAATTTCGTCTACAGACAGGATGAGGAAGAGGGCAAAGGCGGAAACCGCCACGGCCAGCGTGCCGATCGAAGCAATGCGCGACCACCAGATGAGAAAGGCGCCGATGATGATGGTAATGCCGCCCACCAGCGGGTTGAGCGCCAACGTCGTTGCGGCTGTGGTAATGCCGCCGGCGCCACCTTTGAAGCCGTTGAGGAACGACCAGTTGTGGCCGATAACGGCAAACCCGCCCGCCAACGCCGCCGCAAGATCCAGGGCGTTCTTACGCATCAACGCGTCCTCGACCGACATCGAACCGGGCTCAGGGAAAAGTAAGAAAAAGAGCCAGCGCACGAGCAGCACCGCCACCACGCCTTTGACGGCATCGCCGATGATTGTCGGCACGGCAGCCTTCAGCCCGGCCGCCCGCCAGGCGTTCGTCCCGCCGATGCGACCGCTGCCCACGGTGCGAATGTCGACGCCGTACATCCGGCAAACCCATAATCCCACCGGGATCGAGCCAAGCAGATACCCAATCAGCGCTGCCAACGGTACAAACGCCCACATCATTCGCGTCCCCTTTTGCTAAACATGGATGGCGCGGATTGGGCGGATAGTTGCAGATTAGATCCGCGAAAATCAGCCCAATCCGTGTCATCAGCGCGTCAATTTTTGATCGCATCTCTCCTAAAGCAAAGCGCGCACTGCTACCAGCGCCGCGTCGTAGTCTGGGTGTTGACCGATGCCCGGCACATATTCCACATAACGCACGATGTCGTCGGCGTCGATCACAAAGATCGCGCGCTGTTCCGCACCCAAAGCAGGTACAGCAGTCCCATACGCCTTGCCAAATTCCAGCCCCATGTAATCCGAGAGCATCAACACGCGCTCAACGCCGGCCGCGCCGCACCAGCGCTTCTGCGCCATCGGCAGATCGACGCTTACCGTCACGATGATGACCTGCTCACCCAGCTCAGAAGCCGCTTCGTTCATACGCCGCGTCTGGGCGTCGCAGACGCTGGTGTCGATGCTGGGCACGACACTGACCAATCGGATCTTGCCAGCGGTGTCGGCCAGCAGCTTGAGTGACGACAAAAAACCTGTGGCCAGCTCGACTTCCGGCGCCTTGTCGCCTACTTGCAAAGGGGCGCCGATCACGGCCAATTGCAGATCGCGAAACGCAACGGTTCGCTCGCTCATCTCAAAATTCCTTTCCATTTGCAACTCAGATTGATTGAATAGCGTGCGTGATCAAAATTATATTAAAATCTACTCTCTTGATGCTGGGGACGGCGCCTTGGGTCTTTCATCGCCGGCAACGACTGGAATGGTAGGATGCGCGGGGGGCGGGGGCGGCTTCATATCAGCCATTGTGTCGGCGCGAATGTTGACGGCTGCGCGCATCAACACATTGTCGTCCATGTAAAAGCTGTTGACGTTGAGCACGCCGCCAACCTGGCTTCCCTCCAACAGCTCCACGCGATCGGCCTGGATCAGCCCTTTGAACTTGCCGCGGATGCTGACCACCCTGGCGACAATGTCACAGTTCACGATCGCCGTCTCGGTCAGAATGACATTGGCTGGCGTTTCAATATGACCCTGATCGACCGCGCCGTCGATACGGATGCTGGCGTCGCATTGCAGCCGGCCGCTAAAAGTCGCGCGCGGCCCGATCAGGACTTCGATGGCGTCAGGTTCTGGGCGAGATGTACGACCGAACACGTGGGCCTCCTACGATAGAATCAATTTCGATGAAATGCTCTCGCCGCGGTAGATGCGATTGATAATGTCCGCTAACAACTGCGCCACCGATAGCACCACTACTTTGGAATGCCGTTTGGTTTCAGACACTGGAACCGTGTTCATCACCACCAGGCGTTCAATCCGCTCATCTTTTTCAAGCAGATCGAGTGCAGTCGGCAGCAGCACAGGATGGGTGACGGCAAAGCAGGCTGTGCCGGCCGCGCCCGCTTCGTACAAGGCATCGACCTGTTTCAACACGCTTCCGCCTGCCATCACGTCATCGATGATGATCGGACGCCGTCCCTGAATGTCGCCGACCACATGCGTCGTCTCCGTCGTCGTGAAATCGGTGCGGCGCTTATGCATGACTACCAACGGCAAATTGAGCAGCTCAGCGTACTTGCCCGCCATGCTGGCGCGCCCAACATCGGGGCTGACGATCGCGGCGTTGGCATACTCCGGCGCACGGAAGTAATCCGCCAGCAGATGAACGGCGCTCAGCGGATCGACCGGAATGTTGAAAAAACCCTGAATGGCGCGGTTATGGATGTCGACATAGACCACACGGCGCGCCCCGCCCATTTCGATCATATTGGCGACCACACGCGCGCTGATCGCCTCTCTCCCCTTCGCCATCCGTTCCTGGCGTGCATAAGGGAAGTAAGGGATCACCACGCTGACGCTGTGCGCACTCGCGCGCCGAAACGCGTCGAGGTAGAGGATCAACTCGACCAGATGCTCATTGACCGGCTCACAACACGGTTGGATAAAAAAGATATCCTGATCGCGCACGACTTCGTCGAGCATCACATGCATCTCACTGTCCGGCAATCGACGCGTGGTCGCACGCCCTAAGTCGACATGCAAAATGTCGGCAATTTCCCGCGCCAGAGCAGGATGGGCGGAGCCAGTGAAGATGCGTAGAGGATGGTAAGACTGGACCACGAAACCCTCCCAGATTAAAATTACAGTGGAGATTTGGAAAACTCACTGATTACACAGCTACCGCCACTCAAAATTATATGATAGCATGAGGACAGTCAACAATTCAGCACGCTACGAAAGCTAATGATGAATCAGACTAAACTACTTGTCGCCACCCACAACCCCGGCAAAGCCCGTGAATACGCGCATCTTCTCGCCGGCTTGCCCCTCGCGGTCACATGGCTCGATGCAGTCGGCGTCACCGAGGCCGTCGAGGAAACAGGCGCAACATTCACAGAAAATGCCTTACTGAAAGCACGCCATTATGCAGCCACCACCGGACTATTGACGTGGGCCGATGATAGCGGGCTGGAAGTGGATGCATTGGGGGGGCGGCCAGGCGTCTATTCGGCGCGTTATGGCGGGCCAGGTCTCTCCGACCGCCAACGTTATGAAGCGCTGTTGCGTGAACTGGTGGATGTTCCCAAAGCTGAACGCAGCGCCCGTTTTCGTTGCGTCGTCGCGCTGGCGTGGCCCGATGGCCGCGCATGGACCGCGGAGGGCATCGTGGAGGGTCATATCCTGACCGCGCCGCGTGGCGACAACGGCTTTGGTTACGACCCGGTTTTCTTCCTGGCAGACTATGAGGCGTCAATGGCGGAGCTGCCGGCTCAGATCAAAAACCAGATCAGCCATCGCGCCCTTGCCTCGCAAAATGCACAGAGCGTTCTGGCCGATCTGCTCGAACAAGAGTCACAGCATGAAAAAGCTGATCAATAGTCCATCCATCGTGGTCGAAGAAGCGATGCTCGGCATGGCGCGCGCCCACCCACATTTGCTGCGCGCCCATTTTGACCCTAACTACATCGTGCGCGCCGATGCGCTGCGGCCAGGCAAAGTAGGCGTGCTCTCTGGCGGGGGCAGCGGTCACGAGCCAATGCATGGCGGCTTTGTCGGCGCGGGCATGTTAGACGCGGCCTGCCCTGGCCGCATCTTCACTTCGCCCACGCCCGACCAGATCGAGGCCGCCTGTCATGCTATTCACAGCGGCGCCGGCATCCTCTTTATCGTCAAAAATTACACAGGCGATATATTGAATTTCGATATTGCCGCCGAACTATGCCGGGCGAATGGCATCGATGTAGCGACGCTGCTCATCCACGACGATGTGGCCGTACAGGACAGCCTGTACACCGCGGGCAGACGCGGCGTCGGCATCACGGTATTTGCCGAAAAAATTTGCGGCGCCGCGGCCGAAGCTGGCGCACCGCTCGACCGTGTCGCCGCTATTGGCCGCAAAGTGGGCCAGCAAGGGCGCAGCATGGGCATGGCGCTCACGTCTTGCATTGTCCCCGCGGTGGGACGACCCACCTTTGTGTTGAAGGAAGATGAGATGGAGATCGGCGTCGGCATTCATGGCGAGCCGGGTCGCGAACGAATGGCGTTGCAGACAGCCGACGAGATCACCGACATCCTCGCCGCCACGATTTTCGACGACTTACCTTTTCGACGCGGCAGCCGCGTGATCGCCATGGTGAATGGCATGGGCGGCACACCGCTCATCGAGCTCTACATTATCTTCCGGCGCCTGGCGAGGCTATGTGACGACCGTAATATCACGATCAGTCGCAACTTAGTTGGCAATTATGTAACTTCTTTGGAAATGGCGGGCTGCTCGATCACCCTGCTCGAAGCCGACGATGAATTGTTGCACTTATGGGACGCGCCCGTACACACTGCGGCTTTACACTGGTAACAATGAGTCGATTTCTGGAACCGATCGCTTATGACGTCTGATACAACGCTCAATATTGCAATTCTAACTGACTGGATCAATAGATACGCAAACCAGATTTCAGACAATAAAGCGTATCTGACCGAACTTGACGCTGCGATCGGCGACGCCGATCATGGCATCAATATGCAGCACGGCTTTGAGGCAGTTCAGCAGCGGTTGCCCGGCTTTGCGGGTGAGCCGATGAGCGTATTCTTCAAGAATATCGGCATGACGCTGCTCTCCAAAGTCGGCGGCGCCAGCGGCCCGCTGTATGGCACGCTTTTCTTGCGCATGGGCATGGCGTCAGCCGACAAGTCTACGCTGACGCCCACCGAGTTTGCCGAGGCATTGGCCGCCGGCGTCGAAGGCATCCGCCAGCGGGGCAGCGCACGTCCTGGCGATAAGACGATGGTCGATGCATTGACGCCGGCGGTGCTTGCTTTGCATCAGGCGCTCGATAATGGCGCCACGCTCTGTGAAGCCTTGCAAGCGGCGGCCGCGGCCGGTGAAGCGGGTATGAAGGCGACGATCTCGATGCAAGCCTACAAGGGCCGCGCCAGCTATCTTGGTCCGCGCAGCATCGGACATCAGGATCCAGGGGCGACATCGGCCTATCTGTTGATCAAAAGCGCGGCCGAATCATTCTGTCCAGCCGAGCAAGCAACCAGTTGAGTTGCTCCCAGTTGAGCTGATCCATGAGGGAATGTCTGCATGAGTAAATTTGTCGCAGCGATCGACCAGGGCACCACCAGCACGCGCTGCATGATTTTCAACCATCGCGGCGAGACGGTCAGCGCCCATCAACTCGAACACACGCAAATCTATCCGCAAGCCGGTTGGGTCGAGCACGATCCGCTGGAAATCTGGCAGCAGACGCAGCGCGTCGTGCAAGGCGCGCTGGAAAAATTGGGCGGTCAGGCGCAGGATATTGCCGCCGTCGGCATCACCAACCAGCGCGAGACGACCGTAGTTTGGAACCGCAAAACCGGCAAACCTTACTACAACGCCATCGTGTGGCAAGACACGCGCACCGACCGTCTGTGCGCACAACTGGGCGAGAGCGACGGGCCAGATCGCTTCCGGGCGCAGGTGGGGCTGCCCCTCTCCACCTATTTTTCCGGGCCAAAGCTGCGCTGGCTGCTCGACAATGTGCCCGGCCTGCGCGAAGACGCCGTGCGCGGTGACGCGCTGTTCGGCAACATCGATGCGTGGCTGCTCTGGAACCTGACCGGCGGCGTCGATGGCGGCGTGCATGTCACCGACGTCACCAACGCCTCGCGCACGATGCTGATGGCGCTCGCCGGCGCCCACTGGGACGACGAAATTCTGGCCGCGATGGAGATTCCACGCGCCATGCTGCCCACGATCCGCCCCTCCAGCGACCCGGCGATCTATGGCTATACGTTGACCGACGGCCCTTTTGGCGGGCGGATTCCGATCTGCGGCGATCTGGGCGACCAACAGGCGGCGACGGTCGGGCAGACTTGCTTTGCGGCGGGGGAAGCCAAAAACACCTATGGCACGGGCTGCTTTATGTTGCTCAACACGGGAACCGACATTGTGCCCTCCCAGCACGGTTTGCTGACGACGACCTGCTATAAATTTGGCGACGCGCCGACCGTTTACGCGCTGGAGGGATCGATTGCCATCAGCGGCGCGCTGGTGCAGTGGCTGCGCGACAACTTGCGCATGATCGATGCGGCCGCCGATATCGAGAACCTCGCCTACACGGTCGACGACAATGGCGGCATTTACTTTGTGCCGGCGTTTTCGGGTCTCTACGCCCCTTATTGGCGCAACGATGCGCGCGGGGTCATCGTCGGGCTGACCCGCTTTATCAATCGCGGCCACATCGCACGCGCCGCGCTCGAAGCTACTGCCTTCCAGACGCGCGAAGTGCTCGACGCCATGCAGCAAGATGCAGGCATCGAACTCCAGGCGCTCAAAGTGGATGGCGGCATGGTGCGCAACGAACTGCTGATGCAATTCCAGGCTGATGTGTTGGGCGTGCCGGTCATCCGCCCGCGCATCAGCGAGACGACTGCGCTGGGTGCAGCCTATGCCGCCGGGTTGGCCGTGGGTTTCTGGAAAAACACCGACGAGATGCGCGCCAACTGGGGCATCGATAAAACATGGCAGCCGGCAGCAGACGACACGGCCCGCACAAAACTCTATGCAGCCTGGAAGAAAGCCGTCACACGCACCTTCGATTGGGTATAACCATCCATTATGGTCAGCATCGTACTCGTCTCGCACAGTAGTGAACTGTCCGCAGCCGTGAAAGCGTTGGCGGATCAACAAATTCACGGACGCGCGCAGATCATTGCCGTGGGCGGCAGCGACAACCCGCATCAACCTTTTGGCACCGACCCTATCGCCATTTCTGAGGCGATCCGCGCGGCCTGGGGAGACGATGGCGTGTTGGTGTTGATGGACCTCGGCAGCGCCGTCATCAGCGGGCAAGTGGCGCTGGATTTGCTGCCGGACGAAGAACGCGCCCGCGTTCGTCTCTCCGTCGGCCCATTTGTGGAGGGGGCGATGGCAGCCGCGGTGCAGGCTTCGATCGGCATGAGCCTGGAAGCCGTCGCGCGCGAGGCGGAGGAAGCAAACCAGGCCAAGCGCGCGGTCCTGCACGCCGGGGATGTCGAACGCGATGCGACGAACGCGCCGCTGTTTGCACACGACGTGGCCGACCCAGCCATCCACACCGCCAGCGCCGACGTGATCGTCGTCAACGCGGCCGGCCTTCACTTTGGCCCAGCCGCACACTTTATCCAGACCGCAGCACAGTTTCACGCCGAAGTTCACGTCACCAACCTGACCACGGGCGTTGGCCCCGCGCAGGCCAGCCGTTTCAACCAACTGCTGGCGCTTGGCATCGAAAAGGATCACTGTATCCGCATCGAAGCTATCGGCCCGGACGCCGATGAGGTGGTCAACACCCTGGTGAAACACGTGGCGCACGATATCGGCGGCGTCGAAGCGCCGCGCCTATCGCTTGCCGCAGCGTCCGTTGCGCTGCCAGGGCAAGGCGCGGCGCGCCTCAGTGGGCAACCAGCCTCACACGGCATTGCGATCGGTGTGGCGGTTGTCCTCACCAATCGGCAGGATCCATTGCAGGACAGCCAGGCCGACAGCTCGGAGAGTGACAACGATGCAGTCCGCGAGCGCGAGCGCTTCAATCAGGCGCAGCACACCGCGCTGGCGCAGCTTGAAGATCTCACAGACCAGGTGCGCAAGACACTGGGCGAAGATCAGGCGGTGATCTTCCGAGCACACGCCCTGCTGCTGCAAGATCGTGATTTCCTGAGCGAAGTGCGGACGGCCATCGGTCACGGCCAATCCGCGGTTGCGGCGGTGCGACAGGCGGTTTTGCGGTGGGCCGAGCGTTTCCGCCAGATGAGCGGCAGCGTCTTCCAACAACGCGCCGCCGATGTCGAGGATGTGGGACGTCGCCTGTTGCATCTGTTGCTGCACGCGACGCTGCAGCCGCTCGATCTCCCCGACAACGCCATTATCGTCGCCGAGGATCTGCTGCCTTCGCAGACCGCCACCCTGGATCGCACCAAGGTGATCGGCTTTTGCACGGCCGAGGGCGGCTCCACCGCGCACACCGCGATCCTGGCGCGCAGCATGGGGATTCCAGCGGTCGTGGGCGTGGGCGCGCTGCTTTTGGAGCTTACCACGACCGGCGTGTCTCTGGCGCTGGATGGTGAACACGGCGCCGTCATTATCGAACCAGACGCGGCCACTACGCTGGTTTACACGCAGGCCCAAACAGCCGCCCATGCCGCACGCACAACCGCCTGGGCGGCCGCGCAACGTTTGACGCGCACCTATGATGGCGTGCGCGTCGAAGTGGCGGCAAACCTGGGCGCGGCCGCCGATGGTGCACTGGCATTGGAAGCAGGCGCCGAGGCGGTGGGGCTGCTGCGCACCGAGTTTCTGTTCCAGGATCGGCAGACGCCGCCCACGGAAGAGGAGCAGATGGTGATTTACCGGCAAGTCGCCAATTCTCTGGGCAATCGGCGGCTGGTTATTCGCACGCTTGATATTGGCGGCGACAAACCTGCCCCTTACCTGACGCTGCCCAAGGAAACGAACCCCTTCTTGGGCTGGCGTGCGATCCGCATCTCGTTGGCGATGCCGGAGTTATTCAAAGTGCAGTTGCGTGCGTTGATGCGCGCCGCGGTCGGCAACGCCATCCACATCATGTTTCCCATGATCAGCTCGATGGATGAGATCCTGCGCGCGCAGGCGTTAATGGCAACGGCGGCCAACGAACTGGCGGCGGCTGGCGTTCCGTTTCGTGCGGATCTGCCGGTCGGCATCATGATCGAGACGCCGGCGGCGGTGGAAATGGCCGACCGCCTGGCGTCCCTCGTCGATTTCTTCAGCATCGGCACCAATGATCTCACGCAATACACGTTTGCCGCCGACCGCACAAACCAACGTGTAGCGGCCCTCGTCGACCCTCTCCACCCGGCTATGTTGCGCCAGATCGATTTTGTGCTGCGGGCTGCGCACAGCCACGAGCGCTGGGTTGGGCTGTGCGGTGAACTGGCCGCCGACCCATTGGCGATCCCGATCTTGCTGGGGCTGGGGCTGGATGAATTCAGCATGGCGCCTTCCAGCATCCCGGCCGCCAAACAGATTATCTCGCGACTGACGATGCCCGTTGTGCGCCGGCTGGCGCAAAAGGCATTGCAAATGAACGATGGGAACGACGTGCGCAAACTTGTGCGCGGAGCAGACGAAGGATTCCATCCATTATGAAAAGACTCACAACAGATATTCTCGTGATCGGCGGCGGCTCGACGGGCGCAGGCGTGGCGTGGGATGCGGCGCTGCGTGGCTTCCGCGTGGTGCTGGTCGAGAAGCGCGACCTCACCCACGGCACGACCGGGCGTTATCATGGCCTGCTGCACAGCGGAGGACGCTATGTGGTTAAGGATCCACAAAGCGCCATCGAGTGCATCGAGGAGAACCGCATCTTGCGCCGCACGCACACGCACTGTATCGAGGATACGAGCGGCTTTTTCGTCGTCACGCCGGAGGACGAAGGCGATTTCCCGGATCGCTTCAAGGCGGGTTGCGCTACGGCGGGCATTCCATGCGAGGAAGTCCCGCTCAAAGAGGCGCTGCGCCGCGAGCCGCTGCTCAACCCGCGCATCAGCCGCGTCTTCGAGGTGCCGGACGGCTCGGCGGACAGCTTTTTGGCGACGCATGTCACTGCCCAGGCCGCGCGTCAGGCCGGCGCGCAGATCCGCATCTATCACGAAGTGGTCGGGCTGCTGACCGAAGGCAGCGACGGCGCGCGGCGGGTGACGGGCGCGCGCGTGCGCGATGTCGTTACCGGCGAGGAGCTGCTGGTCGAAGCTGCGCTGACCATCAACGCCAGCGGCGCATGGGCAGGTAAAATTGCGGCGCTGGCCGACATTCCAGTGCGCGTCATTCCGGGGAAGGGCGTGATGGTGGCGGTCAACCATCGGCTGGTCAACACGGTGATCAACCGCTGCAAGATGCCCGCGGACGGCGACATCCTGGTGCCGGTGCACACTGTGGCCGTTATCGGCACCACCGACGAACGCGTTGCCGACCCGGAAATGTTGAACATTGAGCCGTGGGAAGTGGCCTTGATGCTGGCGGAGGGCGACAAACTGGTGCCGGGTCTGAGCCAGTCGCGCATCCTGCGCGCGTGGGCCGGCGTGCGGCCGCTCTACCAGGAAGATTACACAGGCGACAGCCGCGACGCCACGCGCGCGTTGGCGCTGCTCGATCATCAACAGCGCGACGGCGTCACCGGTTTTCTGACCATCACCGGCGGTAAGTGGACGACCTTCCGGCTGATGGCCGAGAAGACGATGGACAAGGCGTGTGCGCAGTTGGGGGTGGACCGTCCCTGCCGCACCGCGGAGACGCCCGTGCCCGGCGTCGAACAGGGCTACTATTGGGTGGGGCACCGTCTGCATGAGGTTGAAGCCGAGCGGCTGCAAGGCGACCTGGTGTGCGAGTGCGAACTGGTGACCCGGTCGATGCTCGAACAGGCCGCGGCCAATAACCCCACCGTGACGCTGGACGACCTGCGCCGCGATGTGCGGCTGGGCATGGGGCCGTGTCAGGGCGGCTTCTGCACCTTCCGCGCCGCCGGTATTTTGCAGGAATTACGGATGCGCACCGAACAGGCGGCGTCATCCAACGGCGACGCGCCGCGCGACGAGCCGGCCTGGTCGGTTGCACACATGCAATCGCCGCGCCATGCTATGCACCAGAAAGCGGCAACGCTCGACGCCGGCCACTCGACGCTCGACAATCCCAATTTGCTGCTGCGCGATTTCCTACAAGAACGCTGGCGCGGCGTCACCCCCGTGCTGTGGGGACGCCAGTTGAAGCAGGAGCGGCTCGACGAGCTGATTTACCTCGGCATCATGAACATCGACCACCTGCCGCCCGACGACGACGCCAGTCCGCTGACGGAGTTCTGGCAGTTCGACACGACGCCAGGGGCAGGGAGTGAAGAAAGTGCTTGACGCAGAGACGCAGAGTGGCAGAGGTTCGCAGAGAAAATCAGAAAGACTTTTGCGAGCATTTCTCTGTGTTTTGTTTGCGTCTCCGCGCTTCCGCGTCAAAGTGAGAGGAGTTGTGGAATATGCTTGACCTCTTGATCATCGGCGCCGGATTGACGGGACTGACCGCGGCGCTGCGTGCGGTGGAAGCCGGCTTGCGCGTGAAGGTCATCGCCAAGGGGATGGGATCGCTGTACTGGGCGACCGGCGCCATCGACGTATTGGGCTATCTCGGCGTGGAAGAACGCGCGGTCGCCAGCCCGTGGGAACGCATGGCCGAACTCGACGCAGGACATCCCTACCAAATACTAGGCGAGGCGCGCGTGCGCAACGCCATCGATTGGTTTCAGGAACGCATCGAACCAAGCGGCCTTGGCTACCGTAGCGTCGATACGCGCAACCTGCTGACGCCTTCGCCCGCGGGCGCATGGCGTCCCACCTATCTGACGCCGGCCGGACAGCGAGCGGGCGCGGCGACAGACGACCGGCCCATGGTGGTCGTTGGTTTCCAGGGAATGCGCGACTTTTTCCCGCATCTGGTCGCCCGGAACTTGAGCGCACAGGGACAGGTGGTGCGCGCAGCGCTGCTGCCGTGGAGCGTGCTCAGCGAGCAGCGCGACCGCAACAACGCCCAACTGGCCGAATGCGTGGATGACATCCATACACAGCAGCGGCTGGTCGATGCGCTGAAGCTGGTTGTCAAGCCGGGCGAGCGTGTGGGGCTGCCGGCCATCCTGGGCAGAGATGCGCACGCTCAGGCGCTGGCCCACCTCCAGCAAGGACTGAAGGCCGACGTGTTTGAGATTCCGACGCTGCCGCCCAGCGCGCCAGGCATTCGTCTGGCGACCGCGCTGCGCCATGCACTGGAGCAACGCGGGGTGCGCGTCGAGATCGGCATGGAAGCGATTGGCTTTCACGCCGAAGATGGCGTCATCCAGTGGGTGGAGACGGAGACGAGCGCGCGGCCGCTCAGGCATCGGGCGCACGCCTTCCTGCTGGCGACCGGCGGCGTGTTGGGCGGCGGCTTCAACAGCAACCCTGCCGGGCGCTTTTGGGAAACTGTTTTCGACCTGCCGCTGACCGTGCCGCAAGATCGGCGGCAGTGGTTCCGCCCGCTTTTCCTCGACGCACGCGGCCAGCCAGCCTTTCATGGCGGCGTGGCAGTGAACGCCGCGTTGCAGCCGGTCGATGCGACGGGTGACGCGGTCTACGCCAATCTGTGGGCAGCGGGCGCTCTGCTGGCGCACGCCGATCCGATCCTGGAGCGCAGTCTGGAAGGCGTGGCGATTGCAAGCGGCGTAACGGCAGCAGAGGCAATCTGTTCTAGAGATGCGGCAACGATTCAGGCAGGCTAGAAACTAGACAAAAAAAATGGCACGCGGATCAGGCGGATTTCCGCTGCTCTAATCCGCAAGCATCCGTCCCATCCGCATCATCCGCGTCTTATTCAGCGGTCTGTTAGGGAGTGAGCAAGCATGGCGCCAATTTCCTGGCACTCGGTCGACCTTTCGCTCGACGAGTGCATCAAATGCAATATCTGCACGAGCCACTGTCCGGTTTCGGCGGTGACTGACCTGTTCCCTGGCCCGAAATATGTAGGCCCACAGGCGCAACGTTTCCGCGAAGGCGACCAGGCGATCGCACCCGATCACTCGGTTGATTACTGCTCGGGCTGTCGCGTCTGCAACGAAGTCTGCCCGACCGGCGTCAAGATCGCCGAAATGAATGCCCGCGCACGCGCCGACATCGTGGCGAAGCAGGGGCTGCCGCTGCGCAATCGGCTGTTAGGACGCAACGAATTGCTCGGTAAGGCGGGCAGCTTTGCGCCGGCGCTGGCCAACTTCGCCATGCACAACCCTTTCAGCCGCTTCATGGCAGAGAAGGTCATGGGCATTGCCCGCTGCGCGCCGCTGCCGACCTGGAGCACCTCCGGCACCTTTGGCGACTGGATGAAACGCACGCGCGAGCAACGGCTCAAGTCGGCCAAGAAGGTCGTCTACTATCACGGCTGCGCGACGATGTACTACGAACCGTTCATCGGCAAGGCTGCGGTTGCCGTCTTCGAGCACAACGGCTACGAGGTGATCGTGCCCGAACAGAATTGCTGCGGGCTGCCGCTGCTCTCCAACGGTGAGTTTGGCGCGGCGCGCAATTACCATCAGGGCAACGTAGGCAAGTTGACGGGGTTTGCGCGCGCGGGGTTGCCCATTGTCGGCACCAGCACGAGCTGCACGCTAACGCTCAAAGAAGAGGCGCCCGAACTGCTCGACATGCACGACGAGGCCGCAACGACGCTGAAGATGGCAACCTACGACATCTTCGAGTGGCTGTACGAACTGCACGAAGCGGGTGAGTTCCGCACCGACTTCCGGCCCATGCCGATGAAGCTGCCCTATCACGCCCCTTGTCAGCAGCGCGCCCATCGCGTTGGCAAACCGGCGCTGGCATTGATGGCGCTGATTCCCGATCTGGAGCTTCCTGAATCGCACGCGCGCTGCTGTGGCATCGCCGGCACCTACGGCTACAAAGTCGAGAAATATCAAATTGCCATGGATGTGGGCGCGGAGCTGTTCGACTTTGTCGAGGCGCAGGGCAGCGATGTGAAGTACACCGCGTGCGACTCCGAGACCTGCCGTTGGCAGCTTGAGCACGGCGTCGACCTGCCCAGCCGCCACCCCATCGAGATTCTGGCCGCGGCCTACGGGTTGTATGACCTGGCGCGGCGCGAGCTGACGACCGGGTGATTTCCATGTGGAATGTGTTGATTGTCGGCGCCGGCGCCATCGGCTGTCTGGTCGGCGGGAAGCTGGCGCAGGCGAATCAGCGCGTGACGCTGGTGGGCCGCAGCGCATTTGTGGAGCAGGTGCGAGCGCGCGGGCTGCAATTGACCGACGAGCACGGCGCCCACACGGTGCGCAACCTGCACGCCGCAGCCAGCATGATCGAAGCCTACCATCGTGCTGAGAGCGCCTTCGATCTCACCATCTTCACGGTGAAAAGTTACGATACAGACGCGGCCGTCGCCGAGTTGCAACAGGCGCTAGTCGCTACCGGTGCGCCGCGGCCGGCGCTGTTGAGTCTACAGAACGGTGTGGGCAACGAGGAGCGGCTCGCCCAGCTCTCGCCGCGCGCGCCGGTGATGGCGGGCAGCATCACCACACCGGTAAGCGTCATCGCGCCGGGCGTCATCCGCATCGACAAGCCACGCTATGGGCTGGGGCTGGCGATGTGGGAAGAGCAGGGAGCGGACGCAGCGAGCAGTTCCTTGTTTGACGACGTAGGCGAGTTGCTCGCAATGACGGGCTTTGCGGTCAAGCCCTATCGCAGCGCAGCGTCGCTGAAGTGGACGAAGCTGCTGATGAACATGATGGGCAACGCCACCTGCGCCATTCTGGACGAGACGCCGGAGAGCGTCTTTGCCGACCACCGTATGCTCGATATCGAGATCAAAGCGTGGCGCGAGGCGCTGGCGGTGATGCGCGCCGCCCACATCGCGCCGGTCGATCTGGAGCGCTACCCTTTTGGCAAGCTGGCGCCGTTGATCCGCTACGCGCCGGCAGCGCTGCTACGTCCCGTGCTCCATAAACAGATCGGCGGCGCACGCGGCGGCAAAATGCCGAGTCTGCATATCGATCTCCACAGCAATAAAGGCAAGAGCGAGGTGGGCTGGCTCAACGGCGCGGTGGCGGACAGAGGGGCCGTGGTGGGCGTGGCGACCCCGGTCAACGCGCAATTGACCGAAATTCTGCTCCACCTCGTCGAACAGCCCGCGCAACGAAGCGGCTGGAAAAATGCGCACGACCGCCTGTGGCAAGCGCTAGCCTAAGCGCCTCTTACAAAGCCAAATTTCGTCTCACACAGAGGCACGGAGAGCACAAAAAAGCGCAGAGAAAGATTTTCTTTGTAGCTCTGTGTGAGATTTTTGCAGTACTGACTTTGCTTTTTCTCTGCGCACCTCTGTTGCTCTACGCCTCCGCGTCAAAAATTTCTCAAATCACATTGTATTCCTGGATCAGCCGGCCTTCGGCGAAGCGGGCATAGTCGAGTGAGGTGATGTCGAGTGTATGCGCGCGACCGTCGAGGATGATTTCGCTCATCAGCAGGCCGGCGCCGGGTCCGTGCATAAAGCCATGCCCGGAGAAACCGGCAACGACGTAATAGCCGGCCACCGCAGGTGCGGCGCTGATGATCGGGTGTGCGTCCGGTGTGACTTCATAGAGGCCCGCCCAGTGCGCGGCGCGGCCGGCGCGTTCGAGCAGGGGCAACCGCTTGCTGGCGGCTTCCATGTGCACCAACTCCCACGCCGCATCCACGCTTTCGTCAAAGCCGGGCGTCTCGTGCGGGTTGGATTGGCCGGTGAGCAAGCCGTCGCCTTCGCGATGAAAGTAGAGGTTCTGTGCAAAGTCGATGACAAAGGGAAAGTCTGGCGGCAGCCCAGGGAGAGCTGTGGTCGTCAGCATCTGGCGGCGCAGCGGCGTGACCGGCAGCGGGACGCCCGCCAGCGCGCTGACCGGTGCGGACCACGGCCCGGCCGCGTTGACGACTGCCTCACAGGCAATGGCGCCCTGGTCGGTGACCACGCCGGTGATCCGCCCCTTATCGGTGGTGACGCCGGTGACGGTGACGCCGGTCAGCGCGCGCACGCCCAGCCGTTTGGCCGCATTGACATAGCCCATGACCACACTGTTCGGGTCGGCCAGGCCATCCTTATCGTGAAACGCGCCGGCCAGCACATCGTCAGCCGCCAGCACAGGAACGCGGCGCCGCACCTCGTCGCCGTCGAGCCAGGCGGTCTGCACACCGAGGCTGCGCTGCAAGGCGACATTGTGGCGGAAAACAGCCACGTCGTGGGCGTTGGTCAGCAGGAAAAGATAGCCGTCGCGCCGCAAGGAGATCGGTTGTCCCAGTTCCTCCTCAAAACGGTCGAGCATGGGCAGGCTGAGCAACGACAACCGGATGTTGATTTCGGCGGAGAATTGATAGCGGATGCCGCCGGCGCATCTGCCGGTCGCGCCCATCCCAAAAAACTCCTGCTTTTCGAGCAACACAACATCGGTGCAGCCGCGGCGCGCCAGGTGGTAGACAGTGCTGGCGCCCATGACGCCGCCGCCGATGATG
>Ga0073899_10000480_pt1 | contig 36845 bp, 43 predicted proteins | sample KloWWTmetaKNB5Ph_FD_88975 | JGI IMG/M metagenome (GOLD analysis project Ga0073899, IMG submission 88975) | Active sludge microbial communities from Klosterneuburg, Austria, studying microevolution and ecology of nitrifiers - Klosterneuburg... | ecosystem: Engineered > WWTP > Aerobic digester >... | reverse complement strand
TGAAGCGCCCTGAGTTTGTTGGAGACTCCTGACCTTGGAAACGAGGATGGGGTTATGCCGAAAGAGCAGACATCAGGGAAGTCGACGACGCGTCGGTATTCGCCGGAGGAGAAAGCTGCCGCGGTCCGGATGGTGCGGACCCTGCGGGCGGAGTTGGGGACCGAGCATGGGACTGTGCAGCGAGTCGCGTCGCAGCTCGGATACGGAGTCGAATCCGTCCGGCTGTGGGTCAAACAGGCTGACGTCGATGATGGCGTCGCGCCGGGCGTGAGCACGGCGGAGGCTCGTCGGGTGCGGGAGCTCGAGCAGGAGGTCCGAGAGCTGCGTCGGGCCAATGAGATCTTGAAGAGGGCTGCGTCTTTCTTCGGGGCGGAGCTCGACCGCCAACATCGGAAGTAGTCGCATTCATCGACGCGAACAAGAACGACGTCGTCGAGGGTCGCCCGCTCGGAGTCGAGCCCATCTGCAGTCTGTTGCAGGTAGCTCCGAGCACGTATTACGCCGCGAAGGAGCGTGCGCCCTCGGCGCGGGCGGTCAGCGACGCTGTCGTAACGCCGGAGCTTGTCCGACTCTGGGAGGCGAATTATCGCGTTTACGGGGCCCGTAAGCTCTGGAAGTGCGCCCGCCGCGCGGGGATCGAGATCGGTCGAGACCGGACCGGCCGGCTCATGCGTGCTGCGGGGATCGAGGGCGCGACACGGAGTAAGCGCGTCAAGACGACCAGGCCTGATCCGGCCGCCGCGCGGCACCCGGATCTCGTCAACCGGGAGTTCACCGCGACCTCGCCGAACCGGCTCTGGGTCACCGACCTGACGTTCGTCCCGACCTGGGCGGGCGTCGCGTATGTCTGCTTCATCATCGACGTGTTCAGCCGCATGATCGTCGGGTGGCGGTGCGCGTCTCACATGCGTACCGAAATGGTCCTCGACGCGATCGAGATGGCCCGATGGGGTCGAGGTCGCCATCATGAGGATCTGCGCTGTCACAGCGATGCAGGCAGCCAATTTACGTCAATTCGCTACGGGGAACGCCTCGCCGAGATCGGTGCCACCCCGTCGATCGGGACCGTCGGCGACAGCTACGACAATGCCCTCGCTGAGACGGTGAACGGCTACTACAAGACCGAACTCGTCCGCGGCCCCGCACGCCCTGGACCCTGGAAGACGGTCGAGGACCTCGAGCTCGCGACCCTCGGATGGGTGCACTGGCACAACACGCAACGCCTGCATGGATACCTCGGCGACGTCCCACCCGCCGAGTTCGAGCAGGCGTTCTATGCTGGCCACACCACGAGCGATCAGCTGGTGGGAATCAAATAGCGCGAGTCTCCATCAGGCCCAGGGCGCTTCACGGTGCGATCGCCGCGCTCGCGGGCGGGGTGACGACGCGCGTGCACGTCGTGACGCCCCACGGCGCCGCCTACCGGCCCCGGCGCACCGGCCCCGGCGCCGTCGACACGGCGCTGAAGGTGCTGGACGGTGCCGGTGGTGTGGCGCGCGCCGTCAACGACAGCGGACTCGTCGACCTCGCGGCCGGCGAGCGGCTCGGGTATCCGGCACCGGCACCGGGTGGGGGCACGCCGCCGGTGCCGATCCTGTGGGGGCAGTCCCCGGGTGGAACCCTCGACACCGCCACCTGGGTGCCACCCGTCGCGCCGGCAGGTGTGACGCTCGCCCGGGAGTTCTTCCGCGTGGTCGCCGTCGACCTCGACTGGCACGTGCTCGGCAACCGCTCGTTCGCTCCCGGCGATCCCGACATCCACAGCGAAGACGACATGCCGGCGAATGCGCCGCTGCCCGCCGTGCGGCGGAGCGTCGCGAACGTCGCGTTCCTGTTCGACGGGAACGACGTGCTGGGCGCGATGGGCGCGGCGCTCGCGGCGTGGCCGGTCGCGGCCGACCGCATCGGACTCATCGTCTCGCCGGCGATCGATACGACGCTCGCGCTGCCACCCGCGCCGGGTGCTGCGGCGCACTGGCCGGCGCTGCCCGGCACGCCCGCTCCCCCGGCGGGTGCAATGGCCGCCGTGGCGTCATACGACCCCGCCAGCCCTGCCACGACGCCCACCGCAAACTGGCGCGTGCCCGCCCCGGGGCAGCCGCAATGGGATGTCATCGTCACGTTCCCGGCCGGATCGATCCCCGACGGCACGTTCGTGCGGGTGTACCCGCGCACCTTCCGGGTGCTCCAAGAGATCGGGGCCGAGCCGAGCTTCGTGCGTGGGGACGGCGGCTCGGCCGTGGTGCAGGATGGCGGGGCCACGGCGACGCTGCTGGTAAATCCGTTCGGCTTCGCGCCGGGCGACGCCCCGGGCAGCCCGACACTCAGCGTCGACATCCTCCTGCTCGCGCAGGATGGCACCCGGCGGCTGGCCTCATCGATCGAGGTTCCCGTCGGTGGACCGCAGCCCTGGACCGACAACACGGCGAGCTTCGGTGGGGCCGCATCCCCCCTGATCGCCGCCTTCGTGGCCGCCGAGGGGCTCTCCTCGATCGCGCCATCGACGGTGTTCGGGATCCCCGAGCTCACGCCCGCCACCCCCGCGCCGACCGACCCCACCGAGTTCGTCCGATGGCTCTCGAACGGGGCCGCCTGGCCGCGCGTGGGCCCGCGGCTCCCATCGCAGACGCGCTTCGAGACCGTGCTTGCGCTGGGCGCGCAGCTCGCCGCAGGCCAGCCGTACGTGTGGGACGCCGTGCTCTCGGGCGGTCGCTACACCTGGGAGACCCGGGCGAGTGCGCCTGAGCTCGGCTCCCCGGGCAACCCCGCCGGCGCCGACGCGCACATCTCCGGGCTCCGGGTGAGCGGGCAACTGGCATACGACCTCGCCTTCCACGCCCTCAAGCGCTGTCAGTCGATCGTGCCGAGCGGCACGGCGGCGCCGGGTTGGCTGATGCACAGCGCGGGCGACAACTGGGACGAGCCACCCGCCGACCCCGCGCCGGCCGCCGGCGCGCCGTATCTCGCGGGCGCGATGCTCGAGACGATCTCGCCGATCACCGACACTCCAGAACTCTCGCTCCTGCCGGTGCCGGCCGAGACCGACACGATCCAGGCGCTCTCCGACCGCATCATGGCCGCGCTCGGGCTTGCACCCGGCTCGGTGCAGCTCGGCCTCAACAACGAGCCGCGCCTCCGGCACGAGCTGCAGCGCGAGATCGCGACCGCACGGCGCGGCCAGCGCGACGCGATGTGGTCGCTCGCGCGAGCCGTGAGTGAGGCCCGCGAGTACGTGTTGATCGAGTCGCCGATGTTTCTGCGGACGGCCGCCACGGGCGGGCCCGACAACGAGAACATCGTCGACCTCGCCGCGTTGCTGATGGCGCGCCTGCGCGCCAATCCGCAGCTGAAGGTGATGATCTGCCTGCCACGCCAGCCAGATTTCGCCGCCGGCAAGCCGACGTTTGTGCGCGCGGCATACCGCGACCGCACGGCCGCGCTCCAAGAGGTCATCGGGGCCGCCCGCGACCGGGTCGCGGCGTTCCACCCCATCGGCTTCCCCGGCCGCCACGCCGTGGGGCGCTCAACGGTGGTGCTCGTCGACGACGCCTACGCCATGCTCGGCACGTCGCACTGGCGCCGCCGCGGCATGACGTTCGACGGCGGCTGCGACGTCGGGCTCGCCGATCGGCGGCTGAATGACCGCGGGGCGGGCGCCACGCTCGCGCAGGTGCGCCAGAGCCTGCTCGCGCGCCGGCTCGGCATCCCGGTGGCAACGACACCCGCCAACACGACCGCGCTGTGGACGCGGCTGGCCGAGCCCGAATCGGCATTCGACCTCGTGCGCGATCTGCTCCTGCAGGGCGGACTCGGCCGCTGCACCCCGGTCTACGCCGGCCCCACCGACACTTCGGTGCTGCCCGAGCACACGGATGTGATCGACCCGAACGGCATGGCCGGTCCGAGTCTGCTCGGCATTTTGGGCGGGCTGATGCCCGGGTGAGTGGAGACGTGCGCCGCGACCCCGCAGCGGTGCAGGATGCTCTGCTCCCCCACCCGCACGTGGGTCGTCGCCGGGGTGCTGCGCGTCGTGTCGCTCACTCATCAAAGCCTCCGCGTTGGGCCTCGGATGCCCATCTCCAGGCGTTGTCATCGCACCGCTGCGTGCGCGCGGCGCGATGGGGAACGCACGAAGGCCCCGAGCGCCACGTCCGTGGAGCCCGGGGCCTTCGCCTCCGTATGACAACGGCAATGGTGGAAATGCTGGGAACTTATTCGAATCTCAGGGGTGGCGGAAACACGGCCCTGACGCTGATCGAGGACGCTCGCCGGTGTCAGCAACCACGCCAGACACCTACGGGGAATCGAAACGGGAAAACTCTCCAGGAGCGCGTCAAGCGGCTGTCGGAAGCGGAGACCGCGGCGCTCATCGAGGCATACAAGCAAGGCGCCACGGTCTACGAGCTCGGACGCCGTTTCGGCATCCACCGCACGACGGTCTCCGAGCACCTACACCGCGCAGGCGTGCCCACGCGCACAGTGCGGCTGGTCGTTCTGAGCGATGAGGATCGTGAGCGCGCGCTAAAGGCTGCGCAGGCGGGGATGTCGGTGCGACGCATCGCCACGCTGATCGGTGTGACCGAGCGCGTGGTCGCACGGACACTCGATGACGCCGGAGTGGAGCGTCGTACGTACTCAGCCCGCCTCGCGTGACCGCGCTTGACAGGGCGTGGCAGAAGCCTCATAGTCTCACGCAGCAAGACGCGGAGAAGTCCCTTGCGGTGTGACCTCCGACTTGTGTCACGTTATGGCCACCGCGCTGGGCTGAACACCAGCCGTTCGCGGTCGTCGTAACGTCGGCCCCGTGTTGCCTGCGGAATCAGGCACGAGAGGGGTAGAGGATGAGAAAGTCCTTCCGTCCACGGTTCCAGCTACGCGGAATCGCCTGGTGTATGGGCCTGGTCGCACTCATGTTCGCCTTCGGGCTGGTCATGATGATCGTCCAAGGGCAGCCGAGCATCCACGAACTATTCCAGGCTATCTGGATAAGCGTGGTCTGTTGGATCGCCGTCCTGATCCACCTACTGGCGACCGTGACTGCAGCAGAGTATTCGACGTGGAAGCAAGCGCGTGATCGTCACACGTCCTAACCTCACCCAGCCCCGCGCCCCGTTGACCGCTTGGTCACGGGCGCGGGGCTCTTCACATTCCTGCAAGTTCCTCGCTGCTCAGTGACGTCCCCACGACGACCATGAGAAACCCTTCCAGACCAAGGGGGCTTGGCGGGGCTTCCCTCCGAGCGGGTTCAGCAAAGCGATGATCGCCGCGATAAAAGGCATGACAAAGTACAACCACGCGGGGATGCTGAGGTCTGCAGTTGGCGAGGTGCCTGTCCAGTCTCCGAAGGCCGCGAAAGCGGCGAACACGACGAGCCCCATCATTACGACGGTGTTCTTCGTCTTTGCGATCTGCGGTGATAGGAGCGCCATTGCGATCAGCGACTGCGAGTAGGGGCTATGGAACGTCCCTCCCGTGAACGTCGTGAAATAGCCGAGGATGATCACGCACTGCACGGACGCGATGAACAGCGCCGCTGTCTGCAGCCGGGTGAGCAGCAGCGGGGGCGTCTGGCGCTCAAAGATGGTCAGGTGGCGCGCGAGGAACCGTCGGGTCGCGTCCCATCCGAACCCGACGTAGACGACTCCGACGATCCCCAGAACCTGCCAGAGCAGTGGAAGCCAGTGAGGATCGACACCAGGGATGAAGAACTGTGTGATAATCCCTGTGCCGAGCGACAATGCGGTCGCGATGACCACCGCGAAGGCTTGCTCCGCGGTCGTTATCTCATCGACCGAATCAATGGTGCCCAGGGCGTCGACGGGCGCGCCCCCGGCGAGTCGTTGGTTCTCATCGTCCGGCTGCTCAACGGCGATGGACATACGCAGTCCCCCCGGCCCCCGCATCCCGGTGGCCTGCACTGATCTTGCGAGTCTGAACGGTATAGTCCGCAAGCGTCGCGATGCCCGTTGCGACCACGAGAATCGCCAACGGCCAGACTGCAGTGTCGGTCAGCATGACCAACGCACCCCAGAGTGCGATGGAAAGTGTGTATGAGCGGTGCCACGGGGCACCGGCGGCGACGACCCTGGCTCGCGCCAGCACCCGCCCGCCGATTCCTGCCTGAGCGAGGTCTCGGACGATCATGAACACCCATAGCGGCCACATCCCCTCCACACTCAGGCTCACCACGGCACAGACCGCGTGGACGCTGAGCCGATCGAGCGTGCCATCGAGAAGCCGCCTGACAGACGTCTCCGCGTTCAAAGCACGCGCGACGTCTCCGTCCAGGATGTCAACGACGATGAAGAGCGCGAGCAAGCCAACGGCCGTCCAGGGCGCACCGGCGAGGTATGCCAGGACGATGCCGAGCACCATCGGAACGCGCACGAGCGTCATTGCAAGCGGAAGCCCCCGCGTAAGAGGCCCGATCCGCGGAACAGCTCTATCGGACATGGGGCCGATGGGGACGACCCGCAACGTCAACATGCTCATGAATGGACCTCCCGGGTCGTTGCGCCGTTCAGGAGAGTTTCCCATGAACATCCCGCCGCCCACGTGACCGACGCCATACGGCGCTATCGAGACCATGATGCTCGACTCCCTGCTCTCGGAAGACGACGGAAGGCACCGGAGCTACGCTGCGAGGTCGCGCTCGAGTCGCCTGCCGAGGCGCCGGATGCGCTCGTCGGTGCTTGCGGCGAAGAGCTTGACATAGGTGCAGCTCTGTTCGCGGTCGGCTTCGTGCTCGGACTTGGCGAGCGCGAAGAGCTGTTCTTCGGCGGCCCAACGACGTGAGACGACCAGTGCGGACCGGTCGTTCTGCCACACCTACGCCCGGGGGCGGGGCGGGCGCAGATGATCCCAGGCTGTGCGTACTCGTTCGTCGCCGACGCCGGCACACCTTCAGTGGATGATTCGTCCCACACACTCCGTACGCTGATGGCATGCCACCACGTTCCGAGCCTGAGTGGTTCCGTCTCACCGAGGCAGCCACAACGGAGATCATGAGCAGGGTCTCCGAAGCGGTGTCGGCCAACGCGATGGCACCACAAGTCCAAGCTCTCCCGACGCTCGCGCACTGGTTCCTTCTCGATGGCCTTCTGCTCGCGAATCAGGCGAACCGTGCCGGGATGCACGCTAACGCCCTCGCCCTGACCAGGCAGTGCGTCGAGGCAATGAGCATCATCGAACTCGGCATCTGCGGGCACCCCGACGCCGAGGCAACCCTGCATAAGTGGGAGGCCGATGAACTAACACCCGGAAAGCTGCGAGCCTGGTTGCAGGCCAACGTCTGGCCCCAGTATGGAACGGGCCTCTGGAACGAGCACTGGTCGGACTTCATGCGAGAGTTCGCTAGCGCCATCCAGCCCTATGCACACTACAGCAGTCCTCTCCTGCAGTGGCAGTACCGGCTGCATCACGTCCCGCTACCGTCGAACGACGATGGGAGCAAAGAGTTGAGCACGGTCATTGAGCTCATGCCACGCGCATACGACGCGCAAAAGGCGACGCGCATCACGCTCTTCCACGGACTCATCTCCTACGTCCTCGGCCGCATTGTCGCGACCAGTCGGCCCGATGATGCGGAGTTCCGCCAGCTGGTGGAGCGCGTCGGCGACGCGCTAGGTAAGTCGCGCTACCTCGATGGCCACGCAACAAACTGGAGCCAGCAGTTCTGGGCAATGGTCTGGGATCGACGCGGTGGGACGATCCTCGAATGACCACTGCGTAACCACCGCCTATGACGTGCGGTTGCTGAACTCGACATCGACCTTCAAATCGCGCACCAAGACTCTGCCTCCCACGATCTCGTGGCGGATGACTCGACGATCACGCACCGCTCCCTTCTCCGGGAAATCGACGAACCGATCGTTGCTGACGACGAACGTCATCGGATCATCAGCGAGGTCAAGGATCGTCTCATCAGCGCTGGTGCCCGGGGCTGTCACGTGCACCGTCACGCCGGAGAGCTGCTCGCGAAGCCGATCATCGCTCGGCAGCCCCAGCCGCGCACGGATCGAAGCATCGAAGATGACCGTGAGTTCATACTCGTCCTGCAGCCGAGCGCAGAGTTCCCTCAGCGCGAAGAGGCCGACGAGCTTGTCGCCTTCGTAACAGAGGTTGCTCCCGTCAATGACCAGCGAGCGGATCTCCCGCGATCCGCGCCGTGCGATGTCATGAAGCCGACGCTCCAGCTTCTCGCTCGTACGCTCCTTCGCAGCGAGCTCCTTCTGCAGACGACCAATTGCCGCCGCCGGACTGCCTGTCCCGAACCGGCGTTCGCACTCTTGGTGCACCATCGCTCGCTCATAGCTGTTGTCAGCATGTTTGAGTTCGCGGAGGAGGCGTTCAGCACGGCCCAGGTCGCGTGTGAGCTCCTCGACTTCTTCGCCTATTGCTACGAACTGAGTTCGTGGAGCGTCCAGTTCTTCGTCCAGCGCATTAGCACGCATGCGCAGGTCTTCGATCGAAGCGCTGTGCGACGAGACCTCTGCCTCCGCTTGCGAGAGTGCACCGACAGCACTCGGTCGGTTGAACCCTGCGTAACGGGCCACCGCTGCCTCGACATCGCTGAGACGCTGTGCGGCGATCTCTCGCTCTCCCGAGACACGATCGCGTTCAGCCTGGAGCCGTCGGATCTCTGCAACTCGCTTTGCCAGGCCAGACTTCGCGGCAGAGCGTTCGCTCGACATCCAGTACGCCGGATTCCAGCCCATGCGCGTCGCCGGCATCAACTCCTTGGCGCGCCTGCCCACATCGCGCAGGGTGGTCTTGATCTCCTCAAGCTGCACGTCGTAGGCGGCGACGCTCTCCTGCTCGGCGGCAAGTTGTGCGGTGAGTTTGGCGGGATCACACTCGTCGTACCACGCCATGTCCGCAGCCAAGGCCGCCTGCGTCACCCGCAGTTCGCCGAGCGTATTCTCGTGCGCCTCAAGCTGAGCTCGCAGCGGATTGAACCGTTCCACGACGACAGCCTTCTATCTGAGCCCAGTTGCGGCCCGGTCTTGGGTGAGCGCCAGCCCCGCTCACATTCCGAAACGAGAGCCAAGTCAGCAAGAGACTACGTGCTGCGGCGGGTTGCAGCTTTGACCCCCGGAGCGAACCTCCCTGACGACCTCTCACCGAGTTCGAGCAGGCCCGGAACGACGCGGCATGAACAGGGGCCGGTTCAGACAGCTACACCCCTAGTCCTCGTCGTCATCTTCCATGAGCTCGTCCTCCATGTTGTAGATCGCCGCGGACACCTTCGACATGTCGCTAGAACTCAACGAGTCGTACTTCTCGGTGTACTCCTCATCGCTCATCGTGGTATCCCACCGCCGATCGATCAGCTCGTCGACAAGTTCGGCGTTGTTCCGTCTTCTTCCCATGGTCCGTGTGTCTCCTCGCATCCAACTCGGCCCACGTGGTCCTGTTCTCCGTCGCCCCAAGGCTACCGAAGCGGTCAGCACTGTTCGAGGGCCGCGCAAGTCGATACAAAGAGCGGCTTCGACATGACAGAAGTTCGTCTGGTCGCCGGTATCGCCTGCGAGCCAGAGTCATAGGCATGGAGTCATGGCGGGCATCGTGTGGTGGGAGATCGAGACGGCGGACCCCAACAGTTTCCAGCGCTTCCATGCTGTCGGTGCGGCGGATCTCCACACCGCTCGGCGCGACCGAGCGCGTGGTCGCCCGGACACTCGATGACGCCGGAGTGGAGCGCCGCACGCATGCCGCGTCACGCGCGTAGGCGGTCAGAATCGCCGTGGTTTTTACAACGGTTCGATATGACGGTTGATCCTCCGAAACCGTTCTGTATAACAAGGGAAGTCCGCGCCGGATGCGGCCTGGACGACGCGAGTGGATTGCGCGTCACGTTCTCATGAATAGGGGCGGAGACATCCGCCCGAAATCTCCTCGTTGGTGCACTGCGGCTTCAACGTGATCCACCAGGATCGCGGGCCGCTCACATCAAGGAGGTGGCTCAGATGAGCCAGATGTCCCTCACCGGAGACGGGGACGGCTACGTCCCGGACTCGGGCCGACCGGCATATGACGAGATTCGTCCGTTGTCGGTGCGGATGCGTGACAGCGTCCGCGCTCAGCTCGACGTGCTCGCCCAGCTCAACAACCGCAGCGTCACCGAGGAGACTCGTCTGGCGCTGGAGCACTGGGTCGAGAAGGCGAAGACCGATCCTTCGCTCAAGGAGCGTGCTGATCGTGTCCGGGCCGAGATCGACCGTGAGGTCGAGCAGAAGCGCCGTTCTGCCGAGCGCGACGCCCAGCACCGCCGTCAGGCTATCGCCGCCGTTCTCGGTGTCGACGGCACTCAGCCGGAGCTGGACGACGAGTTCGACGTGCAGGCTTCCGAGGAAGCCGAGCACGAGCCGGACTCGGAGCCCGACGTCGGGTTCGCGGAGTCGAGCGAGCCGGAGGAGTCCGCTTCCGAGCAGGACGCCCCGCCCATCGAGGACGCCAACACGGAGCCCGGCGACAACGCCGAGGCGACCGAGACGCCCGTCAAGCAGGCGCGCACCCCGCGCCGCAAGGCGAGCTGAACCACCACCCGAGGGAAGCCGTCCCTGGAGTCGAGACTGATCGAGGTCTCCTCCGGGACGGCTTCCCACCGCTCTCTCTCGTTGCTGCCCTGCGGCTTCCAAGGTGATCCATCCCGGATCGCCGGCCGCTCACATCAAGGAGGTGCACCATGCCGAAAGGCATCTACATTCCCGCCGATCAGGAGGCGCCGCTGGAACGCCGCGATCTCGCGGGGCTCGAGGACTACCAGGCGGCGGTCGGCGGCTACATCGAAGCCGTAGACCTCCCCGAGGCCGGCGCAACGCTCTTCGTTAATGAGGAAGGGCTGCTCCGCAAGCTGCTGTTCAACCCGAGGGCGACGTTCCTCTGGTGGTTCTGGGTGCCTGCCGCCCGCCACAAGGCGATGCTCGTGGGCGACGCGATCCTGGTCGGCTCGTCCGACCAGCGCGGCGACGAGACCGACGTCGCGGAGCCGCTCGCGGCCAGCCTGCTCAGCCCCTACGGTCACCGCGTCGAGGTGCTGACGCACGGCGATCCGACGTGGTACGGCAACCGGGCCTCGTATCCGGACTACTTCGAAGCCGCCGTGTGGGCCATGACGCTCCTGGAGCGCTGGACGCAGGCCGCCGACGTGCGCATCCTCCCGCTCACCGAGCAGGACGGCGTCGAACGCGGCCTCGCTGCGGGTGAGCCGTCGTGAACGGCAAGACCGTCACGGCTGTTCTCATCCCGGCGCAGATCGAGCAGCCGCTCGAAACGCGGCAGGTCGCAGGGTTCGCGGACATCCAGCAGCTCGCTGACCTGGTGATCCCGGTCGACATCGAGAGCCGAGGAGTCACGATGTGGCTCGACGCCGACGACCGACGAAACGGCCTTCAGATGAACCTGCGCGCCTCATCGCTGCGCTGGCTCTGGAGCGCGGAAACCAGACGGCTCCCGGCGCTGCACGGCGACGTTCTCCTCGTCGGGGACGTCGGCAGCACGCTTGCAATCGGAGACGTTCCGGCATCGCTCGTGCAGGAACTTCTGCACGGAGGGCCATACGAAGTCGGCTACCGGCGCACCGCCTCGCGCGGCTGGCAGACCCATCCGGATCTGCACGCAACGTACACCGACGCTGCGTTCTGGGCGATGTACCTGCTCGAGCGCGACCCTGCCCTCCACGAGACCCGCGTCCGCGCCGTCTCACCATCCAGCGGCTGAGCATCAGCTGCGCACACCGCCCGGGAGTCCGCTCCGGCCTTGAGAACCACGAGTTCTCGGCCGGAGCGACTCCTGGGCATTTTCGTTGGCGCGCCGATCGTGGCGGCACGCGAACGCCTGGCAGCGCGGAGCTATTGCCATATACAGGAGGCTCGTTGCAGGAGGCCATCTGCTCAGCCTGGGGTGATGGCGAAGCGACGACCCGATGGCCCCTGGCACCAGTACGCGCGCGAGATCGGTGCCAGCATTCAGCGGCACCGGATCGATCGTGGGCTCACCCAGGAGCAGGTCGCCTATGCTGCCGGCCTCACGCGCTACACCTTCCAGAAGTTCGAGAAGGGCGAGTCGATGCCGGAGACACCGGCCAACCCGAGCCTGCGCAATGTCATGGCCATCGCTCAGGTGCTCGGCGTCACACTCGACGAGCTGGTGCCGCAGCCGTGGCCTGATCTGCGTGCTGGTCTGCCGTATCCACCTCCTCCTACTGGCGGAGCTTGATCGCCTCGTTGCGTGAGGCAAGCGCGCCGGAGATCGCCGCGATCTGACCGACCGTCTCTTCCTGGGATGCCTGGATGTGAACGAGGCTTTCCAATCGCTCGAGCTGGACGGCGATCTGGGCGTCGACCTCGCGCACCTGGTTGGAGCGCATCGTCGGGCTGTAGCGGAACTCCTCAGCCAGTCCTTCCAGCGACTTCGCCAGGCGGGCGTCGTGGGCGACCCGTCCGAGAGCGGTGATGCGGGTGACAGCACTCTTGATCACCAGCACGTCGGCGTGCTGCGTCTCGATCTGCGTAGCGATGGCCTCGTTCGAGGACATCGTGGTGAGGAACACGACGAGGAAGAGAGCGGCCAGGATCAGTTGCGTGATGATCACCCACGGGTACGGGATGTCCGACACGTAGATGAAGATGGTCGCCGCGATCAGCTCCGCCGTGAAGTAGATGCTGGCCACCAGGACGAGCGGCATGGCGAGAATCGCGGCGATCCGGCTACGGGGCACCGCGACGAAGCTGACGGCGAGCATGACGTAGGCGAACGCCAGCACAAGTACGGACGTCCAGAACGTCGCGTTCTGCTCCACCTCAAGGATGAGGAAGATCGCGATGTAGACGGCGACGGGGACGAGCCACAGGACGGCGCGCAGGATCGTGCGGATCATGAGGATGCTCCCTGGTTGTTCGGTGTTCCGCATTCGGGGCAGAACTTGGCCGTGCTGGCGATGGCGGTTCCGCAGCCCGAGCACGGCACCTGCTGAGGCGCGAGACGGTTGCCGCACTCCGGGCAGAACTTCGCTCCCGCTGCCACACTCGCCCCGCAGCCCGGACACGTCTCCGTCGCGGCCGGTGCGGCGGGTTCTGCGGGTGAGAAGCGTGAGGTGCGGTTGCGGCCGACGTTGCCGGCCATCGGGTCGCCTGCGGGCTGGACGGGGCGCGTGAACATCTGCGTGGCCATCTCCCCGAAGACGCTGCCCGCCGCCAGGCCGACGCCCACGGCAGCGCCTGCGGAGGCGACACCGCCCGCGCCGGGGTTCTTGGCGAGCTCGGTGAGGATGGTGGCCGACTGCTGACGGGCCCAGTCTTCCCCGAGCATGCCCATGACGGCCTTGTCGCCCTGCGCGCCCTGGAGCTTGGCCTGCTTCTGGGCGATGGAGTTCTCCAGCACCTGGCGGTTCGGGTCGTCGGTGGGGATGTCGATCGCGGCGATGTAGAAGTTGACGAGCTTCACGCCGTACTCGTCCAGCAGCGGCGCGAGCCTCGGGTGCAGTTGCTCCGCCAGCAGCTCGATATCCGAGGTGATCTCCAGGATCTCCTGACCGGAGTCGCGGATGTAGCGGGCGATCTGGCCGCGGATGTGCTGCGAGAACGCGCTGCGGAAGTAACCGGCGAGGGCCTGCTCGTCGAACACCTGGACGTTGGTGCCGAGCAGCTTGATGAGGAATTTCTTGGAGTCCGCGACCTGGATCGAGTACGAGCCGCGCGCCTGCACGCTGGTCTGCAGCCCCCAGACGGGGTCGCGCAGCTGGATTGGGCTGTCGGTGCCCCAGAGCAGTTCCAGCTTGTGGTCGATGTTGACGAAGTAGACCCGGGAGCTGAACGCGCTGATGCCGCCGGAGAGCAGGTTGCGGAGCTTGCCGATGAAGGGGTGGTTGTTGCTGTTGAGCGTGTAGCGGCCGCCGCCGAAGGTCGCCACGGCGATGCCGTCCCGGATGAAGATCGCCTCCTCCGACTCGGAGACGATCAGCTGCGTGTTGTCGTTGAAGTCCTCTCCAGTGAACTTCCACGCCAGCACCGCCTTGGTGCCGAGGCCATCGTTCACCAGGCCGGTCTCGTTCTTGATGACGTCGTAGATCTTCATGCGTGCTCGCTTTCGTCGGCTCGGGTGCCGGGTCGGCTACTTCCTCACGGGCAGGTACTGGACGCCGTTCAGGCGTGCTTGTTCGAGACGGTGCCTGCCGCCCGTGACGTCGAGCGAACCGTCCTCGCGTTCGCCGCCGCTCTTGATCGCATCGTCCCCGAGCATGTAGTCGTAGACACCGGCCAGCTGCTGGTGCCCTTCGAGTCCGTGCTCCCGGTCATAGGCGGCGAAGTCCTCACGGGTGGCACCAGCCCCGATGCCGGGTGCGACCTGATCGTTCCAGGCGTTGACGGCGTAGGCGACGTCCTCGGGCGGGGCAGACTCGCGGTAGCCGAGGATCGGGTTGTCGCTGTAGTCGAACCGTTCGACCGGCTCCAGCGACAGCCCCTTGTCCGCCAGCGCCGAGGTCAGCGCCTCATTCTCCGGCGAGTTTCCGAGGTCGCCCGCAGTGTCCGCCTGATCGCTCACTTCCGGCGCCTCGGTGGTCTCTGCTTGGGGAGCGTCCTGCGTCTCGACCGGCTCAGCATCGGAGGGCGTGTCGTTCCCCAGCGCATCGGCCACGTCGGCGTCGTACTCAGCACGCAGTTCCTCCGCGGGGCGTGCTTCATCACGAGCGGCGTCGGTCAGCTCGTCAACGGTCGGCTCCGGCTCAGTCTCGCGGCTCTCCTCGACGCCATCGGCAGCGGTCAGTTCGTCGGCGTCAGTCGGATTTTCCGCCAGATCGCCGGCGGGTGCCTCGCTTGCGTCCGGTTCATCGTCGATGGGTGTCGTCAGATCCTCCCCGGCACTGTCCATAGGCGCTTCGGGCTCCGGGCTCTCGGCAGCGTCGGGCTCACCCAGGTCCGCCTCGGCAAGGTTATCCGCTTCGGCGACTTCGGCCTCCTGGGGGCTGTCAGGGGCCGCGTCGTGGCCCAAATCCACGACCTCGCCTTCCTGCCAGCCCTGGGGCTCTTCCGGGGCGACGTCGGCCGTTTCCGGGGCTTCGCCCAGGTCGACGGGCTCCTCGGCATCGACCGGCGCTTCCACGGGGTCGCTGTCGTCGCCTGCGTCGGGCTCGGTGAGGTCTTCGGCAGGCGGAGCTTCCGGGGCCTCAGGCGTCTCCGGCCCAGCAGGGACATCGGCTAAATCAATCGGCTCGTCCGCATAGTCTGTGGCCTCGGGTGCGCTGACGTCTGCACTGGTGTCGACGGGCTCGGCGGGTGCGTCCGCGGTGTCGGTGCCGTAGTCGCTCATGCTGTCCGACTCCTCTCGGCTTCGAGGGTCTTGCGGATGGTGGCGTCAGAGAGCGGGATCGGCGACTCGTACTTGACCAGCCGCAGGAAGTTCACCTTGACCGCCCGCCGCAGGGCCGGTGTGTTCGGGATCGACGTGGGCAGCTCCGCCGCGATGAGCGCATCGAGCTGCCGGTAGATGCTGCCGAACTTCTTCACGCCGACATCCCCGGCCGGGACATGCGCGGCGAAGAGGCGCCGGGCGATCTCCTTGCCCGCACCAGCGACGGAGGAATCCCAGCCGCCGACATAGGCACTCTCGGGGTACGGCACGAGCAGTTCGGGGTGTCGCCGCCAGTAGGTGACCTTGCGGGCGATCTCGTCGTCGGGGACGAAGGTCGGGATGCCGCGCCGGGAGCGCCAGTCGGCGGTGCTGATCTCTTCGGGGTCTTCGAGGCGGTCGTAGAACAACAGCGCCTCGCCGGGACGGAGGCGGGCCAGGCGCTCGCGCTGCGCCTCGCTCATGTTGGTGCTCTCGGCCAGGATCTCCTTGTCCGCGGCTTCGACCAGCCGGAACCCGAGCTTGATGTTCGTCAGCGCGACGACATCCGAGCCGACCTTGCGCGGCGACTGATCGGCCACCACGATGCCGACGCCGTAAGAGCGGATCTCGGCCAGCATCCGCTTCAGCAGCTTCTTCGCAATCGCCGCTGGGTCGGCCTCGCCCGGCCCGCTAGCGTCGTCGGCGTCGAGGAGGACGTGGGCTTCCTCGAGCAGCAGGACGTGCTTGAGCGTCCCGTCGCCGGCGACGTTGGCGTTCACGTAGGCAAGGATCTGCAGCAGGATGAGCGCGATGTAGAGGGTCTTGTCGTCACTGTTCTCGATCCCCGCCAGCTCTATCACGGTCGGCCTCGACAGCAGATCCTCGACCGGGATCGACGGGTAGGTGTCGAACAACCCGACCAGGCTCGACAGGCGCACCTGGCCCGCCCGCCCGATATTCGCCGCGTCGCCGGTGTAGCCGATGCGCGCGAAAGTCTCCTGGAACACCGACAGGAAGTCGCGGATGGAGAACACCTCGCGGCCGTCCTCGGCGGTATCGGCGTCGAACCAGCCGAACCGCGAGTAGGTGGCGGAGAGAGCGTCCTCGAAGATCTTGTCCAGTGGGCTCGTCATCGTGACCGCGGCGGCGAATGCCGTCTTGAGGGTCGACTTGTAGCTCTGCACCCGCACACCCTTGGGTGGCAGGAAGGGGTTCATGACGAGCGGCGAGATGTGATCCTTGCCCGGGGTGAAGACCTGCAGGTCCGGGGTCGTCTCGATCAGCGCCCGGTACTCGTTCTTGGCCGGTTCGATCACCAGATACGGGATGCCGTGGTCGTGCCAGAGCCGGTCGAGCAGCCCGACTGTGAACGTCGTCTTGCCCGACCCGGGCGTGCCGCTGACGAACGCGTGCTTGGTCAGGTCGGTGTGCCCGAAGCCGATCGAGACCTCGGCGGCCCCGGCGAGGCGTCCGGCTTCGATGCTGGTGCTGCCGATCACCCCGGCGGAGTAGTTGCGGGAGTGCCGGGTCGTGGTGTTCACCGTAAGGCCGGCGCCGACCGTGTCGCTGCCGATCGGGAGCCGGAACAGCTCCGATGCCTCGAATGCGGTCAGCAGGAACGGCAGCCGGTAGAACGCCTCCCCCGGGTTGCGACCGGCTGCCCACAGCGACGGGTCACGGGTCTCGTCGAGCAGCGTCTCGTTCAGCTGCCACGGCGCGGCCGCGAAGGATGCGCCGCCTCGGGGCATCAGCGGTGTCGCGTCGATGAAGCGTGCCGCCAGCGCGCCGTCCTCGGCGTCGGCGGAGAGGTGGCCGAGCACCCGGTTGGCTATCACCGGCACCGCGACCTTCGGCCCGGACACGACGACGTTGAACAAGAACAACGGCGAGTCCTTGTGCCCGTCCAGATACGAGTACATCTCCGAGAGCCGCTTCGCCGCGGTGAAGCTCACCGTTCCTATCGACTGATCCGTCACTCCATTGGCGAGAGTCGTCAGCGCCAGGGTCAGCTGCTCGATCGCCGCCCGCTCGCCAGGCTCCAGCGTCGCCGGGATCAGCTGGATCGACAGGGACGCACCGGGCACCTCGGTCAGCGCGCTGGCGATACGCGAGAGGTCACGACTGCCTGCCGGGATGCGGTGGAAGGCGAACGCGCTCGGCAGAATCTGGTTGCCGAGGCTCTCGATCCACTCCTCCTTCACCAGCGCCACCGACCGCTCCGCCGCCACAGTGCCGAGCACGGTGGCGGGCCGGTCGGCGTAGTCGAAGCCGCCGAGCGTGAGCGCGCTGATCACGACGGCGCGCAACTCGGAGACGGCCGACGCGGCGTCGTCCCGGCTTCCACCGAGGGCGCGGATGACGATGAACAGCTTGAGGTCGGCGGCGTGCGGCTGCCCGTCGACGGCGTGCGCCTGCCAGAGCAGCTCCAGGGCGCACTCGCGCGTCCGGTCGGGGCCGTCCTCGTACTGGCCCCGGTACGACTGGTACGCCTCGAACAGCAGGCTGACGAAGTCCCGCTTCGACTGCTGCACCAGCTCGGCAGCCGGGTCGTCGCCCAGCACAGAGACGTGCGGGATGCGGACGACCTCGACCACCGTGGCAGCGGCTACTTCACCCTGCGCGAGCGGCGTGAACGTCAGGAGCGCGTCGCTTGCAGACATACGGCACACTCCTCACGTCACGCCCGGGCAGCGGAATTGGTGCGCCGGAGCCGGTGGCGATTGCCTACCGGCCCCGGCACGCGGGGAACTCGGGGTCAGGACGCGATCTTCTTCTCGCGGATCAGGGTGCGCGCGCCGGAGATGACGCGGCTGACCGAGCCCTCGTCGCGAATCGACGAGGTGATCGAGGTGCCACCCGTGGTGGTGAGCTTGAACTCCTCGAAGTTCACCTGCTGCTGGATGTTCTTGATGTCCCTCACCTGGAAGGTCTCGGACTGCGTCGAGACCGACACGATGTCCTTGTAGAAGTACTCGTCGGTCTGCTCGCGGGACTCCTGCGGGGTGATGAGGGAGAACTGGAACTTGTAGGCGTGCAGCTGGTGCTCGCTGAAGAACAGCACGATGCCCTCGTAGTTGGAGGAGCGGAAGACGCGGTCCTTGCCCTGCTTGACCTGCACACCGGAGGCGATGTTCTTGTAGTAGTACCCGTGGACGATGACCGGGTCGATGAGCTTGACCTCGTCTTCGTCCAGCCCCAGCTTGCCCAGGGCGCGCTTCTTCACGTCCGCGATGGCGCTGGCCGCATCCGAGTCGATGTCGGCGTCGGTCGGCTTGCCGGCGAAGGTGAAGTACAGCAGCGCGATACCGCCGGCGACTGCCAGGAGGCCGATGAAGATGGCCGCCGTCTGCGACAGGATCAGCGTCAGGATGATGCCGATGATGATCAGGATGATGCCGGCCTTGGGGCTGGACTGCTTGAAGTACTTCTTGTTGCGTTCGTAGTTGATGGCCATGGCGGAGGAACCTCTCTCGGGTGGATAGTGCGGGGTCAGGCGGAAACGCTGGTCGGAATGGAAGCGGACGAAGGGTCGATCTCCAGCAGCTCGAACAGCGTCTGGATGTCCAGATCGGTCACGCCGCGACGTACCGCCTGCTCGAGGTAGTGCTGGTACGACGGCTCGACGTTCAGCGACTTGCGCTCGTAGTAGTCGAAGCGGATGTAGCCGTAGAGGTAGGCGTAGATCCCGCGCTCCTCCAGCCGCAGCGCCGCCGTGAGGTACTCCTCCGCGCGGCGGATGCCGGCGAGCGGCACCAGGAACGGCTTCTTGCCGCCCAGCGACGCGACAGCGGCGTAGAAGTAGGGTTCCGAGTTCTCGATGTCATCAAGCAGGGCATCCTCGAAGTGCGACAGCGCCTTGTCCCGCAGCCCGAGCTTGAGCAGGCACATGCCGAGCGCCGCATGCACGCTCGGATCGTCAGCGCCCTCGTCCAGCGCGTCCTCGTAGGTGCGGACGTGCTTCTTGAGGTCGCGTGCTTCCAGGCTGATCAGGTCGGACATCGAGCTGATGAGAACTTGACGGCCGCAGTACTGGCAGAACTGCTGGTTGGTGCTCCAGGCGCTGCCGCACCCCGGGCAACGCACATCGACGACTCGCGCAGCCACGCCATACACCTCCAGGCTCAATCTGGGAAGCCCCCAGACAAGGCCCAGATGCATCCTGTATATGGCCTCTCCTAATAGACATACCACAGAACGGTTCTTCGAGCCTCTCCGGCGAGTCGCGTGGCGACGCACGCCCCCCAAATAGGGCGCTCACCCGGTTCTTCGTTGCGTATTTCACAACGGGCGTCTCGACCCCTGTCGACGGCCTGCTTGGCAGCCGTCGCGCTCTTGACGTAGCGGGGCAGATGTGTCACAACTACGGACGGTCCACGCGAGGGTGGCGCACCGATCCTGACTCACGCGGTCGGGGTCGAATGCGCCGCCCTCTCGCTCCTGCAAGGAGAGGTCGCCCAATCGGGCACGGCATTCCTCCTCGCAGAACGGACAGCACCATGCTCGACTCGATCGCCAACGCCCTCGCCGGCAACCCCAGCAAGGCACAGCTGCGCATCATCAAGAAGCTGCGGCGCACGCAGTCCCAGATCCAGAACCGGCAGTGGTGGCACCTGCCCCTCTCCATGCTGGAGATGCGGCGCGGACACCTGATGGCCAGCTACGGCCGCCTCGTCCTCATCGACCAGGCCATCCCGATGGCCTTCGCCGAGTCGATGATGCCCGCCGGGTACATCTCGGTCGGCATCGCGCAGCGCGCGGCCCAGCGCAACGTCGGGTTCAACCGCCGCCTCGAGCACGAGACCCGCCTCGCCAGCGCCTCGCGCATCCAGCCGATCGACGACCTCGTCGCGCAGAACGCCTAGCGTTCACCCCGCCTCGGCCCCATCGAGGGCTGACAAGCCCACTCCCAGGCCCCCGCCTCCCGCACAACGCGGTAGAGGCGGGGGCCTTCTTCAATTGCGACCAACAGCCGGCAGCGCCGCCCTCGTTCTCCTTCAGCGATCTTGCTGGCCTTCCGCGCCGGGTTCGGGCTGTCTGTTCTCCTGGCCCCGGCGCACAAGGCGGCGGGGCGAGAGGAGAAGACCCCATGCCGACCGAGCGCCCCGACTGGCTGACCGAGCCCTGCCCCGCGTGGTGCGGCGGCGACCACGACGGCCAGCAGTACCCGACCGACCGCCAGCACCAGTCCCCGCAGCACTGGCACCCCGCCGTGATGCAACACCGCGACCACGACGGTCACCACCCGACCCGGTTCCCGGCCGCAACCGAGTTCTGCGTCGTCGCCGTCCGCTACGTAGGCGAGCGCGACACCTGGATCGCCATCGCCACGGAGACCCAACAACTCGAGTTCTCCCACGAGAGCGCGAAGCGCCTCCACGCCGAACTCGACGGGCTGCTCCACCGCATGGCGTGAGCCAGGCGCCGACGAGTCCCGCCCTACCGCGTCGTCAGCTTCGGCACCTCGGGCAGCAACGCATCGATCCCGATGTCGAGCACCTGGCAGATCGCGAGGATGGTCGCCAACCGTGGATTCGTCGGCGTCCCGCCCTTCGTCGCCGCACCCCGCTCGTACTGCTGGTATGCGTAGAGCGAGATCCCGGCCAGCTCCACGAGCTGCTCCTGTGTGAGGCCCGAGTCGGCCCGGGCGCGACGGAGGCGGTGGCCGAGCTCCCGAGAGAACGTCGCCCACTCCTCGCGCGTCTCGGGTCCGATCACCATCACCCCAGGCTGTGACCAATAAGAGTTGGTGAGAACCAATAGGAATTGGTAAAGTCCCGAAGGCTCGCCACCTCTGGGCGAGACGACGCGGCAACCGCCGCCGTTGGTCGTGGGCGAGCTGGGGAGGAACGGGCATGGCTCGGCAGATCGGGCGCGCAATCGCGGCGGTGGCACTCGTCAGCGCGGCCGCAGCCTGCCTCACCGCCTGTAGCGGATCAACCCGCAGCGTCGAGGCCTTCTGCTCCACGATGGAGGAGCACAAGCAGGCCTACCTCGGCCAAATGGAGGCGGCGCAGGGCGCTGGCATCGACGGCCTGCTCACCGCGATCAGCGCGGTAGGTGACCTGAAGCTCATGTGGAAGGAACTCGCGGAGGTTGCGCCCAGCGACATCCAGACCGATGTCGAAGCGGTCAGCGAGGCCTGGCAGAAGCAGGAGGACAACGCCGGGGCCGGCGACTGGATGGCCTCCATCACCACGGCGCTGCTCAACAGCGGCTCGATGTCCCGCGTCGACACCTACGTCCGCGAGAACTGCGACGGCGACTACACGGTCGACGTCGCAACCAGCGGCGAGACGAATGTTGCGGAAGAGCCGGAGCCCGAGGACTACTTGGCGACCATCGCTGTCTCCACCGCTGGCGGCCTGATCGCCGATTGGGACGAGTACGCCATCGGGCCGCACTCCGTCATCTACGCCGCCGGCGACAACAAGCAGGCGGAAACAACGCGCGAGTTCCGGATGGTCGCCGCCGCACCCGGAGAGGTCGCGGTCGACACGACAGCGACCGTCAGCGCCTCGAGCGCGACCGGCTCGATCAGCGACGCCGTATACGGCGCGCAGGTCAACACCGATGCCGACCCAGGGTTCGCCATCGCGTACATCGACGAGATCCCCGCCGCAGGAGCCCAGCCGCACAACGCGGTCATCATGGTCAAGCAGTTCAACGGGAACGGCGACGCCATCAGCGAAGCGGCGCCGGTCGTTGACCAGTTCGATGGGAAGTCCCTCGTCAACGTGTGGCTCGTCGGCGACATCGTCGCCTTCGCCTACACCGACGCCGACTACAACCGCATCCTGATCGGCGTCAACAAGGACGGCTCGATAGCCTGGCAACGCGAAGCCGACTCCGAGGTGTACTACGCCCGAGACGGCATCCTCACCACCGCCATCGGCCACTGGGAAGGCGCAAACGGGAAGATCGACGGCGACCTCGCCGGTATCGACGCCGCAACGGGCCAGCCGGTCTGGACGCTCTCTGGCGCAGGGTTCACGTTCTGGAACTTCGAGAAGCCCATCGGCAACGGCTATGTCCTCGCATCCACCGGCGACTACCAGAACGACTTCCTCAACGTCGTCAACGTTGCCGGACGCCTGCAGCAGCAGGAGTATGCAAGGCAGGTGCAGACCGATCCGGCGTTGCTCAGCCGCGCGACAGGCATCGGTGGGGCGGCGGCGCAGAGCCGTGTACTCGCATCTACGCAGCACACCCTGCAGAAGGCCGTTGCTGACGATGTAGAAGCTGAACGCTCGTCTGTAGCGAATATGACGGACGTCACTGCGCTCAAAGCCGAGTTCAACGCGCGAGACGCTTCGGGCGCGCACATTGCGTCTGCTGCGCGCCGGGCCGCCCTCGCTGAACGGGCGATCACGATCGGAGATCCTGCGGATTACCACGACATAGTCGACAGCATCGGCGCGACAACCGGCAATGACGCCGAAACCAACGTCATGCGGCAGACAGTGGCAAGAGCTGTCGCCGCCGATAGCCAACTCTTCAAGGCTGGGGATATTGACGCCATTGCGACCGGCACGTTGGCCACCCGAACGGGCGCACCGAATACCGTGGCGCTCACCGTGCGCGAGAACGTCGAAAAGGGCGTGCTGTCCGCAGAAAAGACGGTTGGCGCCAGCAACGGCGACCTCAAGTTCGCCCACGCAAATGCCAGCCCGAAGGGTCAGCAGATGCTTCGTGATGCAGCTCTCGAAGTGAAGGGTAATGACACGCTCCGAGGCAAGATCAAGCACAATGCGACGGCAATCGAGAACCTCTCACGAGGACTCGCGCCGTAGCAACGAGGAAAGTACACGCAGGACATCATGGGCTCGATCTAGCCCCGCAGCAGAGTGAACGTAACGGCGCAACGCCAGGAGAGACGAAAGGAATGAGCCCGAAACCGAAGAACACGAACGACCGACGCCGTAATGACGAAGCGCGTCTGAACCGCCAGCTTCTCGAAGTCCGTGACGCGAAGCGCGGGCGCCTCACGATCGAGCGCAGCCTGAACGAGTTCGCCACCTGGAAGATCATCGAGTACCCCGAAGACCGCCTCAACGACATCAGCCGCAAGCTCATCTTCCGCCGACGCGACGGCAAGGGCACGGTCGAGATCGCCCTCACCGGCGACGACGAACGCGACGAGCGGATACTCGGCCGCGTCGCAGACGTGGTGCCAGCGGCACCGGACATCGCCCCGACGCTCTGGGAGCGGTTCGACTACATCGCGCAGCGGTGGATCGGATGGCGGTGAGCCCGAACGATCCAGCGGCTCCGCTACCATTACTCTTCGGGATGGAGAGGAAGACATGGCAAACACCAAGGCGGGGTCGGTTGCATTCACCCTATGGATGGCGATCGTCTGCGGCTTCTGGCTGGGAATCGCCGGTCTCGTCGTCGGCATCGTGCTTGACATCTTCACCGGCATCCACTTCCTCGGTTCCTCGAGCTTCAACCTGATGATTGCCGGCGCCATAGTCGGTGCAATCGGTGGCGGGCTCATCTTTGGCATCGAAGCCGCAGCCGGACACGCAAAGGAAGCGAACGCGGAGCGCGAGCGGGAAGTCCGTGCTCGCGAGGAGGGCGAGCGTAGCCGTCGTGACCAGCTCAACGGAACCGCTGCGCAAGCACGAAACGCCTGCAACGAAGCCGTGCAAGCGTTCGAGCAGCTTCCGGCCGATCTCTCGAACGCTCGCGGCTGGAGCGCCGAGGCTCGGCAGCACTTCAGCCAGCACGCCTACTCGCCGTTCTGGCAGTCGGTCGAGCACGCCTACGATTGCCTCGGCCACTATAACCAGCGCCTCACGAGGATCGCTCAACTCCTGCGCCAGCATGCTGAGGCAGTGCGGAGTTACATCCGTCAGGGCGGAACGGAACGGCTCCCGGCATTCCCCGTACAGCTTGACGCCGCGAACGCGACACAGGCTGCCGAGACGATCACTCGCACTCTGAACAAGATCGTCTACGAGGCACAGCGCGACGCCGTCTTCGCTCAGATCTGGGAGCAGCGGCGCACAACGTCCGCCGTCATCGCCGGGTTCGCCAATCTTGAGAGCGCCGTCAGCCGTATGTCGAGTTCGCTCAACTCCTCGATAAACTCGCTTGCTGCGGAAGTGCGTGGCGTGGGTGCTGAGGTCTCGCAAGCCTCGACGCGAGCTGGACTTCACGGCAATGCCCAACTCGACGCCCAGAAGGAACTGACCGCCAAGGTCGACAAGGCCGTCTACTACCTTCGCGAAGAGGAGAAGCGTGCTCTGCGGCTTTGAGGCTGGGGGCGGCGCGCAACCCCACGTGTCAGCGTCCCTCTCGGCATAATCAACGACATGGCTCGCAAGCAGATCACCCAGTACATCGACGACCTCGACGGTGCCGTCCTCGATGAGGGCGAGGGGACGACGATCCGCTTCTCCCTCCAAGGCCGCTCCTACGACATCGACCTGTCCGCGCCGAACGCGCAGAAGCTCCGCGACGCGCTCGCGCCCTTCATCGAGGTGGCGACGCCTGTCCCTGCCGTGGCGAAGTCAGATCGCTCGCGCACCAAGCGGGGCGTCGACCAGAAGGCCGACCTCGCCGCCATCCGTGCCTGGGCGAACGACAACGGCTACACGGTCAGCGACCGCGGCCGGGTGCCCGCGACCGTCCTTGAGGCGTACAACGCTGCTCACTGAGCCGACGGCTCGATGCTCGTAGCAGCTGGCGCGCTCGTGCCGCGCTCAGCGGTGCGCCATTCGCCGGCGAGCTTGTCCAGGGTGCCATCGATGTCGGCATCGAAGTCGTACTCGTGCGTGAGGTGGTCGAGACGCTGACGGAGAAGATCAAGGCGTCGGTTCGCTTCCTGGAGCGTGGCGGAAGGATCGAGCTCTCCGGATTCCTTGGCTGCGACGTAGAGGGTCTCGCGTGCGTACTTGTCGAAGATCCACTCGACGTAGACGAGTGTGAGGAAGTACCTGGTGTTCGCGTAGTGCGCCTGTTCTCGCTCGCCGGCCGATCCCTGCGTCTCCGGCTGGATCATCTCAGCGATGGTGTCGGCGTAGTCGAAGAGGGCGAAGAGGAAGTCGTGTAGCTGTTTGCCTTTCATGGTCGGGGTCTCCTGGAGCAGCTGCTCCGTTACATATCCGTCCCTGACTATGAGGAATCGCGGCCGTTCTTTCAAGGCCTGTGCGGCGTCCTCTCGGCGGCACCAGTGGTCGCCCGAGAGTGTGGAAATCACAACACGCGCCGCGTAGCGTTCCACCATGACCGAGTCCGAGAGCGCGCCTGCGTCGCCCAGCCGCTTCGGCGTCCGCGTCGCGTTCAGCGGAGCCGAGTGGACGGCCACGATCCCGGCCGTGCCCGATGCGACGATTCACGCGCCCGACCTCCAGGCTCTCGATCACCTGGTGCGCGAGACGATCCGCCTCTACGACGGGGCCGCCAGCGTCGGCACGCTCGTCGAGCCGATCCAGCTGGAGTACGACTACTCGGACGCACGTACCGGCATCGCCTCCTTCGCTGAGCTCGGGGTGCGGATACGCAAGCTGATCGAGGACGATCGGCTTGGCGTGGCGCTGCTGCTGCGTGCTGCTGCGACCGACCTCGACACCTGGGATCTCACCCTGGCCGACTACTCGCACCTGCTCGGTATCTCGACGGCACACGCCGCCGAGATCCTCCGTCTGCAGGACGAGTACGAAGAAGAGCCCTCGGCTTTCCCGGAGGAATGGCTCAAGGACTCCTGATGCTCATTACGCCGTGCTGTACGTGTCACGCGCGGTTCCACGGCGGGAGCGGGTACTCGCTCGCCGGTTGCGGCGTCAGCAGCGCCAGGACGCACAACGTCGCCACCACGGCCGCGCTGAGGACAACGACCAGCGTCGCTGTGACCCGTGACGACCGCGGGCGGCGTGTGGCGCCGGCGAGCAACGTGACCATCGCCAGCGCGAGTAGCACCAGCCATCCGAACAGCCCCGCCACGCCGAGGGCGACGCCGAGTTCGCTTTCGCCCTCTTCCCAGCCGTAGCCGTGGGCGAACCCGCCCGACCAGATCAGCCCCGAGAGCGCGAACCAGAACGCCGCAGATGCCCCGACGACAGTCGCCACGATGCCGAGCACGATCCCGCCGCCGATCCGCATCCCCCGATTGTCCCCGCCGATGTCGACAGGGGCGGGTAGCATGTGCTCATGGTCGATCAGACGCTCCTCTCCCAGGCGAAGGGCCTCGGCGTGGCCGAGCGCGTCGAGCTGATCAACGAGCTCTGGGCCTCCATCGACGCCGACGTGCTGCCCGTCTCCCCCGCAGAAGCTGCCCTCATCGACCAGCGCCTGGCCGAGGCCGACGCCGAGCCTCTCGCGGGCCGGTCGTGGGAAGAGGTCGAGGCGTCGCTGCGCGCCCGAGTCCGGTGAGCTACTCCGTCCTGTTCCGCCACAACGCGGAACGCGATGCCGAACGCGCCCAGGACTGGTACTCCCTGCACGCCCCGGAGCAAGTCGACCGCTTCACCGACGACCTCGCCGCGACTATTACCTCGATCCGCCAGTCGCCCTATGCGTTCCGCGTTCTTCGCCGTGACGCCCGCCGCGCCGCGCTGAGGATCTTCCCGTACCTCGTCTGGTACCGCATCCACGACGAGCTGCAGGTCATCGAGGTGCTCGCGGTCGTGCACCAGCGACAGGAGCACGAACGGCTGCAAAGTCACCTCGACTGAGTCCTGGTAGCTGCCCGAATTCCTACTGTGTGAAGCCGTCGAAGAGTCGCAGTTCCTCCTCCAACGCCTCTCGCTCCGCCGACTTCGCTTGGTCGATACGTTCGAGGATCTTCTGACGCTGCCTGGCTGTGTAGCTGGATACCGAGGGCGCGCCGGTGACTGCGCTGTCTGAGCGTCCCAGATCGGTCTTGCGTCGTACCCTGCCTTCAGTCGTTACTGCGCCGGCGACGATGTCGGCAACCAGCGGAACTGCAACCCACTCCCGAAGATCCTCGCGGGCAGACGGGTTGATGGTCTCTGGGCGAGATTGCTGGAGCTCAAGGAATCCGGCCCAGTGGCTCTGGGCAACTTGCGGATAGGCGATCATGCCTCCGGCCCCACTCCGCCGATAAGGGCCGAACTTCTGCGCCCAGGAGCCGGAGCTTACGATCTCCACCCACCATGCTGTGATCGCCGGGTAGTAGCTACCGTTGCTCCATACGGAACCGTCCTGCCCGAGCAGGATCGACACAGTCTGCCAGCCCCATTCGCTGTCCTGACGGCGTCCCTCGAGTGCCCAAGCCATGCCCCAGAACTCGCTCGTGGCTGTCCGATGGAAGAGGTTCCCACCGAAGACGCGGAAGGAGTACGTCAGTGTCTCCGCGCTCAATGAGTGAGTCACATAGACGGGCACAGGCGTGATACCCCGCTCTTCGAGCAGCGCTATGAGCTCCGGGGCCCACTCGGGAACCCAGGCAGCCTTCCGCGAGGCCGCTCGGGCAAGCTCCGCGGCAGCCTCCTCCGCCCTCCGTCGTTCGAGTGCATCGGCATCGTCAAGCAGGCCCATCGGTGCCTGTCCCTTCTGTGAGCAGAGGTGCGAGGTACTTCGATCGGTTCTCACGCCAGAAGTATCGGTAGAAGAGCATCATCGTGTGGTCGAGCCACGAGAGGTTCCTCGGAATGGAGAGCACGTCCCGGTTGAGTGAGCCGAGGGTCAGCTCTCTGGTGGTTGGCGCTTCCATGAAGTGGGTGACGAAGAGCGGCATCAGGGGCAGGCCGGCGCGAGCACCCCAGTTCGTGACGTCGTAAAACACCTGGGAGACCTCATGCCAGTGCTGCTCGTACTCCTCGTCGCCCCAGTCGTCTTCCCGTTGGCGGTATCGGTCTGAGAGGTATGCCTCCAGCACGGGAATCCGGCCGTCCGAGCCCGCCCAGGCTTCTGGCTCCTGCCGAAGAATCTCCTCCGCGATGTCGACGTACCCGCGGATACGAATGACCGCGTCGAGAGTCTTCTCGATCGCCTCAATGGCGACACGGGCGTTCACATAGTCGAACTCTGAGCGATCAGGGTCGCAGAGCACCTTCCGGTAGAGCTCGGTGAAGGTTGCGGTGTCCACGGTGTCCGGGCGGAGCATGCTCTCCGCGAACGCCCGGTAGAGCTGGCGCATCCGCTCAGGGTCGGAGCGCCACCCCGAGTCATACGCAGCCATCACCTCGACAGCACTGTGCGGTTCGTCGCGGATTAGGGCGGTTCCCCCGGCGTTGCCGCCGTTGATCAGGACGTGCTCCCAGGCGCCGACAATGCCCCAGGGATGCTCGACGACTTCTCGGACGGCATCAGCGGTAAGTCCCTTGGCTGCGACGTAGGCGATGACGTCGCCGTAGTCGCCGGCTATCGCGCCCCGCATGGTGTTGCCGAGGCGGTGCGCGCTGCCGATGATTTTCTTCTCCACGATCTGCACCAGGTCGAAGTCGACGGGGTCGAGTGGCCCATCGGGCACGAGGAACAATGACGCCATACCGTGCAGGCAGAACATGAAGAAGTGCAGCAGCCGCCAGCGCACCGCGCGGTCGGGATGCTCGCTGATCCGCTGCGCGACGGTCGCGAGGTCCATGCCTTCCAGCAGATCCTTCGGCCAGGGGTGCCGAGCAAGTCCAGGCGGCCCGGCCGCGATGACGTCGAAGAATGCGAACACCCCGGCGAGCGGTTCACGGGATTCGAGCGCCATGCACGCCTCCAGGAGCGCCCCGTAGTGCTGCTTCGGTCTCTTGATTAGGCGCGAGATGAGGTCGCGCAGATAGTCGACATCGAAGTGCTGGCTGGTCTGCGGTGCGTCGGCCCCGATGACGTCGATCGGGGCCTCGGTGTCTGCGGCCGCCAGGAGCGCGGTACGCGCGCCATCCGGGTCGACGTAGAACCAGGCGGGCCAGGCGCCGCGCTGGCGCGCGTCTTCGGCAAGCATCGCCAGAGCGGCTTCGTCCTGGAAATGCTCGGCGAGGCCTTCGAGCAGCTTGTCCGGCTCTCCTGTGATGTATCGGGGGTCGTCTTGGGCGTCGATGAGCCGGCGAATGAGCGCCAACTGCGCGTCCGACGTCATTCGCGTGAACAGGTGGGTAGCGACCACGCGCCAGTCGTCACCGCTGGCGAGCAACCCGAGGAGCCGCTCCACCATTGTCGATGGATCGCCGCCTTCACGCTCCTGCATGTACATGGCGACCAGATGCTCCTGCACGGTGCGGTGCACCCAGCGATACGAGGTGTGCAGGCGCGACGCTGCTGCGACCGCCATCGTGAACAGACCTTCGGCCTGCACGATGCGAGCCAGGTCTTCGCGATCGGGCCGTTCCACGGTGCGGAGTATCTGACTGAGCGTCTCGCTCTCGCGCCACCGACTTGCGTCCTTCTGGTCGTCGTCGCCGTATGCCATCCGCCAGGCGAGGAGCCTGGCCAGGTGCATCAGGTTCTCGATGACGACGTCGCTCGGTTCGTGAAGGCCGGCAGTCTTCCAGATCCGTTCGAGCGTCAGTGCGATGTACTGCTCATACAGGTCGGAGAGCGAGTCGAACTCACGGTCGAAGCTCGCCGCGTAGGCCACGAACCCCAGCAGCAGCGGACTGCCGCTGATGTCAGAGGCGACATCCGATTCCAGAATCGCGAGCGCCCGCGCCTTCCGGGGGTCGTCCGCGCTCTCGAACCACAACTCGAGGAGCTGCTTCGCGCTCTCGCTGCGCACCGACTGCATCGTGACCGTGTCCCAGCCTGCGGGCACGCTCACCCGCGGCCCGGGCCGCGAGGACACGACCACCGCGCCCGGGACGTCCGCCAGAGCTTCGATCGCACGCCGCACCCGATCTGCGAGAGCGCCCTCGGGAACCTCGTCGAGGCCATCCAGACAGAGCACAGTGCTGTCGTCGGCCTCCAGCCGTCGCAGCACCTGCTTCCGGGCCTCGGCGTCGACGGGGGCGTAGAGGCGTGCGCTGAGATCGATTAGAACGCCGAGCAGTTCCGGCAGCGGCAAGGTGCGTTCGGGGAGCTCTTCGGCCAAGTCGATCAACGGTACAAACACGCCCACCGCGCCGGGCAGTTCCTTCATCTGCGTGAGGGTGATACTCCGCAGCAGGGTCGACTTGCCCGTGCCCGGCTCGCCCACGACGTAGGCCCGCGCGCCGGCGGCCCGCAGGAGCTCGCTCGTGTCCTCCGACTCGTCTCGCCACAGTGGCGGCAAGGTCGGTACGGCGTCCGGGTCGGGGTCGTCTGCCGGAACGCGGATGTGCGGGTTGAGCATCGGCGCGAGGATCGAGGTCGTCAGATGGGCCGGGTAGTGCAGCGGCAGCCGCGCAAGACGACGCACAAGCTCCGCCTCGACGTCCTCCGTCCACCCCGAGGCAACGATCGAATGCTCGGCGTGCAGCGACGCCGCCGCGGATGCGCGGGCCGCGGCCGACTGCGTCGCAGTCAGGAGGGCATCCTGGAGCGCGATCAGGGCGCGGTCGACGATGTCCGACGCGAACTTGACCGTGCGGTCGTCGCGGAACCGGAACTTGTTGCTGTCCCAGTCCAGGCCCAGGACTTCGGCCGCTCGTTGCTGTCGCCACTCCCGCTCGTCGACCGAGCCGGGCGTGACCCACATCTTCTGCAGGTAGAGCAGGTACCGAGCGGCGTTCGCCTCTGGCGAGTCAGATCGCGGCGCCTCCAGAACGCGCTTCACCTGCTGCCAGGTGTCCTCCTTCGTCCACTCGACGCCGACGCCCGAGACAGCGATGAACTCCTCGTTCGTCTTCGGGCATCCGACGACAGTGGTGAAGGCGTCGACGGTGCGCGTGCCGCGCCGCTGTCCTTCGCGCTCGTACTGCCCGATCAGCAGGTGACGCAGCTCGCTCACTACGGTCGCGGAGTCGAAGGCCATGCCTCTCATCGTATGAGAGCACCTGTTTCCCTCAGCCGCGCACCACAGTCGCCTTATTGACAATCATTATCATTAGTGATATAATACGCAGTCGAGGGTGGCCCCTCCAATCCGGAAGGAGGCCACCCCACAATGGCCCATTCACACACACGACCTGGACGCCCGGCGTTCACCATCCCATCCTCGCCGAACCGCCTCTCGCAGATGCACTCGCTCGCCGCGAGTGCACTCGAGGAGCTATTCATCTTCTACGGCGACCGCAAGGCCAGCGCCGAGGAGCTCGCGGGATCATCCAAGATCGGCATCCTGGAGCTCGTCCACGTCTGGGTGCTGCACGGCAACGCCGTCGACTTCCTCGACACCTACGAGAAGTACCTCACCTCCGTCGGCGAACTCGTCGCCGTATACGGCGGCAAGCTCACCGACATCCTCACGCTGGAAGAGGCGAAGCCGCGCAGCTTTGCCGCCGAGCTCCTGTTCGGCTTCCAGCCGCTGCCTCCGGTGCCGACACTGCTGCATCCCGCAGTTCAGCGCGAGACGTACGAGCACGCACGAAGAAGGCGACAGGCCAGCTACGAGCTGAACTGAACCCACCAAACCATCAGCAATGGGCCACCGGCCCCGTACCGACTTATCATCGGCACGGGGCCTTTCTCATGCCCGGATGCGGCAGTGAAGCCGACTGGCAGAACCTCGGCACAACGGCAGAACCGTCCCGTTGAGTCTGCCGATATGCCAGCCAGAGTCGATGGCATGAACAGCATCGCTCCCACGCTCGAACCCACCGCCAACCCCACGTCGCCCCCGGCAATCCCGCCGAAGGTCGACCCGATCGTCATCTTCTACGTCAGCGACGCGAACGCCGCCGCGATGCGCGCCATGACCGTCGTGACGGAGGAGCTCGAGATCCACGGGCGCCTCTCGATCGACGCCTCCACGCTCGAGCTTGCTCACGAGCTCGCCGGCATCACCACGGCGTTCGCGGAGGCGCTCACTGCCATCGCCAACCAGGCCGACGGGGAGCCCGCCGGTGGCTGAGTCGCTCGACCTCTCTGACGTCGCGCTCTCCGTCGACGTGGAGGTCGTGGAGCGCGTCGCGCGCATCACGACCTCCCGCGCGCTGGCGAGCGCCATCGAGGAGGGCATCAGCCGCCACGGCACCAGCTTCACCGTCTACGTCCTCCTCGTCGCCAGCGACGACGACTTCACCCCGGACGCCCTCGACGGTGCGTACCGCTCCTGCTACGTCGGCTCCTTCACGGACTGGAACGACGCCAGCCGCTTCCTCAAGGCGCTCATGAGCACGGTGACCGGCGACACCAACGCGCCCTTGCTCGACGCGCTCAACCTGCTGCAGTTCATCACGGTCGGACAGGACACCTTCGTCTTCGCCCGCCCGCTGGGCCTTGGCCCTCTCGATCCGCGCGGCGCTCTCGCCTCGTGAAACGGCGGGAGCGATCGGGGATTAGGCCCTCCGATCGCTCCCTGTCACCTCAAGAAAACCCACCCCATCCATCTGCGAAAACGAACACGGAAGGCATCTCTCATGACGTACATCACGGTACCCCGCGCTCTCGCGGCGGTCACGCTCGCCGGCGTTGCGGCGCTGGCCCTCACGGCCTGCGGCGACTACAACGCCCCGGGCCAGCTCGGGCAGCTCCAGCAGCAGCTCCAGTCCTGCCCGGACGGCCTCAAGGTCGCCACCCGCGTCGACTGGGACGGCACCGGCTCCGGCCGCTCCACCCAGCTCGACACGGAGCGCCTCGCCATCATCGAGCAGCTCGCCACGGAGGTCGCCATCTGCGGCGGCCACTTCACCGTGACCGGCTACTCGTCCTCCTCCGGCGCGACCGTCACGCTCTACGACGCCGAGATCACCATGCCCGGCGCGACTTCCAACGCGCAGCTGCGCCGCGTCCCCCAGGCCGTCGAGGATCTCATGACCGAGATCAAGGACGCCTACCCGGACGCGCTCGCTTCGCTGCCCACGGACGGCTCGGACATCACGGGCGTCTGGCGTCTCGCCAGCGAGCAGCAGGCCCAGCTGGGTGACGGCTACCAGTTCCAGTACGTCAACCTCACGGACGGGCTCGACAACGTCGGCGTCACGCTCGACGCCGGCCTGACGCCGGAGCGGGCGACCACTCTGGCCGATCAGATCACGGTGCCGAAACTCGACGGGGCCGAGGTGACCGTCGCGGGCATCGGGCGCGTCGCCGGCGCCCCGGTCTCCTCGCACCTGGCCGAGGCGCTGGTGGCGTACTACGACCGCCTCTGCGAGCGCACCGGCGCGGCCTCCTGCCTCGCTGTGACGGACTGGCGGTGACCACGATGAGCACCCATCAGAACCGTCTGGGCCTCCTCGTCCGCCGCGTCTCGTCCCCGATCCCGGGGCCGAGCGTGGCGGCGCTGGAGCAGCTCCAGGACGCTGAGCAGATCACCTTGCAGCGCGTCGATGAGGCCGCTGCGGTGGCGAAGCCGGGGAACATCTCTGGCACCTGGGTCGAGCAGGAGTACGACGACCTCGAAACCGAACAGGCCCCCTCCTGGACGGCCGCGGGCATCGAGACCGCCCGCCCTGTCGAGGTCGAGGCCGCTGGCCTCCAGCCCGCCGCCGACGCCGCAGAGCGCATCGTCACCGGGCATACGCCGGTGCTCGAAGCGGCCGCCGCCCGCTACGTGGATACGCAGGAGGCGCTTGCGCCGTTCCGCCGCCGAACCGGCGGCAAGCTCATCCACTACGCCATCAAGGGCGCGCTGGTGCTCGGGGACGCGGTCGGGGTGACCCTGCTCGGCATCAACATCGGGGACTACCCGCTGCTCGCCGGCCTCATGTCCGTCTCCGCCGCGACCGCCGCCGTCACGGCGGGGCTGGTCGGAGCGGAGTACCGGGTGCTCCAGGCAGCCGACCGCCGCGCCTGCGACCCTGACGCGCTCACCGAGAAGCAGAAGCCCTTCCGCTACCTGTTCACCGGCGCGAACTTCGGCCGCTCGATGCTGAAGCTCGTCACCGGCATCTCCCTGACGGCCGCGGCGCTCATCGCGGCGGCGATCTTCGCTGGACGCGCTGAGATCGAGGGCAGCCTGGTCGGTGCCCTCTACGGCGGCATCGCCCTCGCCGTCGCGGGAGCGAGCTTCATCGAGTCCTTCATGCACGCCGACGAGATCGCCGACGTCATCGACGGCTCCGCGAAGGCCTACGACGCGGAGATCGCCCGCCACGAGCGCCTCGCCGCATCGAGCCCGTGGCGCACCCAGCTCGAGCGGCGCGCCGACGCTGATTCGGTCATCGACGAGCACATCCAGCGTGGCGAGGCTGCGGGGCACCGCATCCGGGCAACGAAGTGGGGCATCCTGCGCCGCAACCCTGGCGTCGCCGGTCACGGCCCCGCTGCGGGTGTCCCTGGGCCGGTCGGGCGCACCGACCGCACGCAGGGCGGGGGTGGTTCCCGGTGACTCCGCGCATCCAGCCGCCCCGGCTGCAGCCCGCAGGGCTCCTGCCAGTCCCTGTGACCGTCTATGGGCGCGAGCGGGGGGAGCCGTGGTTCGAACTCGGCTTCCCCGGCCTCGACCCGGTGCGACCGAGCCTGGACATCCTCTGCTTCGACCACTCCGGCTCCGTCGTCGCCCCTGGCGGCACCGATCCGATCGGGCGGCGCTTCCTGGAGGCGAAGCAGGCGATTCGCATCGTGCAGGCCTGGACCTACACGTCCCGCCCCAAGGTCGCGGTCATCCACTTCGACCAGCCTTCGGCCGGGAACAGCGGCGCGGTGCCGCTGAACTCCACGCACGCCGGGCGGCAACTCGCCGCCGCGTTGAAGGTGCCGATCGACGCGGCAGGGTCGAGCAACCTCGCCCCGTCGCTGACGGTGGCGGAGGAACTCGCCAAGGCGCATCCGGATCATGACGTGCGCTTCACGATCCTCAGCGACTTCCAGATCACCGACCTCGACCCGGAGACCGTCTTCAAGCGGCTCGCGGACTTCCCTGGGCAGGTGCACGCCGTGCTGCTGAACGCCCCCGCGCCGCCGGATCTGGCCGGGGAGAACATCACGATCACCGAGATCGCGCACGGAGACGCCCCTGGCGCGCTGTCGGCGGCGATCCACCGCTCTCTCACGGCCACCCGGCGTGGCCGACGCCTGTCGGTGCTGCACGCCGACCGGACCCGTCCATCGATCCCGCCGCTCTCGCCCGAGCATTCCCGGAAGGGGAACCGCTGATGCGCACCCACGACCTGCCCCGGTTCTCATTCACCGAGGGCGAGCTGCTCCAGGCCCGCATCGAGCTCACCGAGTTCGTCCACCTCATGGCCGACCAGACGAAGGAGCGACTCGGCTTCGGCTGGACGCCGCACCCGGACGCGCCGAACACCTGGCGCGCTCTCAAGACCGCCTGGCAGCACAGCCTCGCCACTAGGGAACCGTTGCCGGTGTTCGACGGCGGCTCCGACGCCGTCATCTTTGCCGGCCCGGAGGCGAACTGGGCGTACCGCTTCTGGCACGACGTGACGCACCTGGAGCGGGGACGGGACTTCACGTCGCCGCACGAGCTGGACATGGCCGTCTTCCACCTCTGGGAGGCGGAGCGTCACGGGCTGGAGCGCGGGAGCCTGCCCTGGCGGCTGCTCCATGCCGATGCCGTGGGCCAGGTGCTGCACTGGGCTGTCCGGCGCGAGTTCCTCATCGACCAGCGCGCCTTCATCGTGAACTACCTCCGGTTCGGCGTCGAGGACGCCGTGCTGGCGGAGATGGCCCGCACCGGGCAGCTCGCCCCGCAGGTGCTGCCGATCGGGATCGACATCACGACTGCGGCCGAGACGCCCGTCGAGCCGACGCACTGGACGGCGCGGACGTGATCGCGGCCGCCTATACGAAGAACCCGCCTGTCGCTACAGGCGGGCGGGTTCTTCGTGCCCTCGAGTGGGGCCTCGTGTTAGGCGGCGAGGGGTTCGTGGATGTCGCCGACGTCGAGTGCTCGTACGTTCTCCTGGACGAAGCGCGTCAGGTAGGTGAGCGCCTCCGGACGCCGGTCGCTCATCGTCTCGGTGACTTCGTAGGCCACGTCGTAGAGCGTGAGTGCGTCGGTGTCGAGCTCCGCGCCGTTGAGCATCAGGAAGGTGTTGGTCAGAACGACGGCCATGCGCTTATTGCCGTTCTGGAACGGGTGATCCTTGCAGGCCGCATAGAACAGCACGGCGGCCTTCTCTTCCAGACTCGGGTACTGCTCGCGCCCGTCGAACGAGGCGAACGGCGCAGCCAGCACCGCTTCGAGTCGGTGCGGGGCGCGCGTGTGGAACGCGGGCATCGGCTCCGTTGTGAGCAGCAACTGCGCGCTCTCGAACGCGACCTCGGCGTCAGCGATCGTCAGCGCAGCCGTCACGTACGCGCAAGGAGCTCCAGTGTCTTGCGGTAGCGCTTCACCGTCCGCTTCACGGCGGCTTCAATCAGCACCTTCTTCTGTGGAGGTGTCATCTGCACTGGTGATGGTGTCGGCTTCGAACTCTTTTCCATACTTCTGCATGTATTTTACTTCATTTCGCCGCGCATTCCAATACTCGGGAGGCGAATACACGTTTGCGACACACACTCCCAACCGCGACATTTCCGCAAGAGAAATGCGACATTTTGTCGCGGTGGGCGATAGCGCATGTCGCATTCCAGGGAAAGTC
>Ga0073899_10000477_pt1 | contig 37061 bp, 35 predicted proteins | sample KloWWTmetaKNB5Ph_FD_88975 | JGI IMG/M metagenome (GOLD analysis project Ga0073899, IMG submission 88975) | Active sludge microbial communities from Klosterneuburg, Austria, studying microevolution and ecology of nitrifiers - Klosterneuburg... | ecosystem: Engineered > WWTP > Aerobic digester >... | reverse complement strand
GCGGCTGCGGGCCCACGGTGCGGGCGCCGGACCAGGAACACCTGACCGGCGACGGCCGCGACGGCCTGGGCGAGAGCCGCGGCGGTCGCGGGGGCGAACACCTCCAGCGGTTCCGCGGGCCACGGCCCGGCGTGCTCGATCATGAGGAACCGCGTGGCCACCGGAGCGGTGCCGATCAGCGGCTCCCCCCGGTCCAAGGACGCCTCCGAGCACCGCACGGGCCGAGCGTAGCCGCTCCCGGACGGCCGTCCGACCCTCCACGCGGCGGTGACTCCTCGTCCGTGGCCTCGACCGGGGAGGGGGTCAGGGGGTCAGGACGACGCCGGCACCAAGGGGGTGGTGCGGCTCTCGGCCGGCCGGGGCGCCCGCAGCAGGGGACGGGCCACGGCGGCGACGGCCACCGCTGCGGCCGCAGCGGCGCACAGCGTCACCACGTTCGGGACGAAGGCTCCGGCGACCGCCAGGGCGCAGCTCCCGGCGACGCCCGCCCAGAGCGGCCACTGGGGACGCTGGAGCAGCCACGAGCTCACGCCCGCCATGCCCCCGTAGGCGATCAGCAAGCCGCTGAAGAGGATGCCGGACACCCAGGCACCGCCGTCCCCCAGCGGGTCGGCGAGGGTCAGCCGCGCGGCGCCGAGCGCCAGCACGGCGCCGGCCGCGAGACTCAGGTGCGCGTAGGCCACCAGCTGACGCCCCAGGGCCGGCTCGTCGGACGGTGCGAGCTGGGCCGGCCGGAGGACGGCGACGTAGGCCCACCAGAGCGAGGCCACGAGCAGGGCGACCGCGGCGCAGGACAGCCACCACGCCCACCCACCGGACTGCGCTCCGGCGCCGGCCAGCAGCACCGCTCCGCCACCCAGCACCATCGTGCCGACACCGAAGGTGTAGCGGTCGGCGAAGTGCTCCGGGTCGGCGGCCAGCCCGAGGGCCTTGCTGCGCAGCACCACCGGCACCGCGACGTCGTGCAGGGCGGCCGACAGCCAGATGGCGAGTCGTGCGTCGCCCTCGGTGACGCAGCCGGCGATCAGCAGCGGGCCGCTGAAGAACGCCGACATGGTGTAGGGGTTGACGCCCCAGCCGAACTCCGGTCGCGCCCACACCGCGCGGGACAGCGCCAGGCGGGCCACCCAGTAGGCGGCCGCGTAGACGATGCCCGAGCCCGCCATGACCCCCGGGGTGGCCACGGCCATCGCGATGCCGGCGACGGCGGTCACCATGAGCGACCAGCGCACGTCGCGACGCCGAAGGGTGACCCGGTTCGCCACCTCGGCGAACGAGAACCAGACCGTGAACGAGAGCACGGCGATCGTGAGGCCGATGCCGATGCCCGACGACGACGCGTCGACCAGCACCGCCGCCGCGACCGTCGCGAGACCGAGGGTGACGTCTCCCATCGTCTCCACCGGATGCAGCGCGCGGTGCCGGACGGGCGGGTCCGGCGGACTGGGCATCCGCTGCCGCACGTGGGGTCCCGGACGGGTGTCGGCGAGTCTCGGGTCGAGATCGGGATCGGACATCGACATGATCGGCGGTACCTCCCCTGAACCTGGACTCACGACCCTATCGGACGCCCTCCGGCGCGAGCGCCCCACCGTCACCGTCGCGATCCGGCCGTCAGGTCGTCGGATCGCCGCCGCGTGGGTCCGTGAGGGCGGCGCGCAGCAGCGTCAGCACCTCGCCCACTCCCGCCTCCACCCGCAGCCGAGCCAGGTCGTCACCCCTCGTGGCACCACGATTGACGATCGCCACCGGACGCTCGTACCTGGCGGCATGGCGCACGAACCGCAGGCCCGACATCACCGTGAGCGACGAACCGAGCACCACCACGACCGCTGCCTCGTCGACCAGGGCGAAGGCGTCGCTCACCACGGACCGAACGGCCGACTCGCCGAAGAACACCACGTCGGGCTTGAGGGTGCCACCGCAGTCCTCGCACGGGGCCACGGCGAAGTCGGCCCAGTCGTCCACCTCGGCATCGCCGTCGGGACGCAGCCGAGCGGTGGCCAGCTCGGCCGCACCGGCGGGGAGGTAGCCGTCGACCTGGGGATTCAGCGCGTGCAGCCGCTCCTGGAGCCGGGCCCGGTCGCTGTACCGGCGACAGTCCAGGCAGACGACCCGGTCGATGCGTCCGTGCAGATCGACCACCCGGGAACTGCCGGCGCCCTGGTGGAGCCCGTCGACGTTCTGGGTGACGATGCCGACGAGCCCCGGCATGCCGACGAGGGCGGCGTGACCGGCATTCGGCCGCGCCGCCGAGAACGCCTGCCAGCCCAGCATCGACCGGGCCCAGTAGCGCCGCCGCTGCGCGGGGTCGGTCACGAACTCGTCGTACATCATCGGGGTGGTCCGCACGGCACCGGGCCCGCGGTAGTCGGGGATCCCGGAGTCGGTGCTCATGCCCGCGCCGGTCAGCGCCGCCCAGGGACGCCCGGCCAGCAGGTCCACCAGCCGGTCCACCATCCGGTCGACCCTGTCGGTTGCCTGCGGGTCCGGGCGCTCCCCGTCGTTCGCCAGGGCGTGGCCGACCGCCGGGACGGCACCACCCGTGGCGCCCCTGACGGGCCTGCTCGCCGAGGGGGTCACGCGAACAGCGCGTCGATCCTGGCGAGCACCTCGGCGTCGAGTGCGGCCGTGCCGGCGGCCGCGTTCTGCCGTACCTGGTCGGGCGAGGTGGCTCCGGCGATCACCGAGCAGACTCCGGGCCGGGAGAGCAGCCAGGCGAAGGTCGCCTGCAGCATGCTGACGCCTGCTTCGTCGCACAGGGCGCGGTACGCGTCGAGCTGCTCCCAGTCGACGGCGGCGAGCACTTCGGGCTTGATGCGGGTGAGTCGCCCCTCGCCCGAGGTGCGGGTGTACTTGCCGGTGAGCAGGCCGTTGTGGAGCGGGAAGAAGGGCAGGAAGCCGAGGCGGAGCTCGTTCACCGCCGGCAGGATCTCCGCCTCGACGCCCCTGGCCAGCAACGAGTACTCGTTCTGGGCGGTGGCGAATCGCGGCAGCCCCAGCTCGGCGGCGACGGCGTCGACCTCGCGCAGCTGGTCGGCCGAGAAGTTGCTGTTGCCGACGAACCGCACCTTTCCCGCGGCGACCAGCTCCGCGAGGGCGGCGAGCGTCTCGCCCACCGGGGTGCTCGGATCGGGGGTGTGCAGCTGCAGGAGGTCGACGTGATCGGTCCGCAGGCGACGGAGCGAGCCCTCGACGGCGCGGCCGATGTAGGCGGCCGACCCCCGGGGGCCCCACCCCTCCCAGCCGGGGGCGCCGCCGGCGCGGTGGCCGAACTTGGTGGCGATGACAAACCGGTCGCGGCGGCCCTCGATCGACCGGCCGATGAGATCCTCGCTGGCGCCGGCCCCGTACAGCTCGGCGGTGTCGAGGAACGTGACCCCGGCGTCGAGCGCGGCGTCGAGGACGGCTCTGGTGCCGGCCACCGACTCGGTGGCCGTGCCGGTGCGGGAGAAGTTGTTGCAGCCGAGGCCGACGGCTGAGACGACGAGGTGGCTGTCACCTGCGGTACGGAGGTCCATACGTCCTACCCTACGAACCCCGCGAAGGTGCCGTCGACGCCGACCACAGCGCGGCGCAGCCGCGAGCCGCAGGGCAGCCACGGCCGCCTCGTCGCTCCGTCAGCGGCCGGGGAAGCAGGCCATGACCTCCCAGGGACGGATGCCCTCGTGCTTCAGCACCTCCACCACCAGCCGGGCTGCCTGCTTCACACCGTCGACGGTCGCGGGCAGGGTCACGGCGCGCGACTCCCCCAGCGTTCCCGACCGGGCGAACGAGGGGACGGCCGCCGCCTTGCCGTGCCAGACCCGACCCACCCGCTCGGGCATCGCCGTGAGCACCACTTGGCGTCCAGCCGGACCCTGCTGGCTGGTCACGCCGACCTCGAACTCCGACCGTGAGTAGCCGCCCTGACGGACGGCCCAGCGCTCGCCGCGCCGGTAGGCCCCGTCGGCGATCCGTTCGAGCTGCCAGCCCGCCCACGCGTCGAGCCGCTCGTCGGGCGTGGTGCCCTGCCTCAGCTGGACGTGGCGCGGACTGGCGGCGTGGGGATCGCGGTGCCGCACGTGCAGCATTCCGGTCGCCGGGTCGAGGTGGCCCCGCTCGGCCCACCCCTGGTCGGTCTGCACGCGCTCCACGATGCCGACCCCGAGGATCGAGGCCAGCGGAGCCGGATCCCGCACCTGCCAGATCTCCAGGCCGTAGGTCGTCCACAGCCCCACCAGTCCCGCGCCCACCAGCGACAACAGCACGGGCGCGAGCCCGTCGGCCGGGTTGGTCGCAGCCGAACTGAGCGTGAGCGGCTGGTGGGTGGGGTCCGGGGGAAGGTCGAGCCACGACATGACCCCACGGTAGTGCGGCCCGGCCACCGAGCCGGCCTCAGCACGCGCGGCGGCGCCGCGTCCGCCGGGCGTGGGCACGGCAGTCGTCCGAGGGGCGTCGCCGGAGCCGCTGGTCAGGGGGCGGGCTGGCCGACCACGATGCGGGTGAGGCCCGTCCAGCGGACGGGGTCGGTGACGTTGCGGCCGTCGACCAGCACCGCCGCGCCGGGCACGTCGACGGCACCCCACTCGCGATACGCCGCGTGGTCGGTCTGCACGAGCACGGCGTCGGCAGCCTCGCCGCGGCCATACGGCTCGAAGCCGAGCGCACGCAGTTCGTCGGGGGTGTGGAACGGGTCGTGCACCACCACGGCGGCACCGCCCGCTTCGAGGGCCGCGACCACGGGGAACACGCCGCTCAGCACGGTGTCCTTGGCGTTGCCGCGGTAGGCCGCGCCCAGCACCGCGACCCGGCGGCCCGCGAGTCCGCCGAGTGCCGCGGTCACCAGCGACACCGTGTAGTCGGGCATCGCCGCGTTGGCCTCCCGGGCGGCCCGGACGATGGTCGCGTCCGGGTCGCCGGACAGGTAGAGGCGGGGATAGACGGGGATGCAGTGACCACCGACCGCCACACCGGGTCGGTGGATGTGGCTGTAGGGCTGCGAGTTCGACGCCTCGATCACGCGATAGATGTCCACTCCGCACCGGGCGGCGTATCGGGCGAACTGGTTGGCCAGCCCGATGTTGACGTCGCGGTAGGTCGTCTCGGCGAGCTTCGCCAGCTCGGACGCCTCGGCCGACCCCAGGTCCCAGACCCCGTTCGCACGGGGCAGGTCGTCCCGTTCGTCGAAGTCGAGCACCGCCTCGTAGAACTCACGGGCGCGCGCGGCGCCCGCCGCGGACAGGGCCCCGATCAGCTTCGGGTAGCGGCGCAGGTCACGGAAGACGCGTCCGGTGAGCACCCGCTCCGGCGAGAACACCACGTGGAAGTCGGTGCCCTCCACCAGCCCGGACCCCTGCTCGAGCAGCGGGCGCCAACGGTGACGGGTGGTGCCCACGGGAAGCGTGGTCTCGTAGGAGACCAGGGTGCCGGCGGTGAGCGACGCCGCGACCTGGGCGGTGGCGGCGTCCATGATCGAGAAGTCGGGCAGCCAGGTCTGCTCGTCGACGAGCAGCGGCACGACGATGACGACGGCGTCGGCGCCGGGCACGGCGTCGGCATGGTCGGTGGTGGCGCGCAGCGTGCCGGCCGCGTGAGCCGCGGCGAGCGCGTCGGCCAGGCCGGTCTCCCCCGGGAACGGCTCGGTGCCGGCGTTGAGGTGGTCGACGATGCGCGGGTTCACGTCCACCCCCACGACGTGGTGGCCCTTGGCTGCGAACTGGGCGGCGAGTGGGGTACCGATCCTGCCCAGCCCCACGACGCAGATCTTCATGGCGCTCAGTATGGCCGACCCGGGACGGTCACCGAGGTCCCGGTCGCGCCGGGCGGCCGGCGGGGGGCGGCAGTCGCAGCGCGAGCACCACCACGTACCACCACAGCAGCGCCAGCGGGAACGACTTCAGCAGGTAGTAGTCGGTGGCGAACGCCACGCAGCCGACCGCGGCCGCGGTCAGGAGCGACAGTCGCAGCGGGTTCAGGGAGGACGCCCGGGCCGCCGCCCGGACGACCACCGCCACGACGACGAGCAGGAGCGCCAGACCGACGAGTCCCAGCTCGGCCAGGGGTCCGAGGAACGTGTTGTGCGGGTTGCTGAGCAGCGTGCCGTAGGGGGTCTGCACCAGTCCCAGGCCGACGACCGGAACGTAGCCCGACTCCGACGCGTACCAGGGCCACAGGGTGCCGGTGCCGGTGCCGGCGACGATGCGGGCCGGCGACGACGACCAGGCGGCGAGCGCGGTGCCGATCGTCAGCACGCGGTTGTCGTCGCCGAGGGCGAGGAGCCGCAGCAACTGGTCGCGCATGACGACGGCGGCCACGAGCACCAGGGCCGCCCCCAGCCCGGCCGCCGAGACGAGGACGCGGGCGGGGATCGTGCGACCGGACTTGAGATAGCGAGCGCCGAGCACCACCACCAAGAGCACGAGACAGACGACCGCGGCCCGTGACCCGGTCAGCAGGTCGAGGCCCACGACGACGGCTGCCATCGGCCCCACGGCCAGGGGTTTCGCGCCTTCCCACGCGAGCCCGAGCACTATCGCCAGCGCGAGCAGCAGGGCGAGGTGGGTCGTGGCCGCCCCTCCGAGGGCGGTGTAGAGGCGCGTCACCGGGTTGGCGTCGGTCAGGGCGCGGCCGAGGCCCACGAGCGAGACGAACGCGACCGTCACGGCGAGGGCCGCCAGCACCGGCCGGGCCAGCCGTGGTGGGGTCGCGACGGCCATGAGCCAGCCGCAGAGCAGCGCGAGGGCCGCTCCCACGAGCGGCACGAGCACGTAGACGTCCGGGACCGGAGTGTCGATAGTGGTGGTGCCGGGGATCGTGACGGTACGCACCTGACCCGGCAGCCGCACCAGCGACCACGCCACGAGTGCTCCGAAGGTCGCCACGAGCGCGGTGACGTCAGGGCGCCGCTCCCGCAGGGCAGGCGCCAGGGCCGGCAGCACCAGTCCCGCGACCGCGACGGGACCCGCGACCGCCACGAATCTGGGCCACACGCCGACGAACGGGCTGGTGGTGGTGAACAGACCCAGCACGGCCACCAGCGGCACGACGGCGATCCCGTACCAGGCCGCGAGGCGCTCGACGACGGTGGTCGCCCCTCGCGCGGCCCCCGCCGCCTCCGTCACCCGAGCCACGTCCGCCACCCTACGGCTCGGCACGTCGCGTGCAGCGCCGACGCCCGGTGCCGGGGAGCCACCGGACTACAGTGGCGCCGTGACGAACCGACCGGCCTCAGGCGGCTTCCAGGCACCGGCGTGACCACGCCGGCGACCCCCGCGATCCCGCTGACCACGCCGGTCCGCCATGCCGGCCAGCGGCCGACCCCCCGCTGGGTGGGCTGGTTCCTGATCCTGCTGCCCACCCTCGCCGCCGGCGGTCCCTTGCTGGGCGTAGGGCCGGTGTTCGCGTTCCGGGCCGCGATCGTCGTGCTGTTCGTCACGGCCGCCTGGGACTGGTGGCGCTTCCAGGACCGCTCCCGCACCTTCTACGTGACCCTCGCTCTCGGGGCCGCGTTCGCCGTGGCAGGCGTCGTGGCGCTCGGCTGGTCGAAGCCGCCCCTGGGGCCGGCCCTCACCGAGCTCGCGGGCGTCGGCCTGTTGTTCGGGGTGGCGCTGGCGTTCGTGCAGCTCTACCGCACCGCCGAGACGGTGCTCACCATCGCCCGCGGCTGGCTCTACATGCTCGTGCTCGTGATCGTCGAGGCCGCGTGGGAGATCGTCTCCGGCAACCGGCTGCCCAACTTCTACCTCCCCCCGGAGATGAGGGGCGTCGACTTCCAGTGGGACCAGATCGCCGGACCGTTCCACAATCCCAACCAGCTGGCGGCCGCCTGCTGCATGGCACTGCTCGTCATGCCCATCGGCTTCGCCCTGGAACACGATCGCCGGCTGCGCTGGGCCTACCCCGTCGTGTGTCTGCCGGTGCCGTGGATCATCCTGCACACCGGCAGCACGCTCGGGCTGCTGCTGTGCCTGGTGATCCTCGGCACCTGGGCGCTGCTGCATCGCTGGACCCGCATCACGGCCGTGCCGTTCGGCGTGGTCGCCCTGGTGGTGCTGCCGCAGGGCCGCTCCTTCCTGACCACGCTGTGGGGTCAGCTCGGCGCCGTGGTGCAGAGCAACCCCGACGTCTGGTACTCGTCGAGCGACCGGTTCAACCTCATGCGCGACGGGGTGGTCATGCTCCGGCGCAGCCTGTGGCTCGGCGTGGGCCCGGGTGGTTTCCCCCACGTCATGTCCACCGACCAGCTGCCGTACCCGACCCACGGGATCGTGGATCCACACTCGGCGATCGTCGAGATCACCGCTCAGTACGGGCTGTCGGTCTTCGTCGCGGTGACGCTCGTGGTCATCGGCGCGATGCGCTGGTGCGTGCAGCGGCTGCTCAAGACCCGCGGCCTTCCGTTCATGTCGCCCGAGCGGGCTCCGGCGGTCTGGCTGCTGATGACGCTCGCGCTGTGGCCCGTCTCGTCGATGATGAACTCCACCTGGCTGCTGCAGTCGATGTCGGCACTCCAGCTGGCGACCATCGCGATGCTGGCCCGTCATCACGAGCGCCCGAAGGGACGCCTCGTGGTGCCCTCCGAGACCGCGCTCCGCCAGATCCCGGCCGGCCCGACCGTGGGCCGAGCGACCGGCACAACCGTGGGCGGAGCGACCGGGACAACGGTGGGCGAGGCGACCGGGACGGCCGAACGACCCTGAGCGACCGCGGCCCGTCGTGGGTTCGGTAGGTTGACGAGCAGCGACGAGGAGGAACCCATGGAAGTAGTGATCTGTCCGTCTCCGGACGAGGTGGCGCGGCTCGCGGCGGCGAAGGTGTCGAGGGTCTGCCGTGACGTGGGCCCGGAGGTCGTGATCGGGGTGGCGACGGGGTCGTCGCCGTTGGCCCTGTATGCGGCGCTGGCCGAGATGGTGGCCGCCGGCCGCCTCGACCTGTCGCGGGCGTCGGCGTTCGCGCTCGACGAGTACGTGGGGTTGCCGCCGGGTCACCCGGAGTCCTACGCGACCGTGATCGACACCACGGTGACGGTGCCGTTGCGCATGGACCCCGCCAGAGTGCACACCCCGGACGGCTTCTCGAGCGACATCGAGGCGGCCGCGAAGGCCTACGAGGACGCGATCGTGCAGGCCGGCGGCGTCGACGTGCAGATCCTGGGCATCGGTTCCAACGGGCACGTCGGCTTCAACGAGCCCACGTCGTCGCTGGCGTCGCGCACGCGCATCAAGACGCTCACCCCCACCACGCGCGAGGACAACGCGCGGTTCTTCGACTCGCTCGACCAAGTGCCCACGCACTGCCTCACCCAGGGGCTCGGCACGATCATGGACGCCCGGCAGGTCGTGCTCGTCGCCCAGGGCGAGGCGAAGGCGGCGGCGGTCGCGGCGCTCGTGGAGGGTCCGGTGACGTCCATGTGTCCTGGGTCGATCCTGCAGCTGCACCGCTACGCCACCGTGCTGGTCGACGAGGCGGCGGCGGCGGACCTGACGCTCGGCGACTACTACCGCTTCACCTACGACAACAAGCCCGCCTGGCAGCGCTACCTCGCGGGGCTGTGATGCTGGTCACGGCCGACCGCGTGCACACCGGGCACGAGCTGGCGTCCCCGGGGTTCGTCCGGCTCCAGGGCGAGCGGGTCGTGGCGGCCGGACCCTACCGTCCTGCCATGGGCCTCGCCGACGTCGCCCTGGGCGACGTGTTGCTGGCGCCGGGCTTCGTCGACGTGCACAACCACGGCGGCGGCGGGGTCTCGTTCCCCGAGGATGCCGAGCGTGCCGCCGCGACGCACCGCGCGTCCGGTACGACGACGGTGATCGCCTCCACGGTGACGCAGGACCTGCGCACGCTGGCGGCGCAGCTGGACCGCCTGCGCCCCTTCGTCGCCGACGGCACGCTCGCGGGGGTGCACATGGAAGGTCCGTGGCTCTCGGAGCAGTTCCACGGCGCGCATCCCGTACCGCTGCTGCGCGATCCCGACCCCACCGAGGTCGCCGCGGTGATCGACGCCGCCGGCGGCATCGTCCGGCAGGTGACGGTGGCGGTGGAGCGGCCCGGGGGGCTCGAGACCGTCCGGGTGCTGGCCGAGCGGGGGGTCGTGACGGCCGTGGGCCACACCAACGCCGACCATGCCACGACCGTGGCGGCCATCGAGGCGGGCGCGACCGGCGCCACGCACGTCTTCAACGCGATGAGGCCGCTGCGCCACCGGGATCCCGGGGCGGTGCTCGCTCTGCTCGCCGATCCGCGGGTGTGGTGCGAGCTGATCGTCGACGGCGTGCACCTCGACCCGGCTCTGGTGTCCTACGTCTTCGCCACCCACCCCGACCGCACCGTCCTGGTGACCGATGCGATGGCCGCCGCGGGAAGTGCCGACGGAGACTACGTGCTCGGCGAGCTGGCCGTGGAGGTGCGCGGCGGTGTGGCCCTGATCGCGGGAACCTCGACCATCGCCGGCTCCACGCTCACCCTCTCGGCCGCCGTCCGCAACGCGGTTGCCTGGGGAGTCGACCCGTTCGTGGCCGTCCGGGCGGCAACCCTGCTGCCGGCCCGCTACATGGGCCTCGCCGACGTGGGCGAGCTCGTCCCCGGCGCGTGGGCCGACCTGGTGGTGCTCGACGAGGGCTACGGCGTGAGCCGGGTGATGGTGAAGGGGTCCTGGCTCGACTGACCGCGGGGCCGTCGGGCAGGCTCGCGTCGCCACCAGGTCCGGGGACGAGCGTTCGCGCCACGTCCGTAGGCGGGCGGCATACTGGCGTCGTGGCTGAGCCGGACGTCGACGCGCGCATGACCGGCGAGCTGGTGGTGGCCCGCAACCCCGACCCCGACTCGACGCTGCCCTATCTCGTGAGGCTCCCGCTCAACGACGGTCTGGTGTTCCGGACCTCGGGGACGTGGCCCCGCACCAAGGCGCTGTACTGCCATCCGGTGGGCCTCGGCGAGTGGCCCGACGAACCCGAGGTCGTCGAGCGGACGAGGGTCCGGTCGTGCGTGCGCCGGGGTGCGGCCATCGACCTGGTTCTGGAACGGGGCCGGGAGAACCGTTCCCAGGTGGTGTTCACCACCGCTCGCGGGCGCGAGATGGTGTTCTGGCAGTCGCCGCGTACCCGGAAGCAGGCGCGTCCGCAGGTCTCCTTGCCGACGGCCCGCGCGTCCGGGATCGCCTCGCTCGAGATCGTGGTCGACACCCGCGAGCAGTACGCCTACCGGTTCGCCTCGCAGCAGGTCACCACTGTCAAGCGGGCGCTGCCCTGCGGCGACTACGGCGTGACGCTCGACGGCCGGCTCGTCGCGGCGGTGGAGCGCAAGTCGTTGACCGACCTGGTCTCGAGTCTGCTCAACGGCACCCTGCGCTTCGCCCTCGGCGAGCTGGCTGCGCTGCCCCGCGCCGCCGTGGTGGTGGAGGATCGCTACTCCCAGGTGTTCAAGCTCGAGCGGGTACGGCCGGCGTTGGTGGCCGACGGCCTCGCCGAACTGCAGGTGCGCTGGTCGGGCGTGCCGATCGTCTTCGCCGAGTCCCGGTCGCTGGCCGAGGAGTGGTGCTACCGCTACCTCGCCGCCGCTCACGTGTGGGCGCAGGGCGAGGCTGCTCTCGGCGTCCGGATCGGCACCGACGCCGGCACGCTCGCGACCGACGGCGCGCCCGTCGCCCCCGAGCCGGCGACCAGCGAGGTCCGTGCCTGGGCACGGTCCGCGGGGCTCGACGTGCCCACTCGGGGACGTCTCGGCCCCGACATCTGGGCGGCGTGGCGCGCGGCCCACCCGGGTCTCTGAGGCTGGACCTCGCGGCCGGGTACGGGTGACGTCCGGCGGCGGCTTCACGTACTCGCTGTGGCCACGGTTCGGCGCGACCGGCGACCACGACCGTCCCCCGCCATCCGGGCGCCTGGCCGCGCCCGGCTCAGGGTCGCAGCGCCCCCGGGGTCAGCGCGGGGTTCACGTAGGCGCTGTCGAACGGGTTCGGCGTGGTGCCGGGCGGCACGATCAGGTCGATGCTGTCGAGGATCTCGTCGGTCAAGGTGATGTCGGCAGCGGGCAGCTGGCTGGTGAGCTGATCCATCGTGCGCGGGCCGATGATCGCGCTCGTCACTCCCGGGTGGTTCACGTTGAACGCGATCGCGAGCTCCACCAGCGTCAGTCCCGAGTCGTCGGCGAGCCTCCCGAGCGCGTCGGCCGCGTCCAGCTTGGCGGCGTTGTGCGGGTCGTCCAGGTCGTACCGCCGGCTGAAGAACCCGATCGCGCCGCGGCCGGTGGACGGAGTGGGCGGTTCGGCGTCCTTGCGCCACTTGCCGCTGAGCCAGCCCCCGGCCAGCGGCGAGTAGCAGATCACACTGACGTGGTGACGCAGCGCGGTGGGCAGCACGTCCACCTCCGGGGTCCGCACGAGCAGTGAGTAGGAGAGCTGCTCGCTCACCGGCCGGACGAGGCCCCGCTCCCTGGCCGCCCATTGTGCTTCGACCAGCTGGCTCGCCTGGAAGGCGGAGTGACCGACGTAGAGCACCTTGCCCTGACGGACGAGGTCGGTGAGGGCGCCCAAGGTCTCTTCGATGTTGGTGTCCGGGTTGGGACGGTGCAGCTGGTAGAGGTCGATGTGGTCCGTGCCCAGCCGGCGCAGCGAGTTCTCCACCTCGGCGACGATCCACCGGCGTGACGCGCCGCGCCGGTTGCGTTCGTCGCCCATCGCTCCCTGGAACTTCGTCGCGAGCACCACGTCGTCGCGGCGGCCTCGGAGCGCCTTGCCGACGATCTCCTCGGACTCGCCCTGCGAATACACGTCGGCGGTGTCGACGAAGTTGACGCCGGCATCGAGCGCGGTGTGGATGATGCTCACGCAGTCGTCGTGATCGGCGTTGTTGACACCGCCGAACATCATCGTGCCGAGGCACACGTTGCTGACCTGCACCCCTGTGTCACCCAGACTGCGGTACTGCATGATCGACTCCCTCCGATGGTGATGGCTCCCTCCCCATCATGTCGCTCCTGGCGCCCCACCATCCGGAAGTGCCTCGCGAGGTAGCGTCCGATCGAGCCGAAACCGCCCACTCGAGCCGCACGCAGCTCCACCCGCCCAGTTCGGCTCCATCGAGCACCCGACGCAGCGTCCGATCGAGCCGAAACCGGCCACTCGCGCCCCACGCAACTCCATCCGACGAGGTCGGCTCCACCGGAGCCCAGGTACCGCGCTTCAGGCCTGCGATCTCAGGTAGCGGCCGAAGTGGGGCACGGTGAACGCCACCCGGCCGCGCTCGCCGGAGTAGACCAGGCCCTTCTTGAGCAGCGCGTCGCGGGCGGGCGACAGGGACTGGGGCCGGCGTTCCAGCAGCCGCGCGACGTCGGCCGAGGCCACCGAGCCCTGCGCATCGGCGTCGGCGTCGGCCATCGCCCGCAGGTACTCCCGCTCCGCCGGCGTGGCCCGCTCGAACCGCGACCCGAAGAAGCCCACCGCCAGCTCGGCCTCGGCCTCGGGCTCGGCCACCCTCACGTCGTCGGCGGTGATGGGCGAGGCCGGGGACACGTCCCAGACCACCTTGCCGTAGGCCTGCACGAAGTACGGATAGCCGCCGGTGATCTCGTACATCGCGTCGAGGGCGGCGGGCGACCACGCCACGTCCTCGTCGGCGGCCGGGGCGACCAGCGCTCGATCCGCCGCGGCGCGGCCGAGCCGGTCGATGCGCTGGTAGCGGAAGAGCCGCTCCGAGTACGACTTCGCGGCCGACAGCACGGCGGGCAGGTGCGGGAGTCCTGCCCCGACCACCACCAGGGGCAACCGTTGCTGACCCAGCTCGTGCACCGCGGCGCACAGGGCCGACACGTCGTCGGGACCCAGATCCTGCATCTCGTCGATGAACACGCCGACGCCACGCCCGCGGTCGGCCGCCAGCGACGCGACGTCGCCGAGCAGCTCGACCAGGTCGATCTCGATGTCACCGGAATCGGCGCGGCCGATCACCGTGGGCGCCAGGATGCCCGGGTTCCACCGCTCGTGAGCCTTCGCCGTGCGGGGCGCGTCGCGCTCCACGAACGCCTTCAGGGTCGACAGCACCGACGTGGCGTCCGGGTGACCCAGTTCCCGTACCGCCATGTGCAGGGCGGCCCCCAGCGGACGCCGCAGGCCCTGGTCGGGACGCGCTTCCAGCTTGCCCGTCCCCCAGCCGGCGCGGACGGCAGCCCCTCGCATGGCGTTCAGCAGCACGGTCTTCCCCACCCCGCGCAGTCCGGTGAGCACGACGGATCGCTCCGGACGGCCCCGGGCGATCCGTTCGAGAACGACCTCGATGTGGGCGAGCTGGTCGTCGCGGCCTGCCAGCTCGGGGGGCCGCTGACCTGCTCCCGGGGCGTACGGGTTCTGGACGGGATCCATGGCTCGGACTGTATGGCACTCTCTAGGGAAAACCCGAGAGATCGGCAGAAAGCGCCATCGTGTCGGAGCGGCCGGCGACCCGGACTCGCGGAGCGCCATCCGGCTCGACCTACTTATACCCCCCCGGGTATCGCTATCATGGTGGCGTGACCACGCGCCGAACCGTCCTCGCCGCGCTGACCGGCCTCATCGCCGCAGCGTGCAGCCCAGCAGCCACCAAGACCCCGGGCGCCCTCCCACCCAACGGCGCCGAACTCGGGGTCGCGGCGTTCGCGGGGGCGCTGCAGCTGCCGGGCGTGGTCGTGCTCGACGTCCGGACCCCGCAGGAGTACGCCGACGGGCACCTGGAGAGGGCGTCGAACATCGACGTGAGCGCCGCGGACTTCTCGGCCCGCATCGCGAAGCTCGATCCCGCAGTCCCCTACGCCGTGTACTGCCGAAGCGGCAACCGATCGGCCACGGCTCTCGGCATCATGCGCAAGGCGGGCTTCACGTCCACGTTCCACCTCGGCGGCGGCATCGGAGCCTGGACCGCAGCCGGACGCAGCGTTGTGAAGGGCTGACCCGGGCCCCCGGACGTGGGCTAGGGTCCTTGGCCATGGCACGCGCCGCACTGCAGATCATCCACGACAGGCCCGCCTCCCACCAGGACGGCACCTATCCCCGTCCCCAGCTCGTCCGAGCAGCCTGGGCCGGGCTCGATCGTGAGGTGGGATTCGCCTACGACGACGAGCTCGCCGGACTCGCGCAGCGCTGGTACGAGACCCCCGAGCCCTTCACACGACGCATCCTGCTGCCCTTCCCTCCCGAGTCCCAGGCGTCGCTCGTCGGCGACACCGACTTCCATCCCTGCGTGTGGTACCGCCTCCCCCTCACCGACGCCGACGTCGAGGCTGCGGGGCACCAGGCCGGACAGCGCCTCGTCCTTCACTTCGGCGCCGTCGACCACCGGGCCACCGTGTGGGTCGACGGCCACTTCGTCGGTAGTCACGAGGGCGGGCAGGCACCGTTCTCGTTCGACGTCACCGACGCGCTCGGGGACGGGCCCCACCAGGTCACCGTGATGGCCTACGAGGACCCGCTCGACATGACCCAGCCGCGTGGCAAGCAGGACTGGCAACGCGAGCCGCACTCGATCTGGTACCACCGCACCACCGGCATCTGGCGCACGGTCTGGCTGGAGTCCGTCCCCGCGTTCCACCTGGCGCGGCTGGCCTGGCGCCCCGCGGTGGCGAAGGGCTACGTGGAGTGCATTCTCGAGTACCCCGTGAGGCCGGACCCCCCGGTCGACGTGGAGATCGCCCTGACCCACGGTGCGACGGTGCTGGCGTCGGTCACGGTGCAGGTGTCCGAACGCACCACGACCGGCACCCTCGACCTGCCCGGCGACGGCTGGACGCTCGCCCACGACGCCCTGCTGTGGAGCCCCGAGAGTCCCACGTTGCTGGACGCGGCGATCGTGACGCACGGTCCCGACGGCGACGACGCCGTGGCGTCCTACCTGGGCATGCGTGACGTCGGCGTGGTGGGCGACCGCCTGGCGCTGTCCGGGCGCCCCTTCCCGCTGCGCTCGGTGCTCGAGCAGGGCTACTGGCCGGAGTCGCACCTCGTACCCCCGCACGTGACCGCCCTGCGCGACGAGGTGGAGCTGATCCTGGCGCTCGGGTTCAACTCGGTGCGGGTGCACCAGAAGGTCGAGGACCCACGGTTCTGCTTCTGGGCCGACAAGCTCGGACTCACCGTGTGGAGCGAGACGGCGGCCGCCTACGTGTTCGACTCCTCGGCGGTGGCACGCCTCACGCGCGAGTGGGTGGACCTCGTGCGCACCTACGAGTCGCACCCGTCGGTCATCTGCTGGGTCCCGTTCAACGAGTCGTGGGGCATCGACGGCGTGTCGACGGATCCGGCCCAGGCCGCGTTCTCGCGGGGGCTCGCCGATCTCACCCGTGCCCTCGACCCGACGCGGCCCGTCATCTCCAACGACGGGTGGGAACACACCTCGTCGGACCTCCTCACGATCCACGACTACACCTGGTCGCGGGACGTGCTCGTCGCGCGCTACGCGGACGGCATCGAGGCGCTGCTGCGCACGGCGACCGCCGGCCCCCGGGTGCTCGTCGTCGGCGACGCCCAGGCCACGGACGTGCCCGTGATGCTGACCGAGGTCGGCGGCGTGCGGTTCGTGCCGGAGTCCGGGGCGGACACCTGGGGCTACTCGACGGCCACGTCCACCGACGACTACGCCGAACGGATCGCGGCCATCCTCGAGCCGCTCCGGGCGTCGCCGCGGGTGGCGGGCTTCTGCTGGACCCAGCTCACCGACACGTTGCAGGAGGCCAACGGACTCTGTACGGCGGACCGGGTGCCGAAGCTCCCGGTCGAGCGACTCCGGAGGCTCGTCACCGGGGAGTGACGGCCGGACGCGACCAGGTCAGTGCCTGGGGACGTGGTCGAGGTCGGCCAGCCACACCCTGGCGTTGCCGTCGGACGGGGCGCGCCAGTCGCCACGAGGTGACAGCGCCCCGCCCGCGACGACCTTGGGACCGTTCGGCAGCGCCGAGCGCTTGAACTGGCTGAAGCCGAAGAACCGCTTCACGAACACCTCGAGCCAGGTGCGGACCTCGGCCAGCGAGTACGCCACCCGCTCGTCGTCGCCGAGGCCGGACGGCCACTCCCCCGCCGCGGCGTCGTGCCAGGCGTGCCAGGCGAGGAAGGCGATGCGCCGTGGCCGCAGCCCGTACCGGAGCGTCCAGTACAGGGAGAAGTCCTGCAGGTTGTAGGGGCCGATCGAGGCCTCGGTCGACTGGGGCTTGGCGTCGCCGGTGGTGGGTACGAGCTCGGGCGTGATCTCGGTGTCGAGCACGCTCCGCAGCACCTCGTTCACCTCGGCCGTGAACAGCCCCTCGCCGATGACCCACCGGATGAGGTGCTGGATCAGGGTCTTCGGGATGCCGGCGTTGACGGTGTAGTGCGACATCTGGTCGCCCACCCCGTAGGTGCACCAGCCGAGCGCGAGCTCCGACAGGTCACCCGTCCCGAGCACGATGCCGCCGCGCTGGTTGGCGGCCCGGAAGAGATAGTCGGTGCGCAGCCCCGCCTGCACGTTCTCGAACGTGACGTCGTAGACGGGCCGGCCGTCGGCGAACGGGTGCCCGAGGTCGCGGAGCATCTGCTCGGCGGCAGGCACGATCGACAGCTCCTCGAACGTCACCCCCAGCGCCTGGGCGAGCCTGGTCGCGTTGTTCTTGGTGTGGGCCGAGGTGGCGAAACCGGGCATCGTGAAGGCCAGGATGTCGGTGCGTGGCCGGTCGAGCCGATCCATGGCGCGGGCGGCCACGATCAGGGCATGGGTGGAGTCGAGGCCACCCGACACCCCGATCACCACCTTGGGCTGGTGGATCGCCCGGAGCCGCTGCTCGAGGCCGGACACCTGGATGCTGTAGGCCTCGTAGCAGTCGAGCGCGAGCCGCTGCGGGTCGTTGGGGACGAACGGGTAGCGATCGTGGGGACGGCGCAGGCCGATGTCGCCGCGCGGCGGGTCGAGCGTGAACTCGACCACGTCGAGGTTCGGGTCGACGGCCAGCCGGTTGTCGTCGAACGTGCCCTGCCGCAGTCGCTCCTGCCGCAGCAGGTCGAGGTCGACGTCGGTCACCGACCGGCGTGGCCCCTCGGGGAACCGTTCCGTCTCGGCCAGCAGGCTGCCGTTCTCGTAGACCATCGTCTGGCCGTCCCACGACAGGTCGGTGGTCGACTCGCCTTCGCCGGCCGCGGCGAACACGTAGGCGGCCAGGCACCGCATCGACGCGGAGCGGCACAGCTCGCGGCGAGCCTCCGCCTTGGTCACCGTGATCGGTGATCCGGACAGGTTGACCAGGATCGTGGCGCCGGCGAGGGCGGCGTGCGTGGACGGCGGCACCGGCACCCACATGTCCTCGCAGATCTCCACGTGCACGACCAGCCCGGGCACGTCGACGGCTCGGAACAGCAGCGCGCTCCCGAATGGCACCTGCTCGTCGCCCAGTTCGAGCAGTCCGGCGACGCCGGCACCGGCCGCGAAGTGGCGTCGCTCGTAGAACTCGCGATAGGTCGGCAGGTAGGACTTGGGGACGACGCCGAGCACCCGACCCCGATGCACCACCACCGCGCAGTTGTAGAGCCGCCCCTCGAAGGCCAGGGGAGCACCCACGACGACGACCGGCAGGAGGTCCGCGGACGCCGCCCGCACCCGTTCCACCGAGGCGAGCGCGGCGTCGAGCACGGGGTCCTGGAGCAGCAGGTCGTCGATCGCGTAGCCGGTCAGGCACAGCTCCGGGAAGACCGCCAGCGCGACCCCCTCGGCCGAGCACTCGCGAGCGATGCCCACGACCGTGTCGGCGTTGGTGAGCGGATCGGCGATCGCGACCGGCATCGTGCAGGCCGCGACGCGGGCGAACCCTTGGTCGTAGGCGGAGTAGAAGTCCACGGACGCAGTCTTGCGCATCGGTCGACCGATCGGGAGGGCCGCGGGGCACCACCGCAGGGCGACGACTCCCGGGGACCCGGCGTCCCGCCCGCTCAGCCCTCGGAGGGGGCTCAGCCGTCGGTCAGGCGGGTGTTGCCCAGCTTCTCGAAGTAGGTCACCAGCGCCGAGTGGTCGTCGGACCCATGCCCGTCGGCACCGAGCGACGACAGCATCTCCCGTACCGCGGCGGTCAGGGGCAGCGGAGCATGCACCCCGTGGCCGGTGGCGAGCACGTTGTCGAGGTCCTTGACGTGGAGGTCGACCCGGAAGCCTGGCCGGAAGTCACCGCCGAGCATCATGGGCCCCTTCGCGTTCATCACGTTGGACCCGGCGAGGCCGCCCTTGATCGCCTCCAGAACCGCCGCCGGGTCGACCCCGGACAGCCGCGCCAGCACCAGCGCCTCGCCCAGCACGGCGATGTTGACCGCGACGACGGTCTGGTTCGCCAGCTTCGCGATGTTGCCGGCCCCCAGCGGCCCGACGTAGGCGGCCGACCGCCCCATGGCCAGCAGCACGTCGCGCACGCGGTCGAACGTGGCGCGGTCACCCCCGGCCATGATCGACAGGGTTCCTGCGACGGCGCCGGGCTCGCCGCCGGACACGGGCGCGTCGAGCATGGTCACTCCCTTGGCCGCGAGGGCCTCGCCCACCTCACGGGCGGCCGTCGGAGCGATCGACGACATGTCGACCACCACCAGTCCCTCGCGCGCCGCCTCGATGATCCCGCCCTCCCCCAGGCAGACCAGCCTGACGTCGGGGGAGTTCGGCAGCATCGTGATGACCACGTCACTCTGGGCCGCGACCTCTCGCGGGGACCCGGCGACGGTCGCGCCCAGGGCCCTCAGCTCCTCCTCCGCGGCCGCCGAGCGGTTGCGGACGACGACCTCGTAGCCCGCCTTGAGCAGGTTGGCGGCCATGGGCCGGCCCATGATGCCGAGACCGATGAAGCCGATCTTCATGCGCGCGCCTTTCGTTGGTCAGTGGGAGCCGAGCGCCGCGACGACGTCGCCGAGCTGGGTGCGGTAGGGCTCGTCGAGGTCCCTGGCGGGAGCGAAACAGTACCCCGCGTCGACGCCCCGCAGCCGCAGCCCTTCCTTGAGAACGACGGGGAAGGTCGCCTTGTCGAGCAGGTTGCGCAGCGGAGTGAGCGCGTCCTGACGCCGTCGCGCCAGAGCCAGGTCGCCCGCGACGAAGGCGTCGTAGATGCCCGAGACGAGTTCGGGGGCGACGTTGGCGGTGGACGCGATCGCCCCGTCGGCACCGGCGATCAACGCGTCGAGGATGAGGGTGTCGCGTCCCATGAGCACGGCGAAGCCGTCGGGCCGCTGCCTGAGCAGCGCCTCGAGGTCGGCCGGCACCCCGGACGAGTCCTTGAGCCCCGCGATGTTGTCGACATCGGCCAGTTCCAGCACCGTGTCGAGCGACAGGGTCACCTGGGTGCGGCCGGGGTTGGTGTAGAGCAGCACCGGCAGCGACGTCGACGCCGCGATCGCGCGGTAGTGACGCACGAGCTCCGTCTGGGTCGGGGTCATGAAGTAGGGGGTGAGAACCGACAGGGCGGTCACCCCGCCGACGTCTTCGACCATCGCGGCGGTCGCGATGCAGTCACGTGTGGTGATCTCGCTCGCCCCGGCATACACCGGCACGCGCCCGGCCACCTGCTCGACGGTGATCTCCACCACCCGTCGCTTCTGAGCGTCCGACAAGCCATAGATCTCCCCCGACGAACCCAACACGAACACCCCGTGCACCCCGCCGTCGATGACGAAGTCGAGCACGCGACGCAGCCCGTTCTCCATCAGCTCGCCCTCGGCCGTCAGCGGCGTCACGAGCGCGGGAATGGTTCCGTAGGGCTGGGGCATCGTCGTCCTCACGTGTCGGCTACGGCGACCATCCTGCCATGGCGGCCGTCCGGATGGCAAGCGCTTTCCAGTTCACGCCGCGTAGCGTAGCAGTGGCCTGGGAGCAGCCACTTGCGGGGTCGTCACCGTTGAGATATGGTTGAACCATCAACTAGTTCCCACGAAGGAGCCACATCACATGAGCCTTAAGGACCTGTCCGGCACGTACGTCCTCGACCCCGCCCACACCCGGGTCGGGTTCTCCGCCCGTCACGCGATGGTCACCAAGGTCCGGGGCGCCTTCAACGACGTGTCCGGCACCGCGAACGTCGACGGCCGCAACCCCGGCGCCTCCAACGTTCAGGTCACGATCAACGTGGCCAGCTTCGACACCCGCAACGAGGGTCGCGACGGCCACGTCAAGAGCGCCGACTTCCTCGACGCCGAGAACTACCCCACCATCACCTTCGCGTCGACCTCCGTCGTGCAGACCGGTGACGACGAGGTGGAGATCACGGGCGACCTCACGATCAAGGACGTGACCCGCTCGCTGACCATCCCCTTCACCTTCGAGGGCGAGGCCACCGACCCCTTCGGCAACCACCGCATCGGCTTCGAGGGTGGCGTCGCCATCTCGCGCGCCGACTACGGCATCACCTGGAACGCCGCGCTCGAGACCGGTGGCGTGCTGGTCAGCGACAAGGTCAACCTCGAGTTCGAGGTCTCCGCCATCAAGCAGGCCTGACCCTCCGCACCCGTCGATCGGGGCATGTCCGGCAGTCGCCGGGCGTGCCCCGATCGGCGTTCCGGGGCGTCCCTCGGCCCTGTGCCGGGTGAGAATGAGCGATGACGACACCGCCCCAGGACTCCGTGGCCAGAGTCCGGGCCACCTTCGACGCCATCGCCGACTACTACGACCAGAGCGGCGTCCCCTACTTCGCCCCGACGGCGGCCGGGCTGGTCGAGGCGCTGGCGCCCCGACCGGGTGATCGCGCCCTCGACATCGGCTGCGGCCGAGGCGCCGTGAGCGTGCTGCTCGCCGAGGCCGTCGGTCCGTCCGGCAGGCTGACGGCCGTCGACCTCAGTCCGGCGATGGTGGCGCACACGCGAGCGCTCCTCGAGCGGACCGGCGGCGAGTTCGAGGTGGCCGTGATGGACGCCGCCGACCCCGGCCTCCCGGCCGCCTCGTTCGACGTGGTGGCCGCATCGCTGGTGCTCTTCTTCCTCCCCGACCCCCTCGACGCCCTCGCGCGCTGGGTCCGTCTGCTGGCGCCCGGCGGTCGCATCGGACTCGTGACGATGGGCGACGAGGACCCGGTCTCCGTCGAGGTGAACGCCCTCTTCCGTCCCTGGCTCCCGCCGGCGATGCTCGACCCGAAGGCGCTGGGACCGTCCGGACCGTTCGCCGACGACGCGTCCATGGAGGCTCTGCTCACCGCTGCCGGCGCCGGCGCGGTGACGACGGTGACGCGACGGGTACCGGTGCGCTACGGCGACGTGGACGGGTGGGAGCGCTTCTCCAAGAGCACCGGGCAGCGAGCGATGTGGCACCTGGTCCCCGCCGACGAGCACGACACGCTGCGCCAGCGGGCGGCGGCGCTCCTCGAGCAGGCGCGAGACGAGTCGGGCGACGTCGTGGTGTGGCAGGACATGCGCTACACCCTCGGCGAGGCACCGAGCAGCTGACCGGGACGGTGGCGTCGGAGCGGGCGTCCGGGCGCGACGTCGCCTCCGATCACTGCTGCACGCCGATCCGGACGGCGGCGAACCGGGAGGTGTATCGATCGACAACGGTTCGAGGGGATCGATTCTTCGCCCATTCTTCGTCTGCTCGTCACGCGCACGAGGGTCCGTGATTCTGGCAGGTGGACGAATGACTCGATCCCCATTCCCGGCAATTCCCGCGAGGGCAGCAGCCGTGCGCCACCGCACGGTCGCTAATCGAGCCGCCTCGTCCTGATCCAGGCCAGCACCGCCGCGGCGGCGAAGAGCACGAGCACCGCCGAGACCACGCTCGCCACCGCAACGCCGTACGCGCGTGGCGAGCCGAGCACCCGGGCGTAGGCCACCCCCAGCAGACCCCACGCCACGGTCGCTCCGATCGCCACCCGTCCGGGCAGATACCTCACCAACGCCATGGCAACGGCCAGCAGAGCGACGACGCCCAGCACCCACCAGGTCTCGGGCGGAATCTGCCAGGGGCGACGGCCCCACCTGCGGGCGACCAACGCCAGGTCGACCGCGACCATCACGGTCATCCAGCCGAGCAGCACCGCGAACGGCAGCTGGGTCACCTGCCGGTCGACGAGTCCGGTGCTTCCGACTCGCCCTGCCCGCACGAGGGTGAGCACGAGGAGCCCCCACACAGCGGCCGACAGCACCGCACTCGTGCGCAGCCGGCCCGCTTCGACGGACCACAGCCACACCGCCAGGAGGGCGACCGCGGCCACGGCGGGATACACGGTGACGTCGAGCCGGCGGCTCCCTCGCGACCACGGCAGCCAGGCGTAGACCGAGTAGGCCATCACCAGAGCGAGGGCCGGCGCCCACACCTGGTGCGCGACCCGGGCGGGCGACAGCGGGGTGGCGTCGGGCCGCATGAAACCGCTCGCGGCGGCCGGCAGCCCACCCTCGGCCAGCACCGACGACGTCAGCGTGGCCAGCGCCAGCACGCCGATCAGCAGTGCCGCCAGCCGGCGGGCGAAGTCGCTCGCCAGGAACCTCCGGAGCTCGGTCGGGGTGGGCGGTTCGGCGCTGCGGGCACCACGACCGAGGCGCCCGGTACCAGGCGTGGTCGCGGCATCCATGAGGGCCTCCGTAGGGGTGGGCGTCCGGCACCACCCTAGCCACCGCCCCGGATCATCCGCGAAGAACAGTATTGTCACGATTCACACAAAGCGTTTCCCTAATGTCCATTGCACGGGCGGCTCGGTGGCCACACAATGGAACTGTCAGGTCGCCGGCAGCGTCGCCCCAACGATCTGGCGCGAGTGTGGGATGGAGGTGTCACCCATGAACCTGGACTTCGTCGCCTATGCCGGACGACCCTGGCCCGTCGACCAGCACTCCGATGCGCTGAGGCAGGTGGGTCGCTTCGACAGCATGACCGAGGCGTGCCGCGCCTTCGGCTCCATCGACTTCGTGCAGCTTCCCCCGCTCGACGGAACGTTGCGCTGGCGCGGGTGGAGCCCTCAGTCGGGGCTGATCGTGCAGATCGAGAGGTCGCTGGTCGGCAGCGACCTGTTGGTCGCCTGCTGACCGCAGGCACCGCGCCCCCTTTCGGCGAGCCCGCCACGCCGCCCGACCCCTCCCCGTCCTGATAGCGTGCCGCGCGACGGTCCGCTCGTGACCGGTCAGGAGGCCTCGACGATGCTGCCGCTCAGTCTGATCGGAGCCCCGACCGACGTCGGGGCGAGCCGGATCGGGTGTCGTCTCGGGCCCGGTGCCCTGCGCGTGGCCGGTCTGGGCGACTCGCTGGCCGGACTGGGTCTCGACGTGCGCGACTGCGGCGACCTGACGGGCCCCTCCAACCCCGAAGAGCCGGCCGTGGCGGGGTATCGCCATCTCGGCGAAGTGGCGGAGTGGAACCGGACCTTGCACGACGCGGTGCTGGCCGAGCTCGCCGACGGCCGGATGCCCATCGTGCTGGGCGGCGACCACAGCCTGGCCATCGGGTCGATCAGCGCCGTCGCCGCCCACTGCCGCAGCCACGAGCGGCAGCTGCGGGTGCTGTGGTTCGACGCCCACGCCGACTTCAACACCGCTGCCCTCACCCCTTCGGGCAACATCCACGGCATGCCGGTCGCCTGCCTGACCGGCCACGGCCCGGACGAGCTGACGTCCATCGGCGGCGTCGTCCCCGCCGTCGAGGCCGACCAGGTGCGCCAGGTAGGGCTGCGCAGCGTCGACACGGGCGAGAAGCGGTTCCTGGTGGAGCAGGGCATCCAGGTCTACGACATGCGCTTCCTCGACGAGGCCGGCGTCCGCGCCACGATGGACCTGGCCCTGGCAGGCGTCGACGCGACGACGCACCTGCACGTGTCGCTCGACCTCGACTTCGTCGACCCCGGCATCGCACCCGGCGTCGGCACCCCCGTGCAGGGCGGCCCCACCTACCGCGAGGCCCACCTCTGCATGGAGATGGTCGCCGATACCGGGGCGCTGGCCTCGCTCGACCTCGTGGAGCTCAACCCGGCCCTCGACGAGCGCAACGTGACCGCAGAACTGGCGGTCGACCTCGTGGAGTCGCTGTTCGGAAAGTCCACGCTGCTGCGCATGCCGGTACGGCGCCGGTGACGGCCGGCCTTCACTAGGCTGCGCGCATGACCCGTCCCGTGCTGCTGGCCGTCGTGTGCTCCACCCGTCCCCATCGGATCGGCCGAGCCATCGGCGACTGGTTCGTCGCCGTGGCCCAGGAGTCCGGCCCGTTCGAGGTGCGCCTGGTCGACCTGGCCGAACTCGCCCTCCCGTTCATGGACGAGCCGAAGCATCCGCGGCAACACCACTACAGCCACGACCACACCCGGCAGTGGTCCCGGACGATCGCCGGCGCCGACGCCGTCGTCTGGGTTCAGCCGGAGTACAACTTCGCCATGGCCGCCGCCCAGAAGAACGCCCTCGACTACCTGTCGCTGGAGTGGTCACTGCTGCCCACCGGCTTCGTGTCCTACGGCGGCATCTCCGGTGGGCTGCGGGGGATGGAGCACGCCAAGCAACCGCTGGCGGCCGTACGGTCGGTGTTCGCGAACCCCAACGTCACGGTGCCGCACGCCGGCGGCATGGTCGACGACGGCGTCTTCACGCCGAGCGAGTCCGTGACCCGATCGGTGGCACCGATGCTCGCCGACCTGCACGCCCTGCACGAGCAACTCGGCGCGCTGCGGCGGGAGAAGCTCGCACCGCTCGGCTACTGAGCCGGTACCCCGACGACGGCGGGTCAGGTCGGGACCGGCGCCGACCGGCGATTCTCGACGCCGGCCAGCCCCCACCGCACGGCAGCCGTGCCGAACCGTCCGACCGGCCGCAACACCGCGTCGCCGGGCACGCGCAGCCGGAGGGCCTGCCGGGCCCAGTCGGGCAGCAGCGCCACGCCTCCGGCGGCGAGGGTCCAGTAGCCGGGGCGTGCCCACGGCGAGAGCGGCGGATCGCGCAACAGGAACGCGGCGGCGTCGACCGCGGCCGGACAGGGCTCCAGTTCGCCCTGGAACGACGCGAGTACGTCGGTCAGGTCGGCCACGGACTCGGGCGGGTCGACCACGCCGAGCAGCCGTGCCGGGACGGCGGTCTGCGCCACGTAGCGGTCGGCGTCAGCGTCGTCGATGCCGGCGGCGCCGTAGGCGCGATAGGCACGCAGGAAGGAGTCGATCTCGGCGGCATGCACCCACAGCAGAAGCCTGGGGTCGGAGGCCCGGTAGGGCCGTCCCCGGTGATCCTTCCCGCGAACCCTCTCGTGCACCGACCGCACGCGCTCGATCATCGCCGTCGCGTCGTCGATGGTGGCGTAGGTGGTGACCGCGATGTAGTGCGACGTGCGCTGCAGCCGTCCCCACGGGTCGGACTTGAAGCCGGAGTGTCCCGCCACCCCCGCCATCGCCTGCGGATGCAGCGACTGGAGCAGCAGAGCCGTCACGCCCCCGGCGAACATGGACGCGTCGCCGTGCACCTGCCAGACCGGGTCGGCCGCCGTGAACCACCGGGGCCCGGGCGTGCCCCAGATCACGGCGTTCTTCTGCTCGGCCTCCGGCCCCGCGACCCGCGACCGCAGGGCGTGCCCGAGCGCGCGCTGCGCCGGTCTCAACAGGTCTGTCACTGCCACTCCCCTTCCGGCCCTCAGGCTACCCAGCGCGTCGTAACGCCCGGTCGTCCGGGTCCGGGCACGCGGCGGGACGGTCGCCGGGCTCGTCAGCGGCCCTCCACCTGGGCGATCACCCGGTGCGACGGCAGGATGGAGTCGCGCTCGGCATCGGCGTCGACGGTGCCCTCCAGGAGGTCGACGAAGCGGTCGAACTGCGCTGCCAGCGGTTCCTGGTTGGTGACCAGCTCGGGGATCTCGATGATCGTCTGCTGCCGGTAGCCCCGCCCGTCGTCACTGACCGCACCGCTCACGTGGCGGTAGATCGTCACCGCCCGTCGCAGCAGGTCGAGCTCGATGAGCCGGTCGAGCTCGTGGATGACGAGCGTCCGGACCTTGCGCTGGCCGATGCGGGCCGCCGAGAGGTTCGCCATGGCCCCCGATTCGAACCCCACGATCACGTCGGCCACGTCCTCCGCGGTGCTCTCGGGCGAATAGTGGCCGAGCCTGGCCCTGACGTCGGTCGGAGCCGACCCGGTGAGCTGGATCGAGAGGTCGACGTCGTGCACGAGCAGGTCCCACGAGACTCCGGTGGCGATGCGGCCGAGGTAGGGGGAGTGGCGTTGGGACGAGAGGTACACCGGGGCGGCGATGAGGCGCCGGGCGGTGACGACCGCCGGGTTGTAGCGCTCGACGAAGCCGCACATCAGGGGGAGGCCCTGCCGGCGGGATTCGGCCACGATCGCCTCCGACTCGGCCAGCCCGGGAGCGAGGGGCTTCTCGAGGAGCAGCGGCTTGCCTGCGGCCATGACCTGAGCGGCGACGTCGGGGTGAGCTTCGGTGGCCGCGGCGACGATGACGGCGTCGACCCCGTCGAAGTCGGGGGCCGGGAGCCACGTCGCGCCGTACCGCTCGGCGATCGGCCCGGCGACGTCACCGCGGGGGTCGACCACCGCCATCAGGTCCGCGCGGGCGGAGGCGGCCACCACGCGGGCATGGTTGGCGCCCATCGACCCGGCGCCGACGAGCATGATGCGGGGCTTCGCCATCGCTCAAACCCTCGCCGACTCGATGACGGCCTCGATGATCCGCTCGAGATCGCTCTGGGTCAGTCTCGGGTGAACCGGGATCGACACGGCCTCGGTGGCGACGCGGGTGGCCACGGGGCAGTCGGAGATGACCACGTCCGGCCGCCCGCGGTAGGTCTCGTAGTCGAAGACCAGCTTCGGGTAGTAGATGCCGTTGCCGACCCCTCGCTCGGTGAGCCTGGTGACGAACTGGTCCCTCGTCGTGCCGCCCTCGCCGGTGATGCGCAGCGTGTACTGGTGCCACACGTGCTGCCGGCCCGGCAGCACCGTCGGCGTCACCACGCCCGGTACTCCCTCGAGGCCGGCGGACAGCTGGGCGGCGTTCGCGCGGCGCTGCGCCACGATCTCGTCGTAGTGGGCCAGCTGGGGCAGCGCCAGGGCCGCCTGCAGGTCGGTCAGGCGGTAGTTGTGGCCGGCCATCACGTACTCGTAGCGGGCCCGCATGCCCTGGTTGCGCATCACGCGCAGCCTGTCGGCGAGAGCGTCGTCGTCGGTGGTGACCATGCCGCCCTCGCCGGTGGTGATGTTCTTCGTGGCGTAGAACGAGAACGCCCCGATGCCGAACGAGCCGAGGCCGCGTCCGTCCACCGTGGCCCCGTGGGACTGCGCGGTGTCTTCCACGAGGTGAAGGCCGCGCGCGGCGGCCAGGGTGGAGATGCCTGTCATCTCGGCGCCTTGCCCGTAGAGGTGGACGGGCATCAACACCCTCGTACGGTCGGTGACCCGGGCCGCCATCGTCTCGGCGGTCACGTTGAAGTCCGTCTCGGAGATGTCGGCGAAGGTCGCCGTGGCGCCCGCCTCGAGGATCGCGTTGAGCGTGGCGATGAACGTGAACGGGCTGGTCAGCACCTCGTCGCCCGGCTTCAGGTCCAGTGCCTGCACGGCGGCGACGAGCGCGACGGTACCGTTCGACACCGCCACGGCGTGCTTCGTACCCACGAGAGCGGCGAACCGCTCCTCCAGCTCCTTCACCTTCGGGCCCTGGGCGACGATGCCCGAGCGCAGCACGCCGAGCACCTGCTCCTCGACCTCGGGTCCGAACTCGACGACCGTGATGGGGATCATGCCTCGATCCTATGGAATCGGCCCGGCACACGGGGTCCCGGGTGGGGGACGGCTGGTTGACTGTGTCGCATGCCGAGTGTGTCCGGGTGGGTGACCCGTGGGTCGAGGATCGTCTATGCGAACCCGTGGATCGAGGTGCGTGAAGACGACGTCGTGCGGCCCGACGGTACCGACGGCATCTACGGCGTGGTCACCCAGCGGAACCCGGCGGTGTTCGTCGTCGCCCTCGGCGACGACGACGAGGTCGTGCTCGTGCGGCTCTTCCGCTACACGGTCGGGCGGGACTCGTGGGAGGTCCCTGCCGGCGGCATCGACGGCGACGACCCCCTGGTGGCCGCGCAACGCGAGCTGCGCGAGGAGACCGGACTGGCAGCGTCCGACTGGACGCTCATCGCCACGATGAACGGTCTCAACGGCATCGCGGTCGCCAGGGAGATCGTCTTCCTCGCTCGCGGCCTGTTCGAGGTGGGGGGCGACGAGCGGGAGGACGAAGGCATCACCGAGGTCGTCCGGGTCCCGTGGGCCGAGGCGATGGCGATGGTGCGTGACGGCCGCATCGCCGATGCCCAGACGATCGCCTGCCTGCTTCACGCGGCCCTCCACCTCGGCCGCTTGTGACGGTGCGGACGAGGCCGCGGCCCGTCCCACACTCGGGGGGGCGCGACTAGGCTGGTCGTCGTTACGGACGAGGAGCGACGATGTCGGTGCAGCGGCACGGGAGCCAGGCCGAGGGGCATCACCTCCGGACCCTCGTGCCGGCGGACCTCGCCGGGTTGCCCGCTCAGGGCTGCGGGATCGTCCTCGACCACCCCACGTGGGCTCGCGCCGCCATGTCGGCGTGGGGGCTGTGTGGGGTCGGGTGCCTCTGCCGCGGGGTGGTCATGGGTTTCGTGCTGGTGTCGCCGGCGTTGTACGTGCCTCGGGCGCACCCCCTGTCGGTCGGCGCCAACGCCGACGCGGCCGCCGTGCTCGCGGTGGTCGACGACGGCTGCGGCCGGAGGCTCGTCCAGTCGCTGGCCGCGCGTCTCGTCGGTCGCCGCAGCATCGTGGCGATCGACGCCGCCGCCTCGCCCGGGCACCCGGCCGGTCCGTCCCCTCTCACCCCGAGCCCGGAGTGGCTGGACGCGTGCGGCTTCCACCCCCTCGACGCGACGCCGCTGCGCTACCGGCTCGAGCTGGACGCCACCCGGACCTGGCTGCCCGACATGGGCGAGCTGCTCCGCCGCCTCGGCGACATCGTCCGCCCCGTCGTCCCCCCGGAGCCTGCCGGCCAGTACGACATGGACCTGTGCGTCAAGATCTGACCCGTGGACGGGTCAGATCTTGACGCACAGGTCCAGTGGGGTCGGAGAAGTGGGCCGCCGAGGGAGCCCGGGCACGATTCCGTGACGAGGGCGAGATGCGGCAGACTCGTTCCGTGACCGTCCCAGAGACCCGCCGCGACACGCGGCTCGATCGGTACGTGGCGTCCTACGCCGACCGCACCCACGGTCTTACGGTGTCGGCCGTACGAGCCCTCTTCTCGGTCGCCAACCGTCCCGAGGTCGTGTCGCTGGCCGGCGGGATGCCCAACATCGCCGACCTGCCGCTGGACGCCGTGGCCGAGTCGATCGCCCAGCTCATCAGAACCCGCGGTACCCAGGCGATGCAGTACGGCTCGGGTCAGGGCGAGGAGCGCATCCGCGAGCAGATCTGCGAGGTGATGGCCGAGGAGCAGATCTCGGCCCACGCCGACGACGTCACCGTGACCACCGGCTCGCAGCAGGCGCTCGACCTGGTCACGCGCACGTTCGTCGATCCCGGCGACGTCGTGCTGGCGGAGGCGCCGTCCTACGTGGGCGCGCTGGGTACCTTCCGTGCCTACCAGGCACAGGTGGTGCACGTGGCGATGGACGACCACGGTCTGCTACCGGACGCGCTGGAGCAGGCGATCGTCGCGTCGCGTGCCCAGGGCAAGCGGGTCAAGTTCCTCTACACGATCCCGAACTTCAACAACCCGTCCGGGATCACCCAGCCGCTGGAGCGGCGGCGTCAGGTGCTCGACGTGGCCACCCGCCACGACCTGCTGATCGTGGAGGACAACCCCTACGGACTGTTGAATCTGGAGTCCGATCCGATCCCGGCCATCCGGTCGCTCGACTCGGAGCGGATCATCTACCTCGGGTCGTTCAGCAAGACGTTCGCGCCGGGCTTCCGCGTCGGCTGGGCACTGGCGCCCCACGCGGTACGGGAGAAGCTGGTGCTCGCGCAGGAGTCGGCGACGCTGTGCCCGCCCGTGTTCTCGCAGTTCGCGATCTCGAGCTACCTCGACTCGTGGGACTGGCGCAGGCAGATCACCTCGTTCAAGGACATGTATCGGGCCCGCCGCGACGCCATGCTCGAGGGCCTGTCCGAGCACATGCCCGCCGGTACGACGTGGACCCGCCCGGCGGGAGGGTTCTTCGTCTGGGTGACCCTGCCCGAGGGACTCGACTCGCAGGCGATGCTGCCCCGGGCGGTGACGGCCCGCGTGGCCTACGTGCCCGGACCCGCGTTCTACGCCGACGGGTTCGGTACCCGGTTCATGCGGCTCTCCTACTGCTTCCCGACCCCGGAGCGCATCATCGAGGGCACGCGGCGGCTCGGTGAGGTGCTGCACGAGGAGCTCGAGATGCGCCGTACCTTCGGTCTCGGCGTCGCGGGCCCCACGTCGTCGCGTGACCTGTCCGGTCCCGGTCCGGACCTGAGCTGATCAACCGATGCGAAGGGACACACCGATGACGGACAACCTGGTGGTCGTGCTGGCGGGCGGACTGTCGCACGAGCGAGACGTGTCGCTCCGGTCCGGACGACGGGTGGCCGCGGCCCTCCGCGATGCCGGCTGCGAGGTGCTCGAGTCCGACGTGACGGCGGGCCTCCTCGGCCGGCTCACCGACCTGGGCCGTCCGGTCGTGTTCCCCGTGCTGCACGGGGGCGCCGGCGAGGACGGGGCGCTGCGCCAGGCGCTCGAGCTGGTCGGAGTACCGTTCGTGGGCGCTTCGGCGGCTGCCTCCCGGGGGGCCTTCGACAAGGCGATCGGTACGCGGGCAGCCGGCCGGGCCGGACTGCGGACTCCCCAGCAGGTGGCGCTGCCCGACGACCTGTTCCGCGAACTGGGCGCCGCCGACCTGGTCGCGGCCCTGGGCGAACGGCTCGGATTCCCGATGTTCGTCAAGCCCGCCCGCTCGGGTTCGGCCCTCGGCTGCACCCGGGTCGATCGCATCGAAGACCTCCCCCAGGCGATGGTGAAGGCCTACGGCTACGGCCAGTCGGCGGTCGTGGAGGCGTTCCTCACCGGTACCGAGGTGGCGGTGGCGGTCGTCGACACCGGTGACGGACCGCGCGCGCTGCCCGCCGTCGAGATCCGTCCCGACTCGGGGGTCTACGACTACGAGGCTCGCTACACCGCCGGGCAGACGAGGTTCATCGCTCCGGCCGAGATCTCGGACGAGGTGCGTGACCGGTGTGCCGAGATGGCAGTGAGGGCGCACGAGGTACTCGATCTGGCCGACATCTCGCGCACCGACATGATCATCGGCGACGACGGTGAGCCGGTGTTCCTCGAGGTCAACGTGTCTCCGGGCATGACCGAGACCTCACTGTTGCCGCTCGCCGTGGAAGCGGCGGGACTCGACCTGGGCACGTTGCTGCTGCAACTCGCCGACGTCGCCCGTCGCAGGGGTGCGCGCTGACGTGAAGCCCCCGCGGATCCTGGTGCCGGTGCTCGTGATGCTCGTCGGCGTCGTCGTGGCAGGCATCTGCGTCTGGCTGGGGCTGTGGCAGGCCCGGGTCTTCCAGTCCCAGGGCATGGCGGCGCGCGAAGCGGCGGCCGCCGCCGCTCCCGTCCGGCTCGACGGCCAGGCCGGCCCCGAGCTCACCGGACTCTGGGGTCGGACGGTCACGGTCACCGGCAGCTATGTGCCCGCCCAGGAGGTGCTCGTCGAGGGGCGAGATGGCACCGTCCGGGTGGTCACGGCCCTGGCATTGGCCGACGGACGGGTGGTCGCCGTCGCTCGGGGGGTGGCACCGGCCGTGGCGCCGCCGGCCGGCACGGTGACCCAGAGCGGGGTCCTGCTGCCGCCTGAGGAGGGGGCGGACCATGTCGTCGCGCCCGGGCGGCTCCCCTCGGTCCGGCTGCAGGTGCTCGCTCAGCGCTGGCCTCAGCGGCTCGTCGACGGCTATGTCACGCTCGGTGCCGCCGACGCGGCGGCGCAGGGCATGACGCCGGCTGTCGTGGTGCTGCCGCAAGGGGCCGGCGAGGACCGCAATGCCGGCTACGCCCTGCAGTGGTGGGTGTTCGGTGCGTTCGCCCTGGTGATGGCCGGGGCCGTGGCACGCTCCTACCATCGTCGCGGGTTCCTGCTGGCCGACCAGTCATCCGCCACGCCGGAACCGGCCGAGTAGGGTGGGCAGGCCGCACACGCCGAGAGGACCGATCAGATGAGCGACCAGGGTCGACCGTCCGCCACCCCCGACTCACCGGTGGGTGCCGTTTCCGATGGAGAGCCCGGCCGGCCCGGGATCAGCATGCCCCTCACGCCGGTCATCCCGGCCGACCAGCTCCAGGCGGTGAAGTCGGCGCTGGTGCGTTACCGGGTGATGGCCTACCTGGTCGGCGCGCTGCTCGTGGCGCTGATGCTGTTCGCGATGCCCATGAAGTACGTCTGGCACGACGATCGCTGGGTGACCTGGTTCGGCCTGCCGCACGGGTGGCTCTACATGGTGCTGCTCATCACCGCGTGGGACCTGGGACGCCGGGTCAACTGGAGCCTTCGGAACCTCGTGGGCATCGGGCTGGCGGGCACGGTGCCGTTCCTGTCGTTCGTGGCGGAGTATCTGGCTCGCAAGGACGTGCAGCGGAAGCTGGCGAGCAGCAACCCCCGCGTCGTGCGCTGACGGCGCAGGTCGGTGCTCGTCGCCCGTGCCCGGCGGACTGCACCCGGGAAGGCAGTCACCCCCACCTCGGACGCTCGGCGGTCCGGCTCAGGCCTGGTCAGGGGACGAGTGGTGGCTACAAGGAGAGATGTCGAGCAGTATGTTTGCCGCTATACCAATAGAATGATTTGTCGATAAATGGTCTTCAAGACTTGTCGCGAGTGACGAGAGAGACGATGCGATCGAGATCGTCCTCGGAGGCGAACTCGATGGTGATGCGTCCCTTGCTGCGCCCGATGTCGACCTTCACCCTGGTGTCGAGCCAGTCGGACAACTCGCTGGACACCTGCACCGCGAGCGGACTGGCCTCCTTGACGGCGCGCACCCGAGGGGTGGCAGGCCTCTCGCTGCCCGCCAGCGTCACGATCTCCTCGGTGGCGCGCACCGACAGTCCCTCGGCGACGATGCGTTGGGCCAAGCGGTCCTGAGCAGGGGCGTCGGGGAGGGCCAACAGCGCCCGCGCATGTCCGGCGCTCAGCACTCCCGCGGCGACGCGCCGCTGCACCGCGGGAGGCAGTCGCAGCAGACGGATCGTGTTGCTGATCTGCGGACGGGAGCGCTTGATGCGCAGGGCAAGCTCCTCCTGGGTGCAGCCGAAGTCGTCGAGCAACTGCTGATAGGCGGCCGCCTCCTCCAGGGGGTTGAGCTGTGCTCGGTGCAGGTTCTCCAGCAGAGCGTCGCGCAGCAGGTCGGCGGCCTCCGTCGCCCGGATGATGGCCGGGATCGTGGCGAGGCCTGCCGCCTTCACGGCGCGAAGCCGCCGTTCTCCCATCACCAGCTCGTAGCGGTCCTTCGCGGTGGGACGCACGACCACCGGCTGGAGCAGGCCCACCTCCTTGATCGAGTCGACGAGTTCCGCGAGGGCTTCTTCGTCGAACACGCTCCGCGGTTGTCGCGGGTTGGGGGACACGGCGTCCACGGGGATCTCGCCGTACTGCGAGCCGGCCGGCATCGGTGGGAGGTCGTCCCCGCCGGTCTCCGTGCCGTCGGTGCGCTGGAAGAGCTCACCCAGGCCACGTCCGAGGCCTGTCGGTCGCTTGGCGTTCATGCCGTCCTCGTCTCGGCTCGCTGGGTGATCTCTTCGGCGACGCGCAGATAGGCCACGGCCCCCGCAGAGCCGGCGTGATAGGTAATGACGCTCTGCCCGTAGCTCGGGGCCTCGGACACCCGCACCGAGCGGGGGATGACCGTCGCCAGGGTCTCGGTGGGGAAGTAGCGGCGTACTTCGTCGGCGACCTGCGGCGACAGTCGCGTGCGGCCGTCATACATGGTGAGGAGCACCGTGGAGATCTCGAGTCGTGTGTTCAGCCCGCGGGAGACGATCTCGATGGTGCGGGCCAGCTGCGAGACCCCCTCCAAGGCGTAGTACTCGCATTGAATGGGGATGAGGATCTCTCGGGCTGCGACGAGCGCGTTCACGGTCAGCAGGCCGAGCGACGGCGGGCAGTCGAGGATCACGTAGTCGGTCGGACGCTCCGCCAGGTAGGCGTCGATCGCCGTTTCGAGCCGGCGCTCGCGGGCCTCCTTGGAGACGAGCTCGAGCTCGGCACCGGCGAGGTCGATGGTGGCGGGCAGCACCTTCAGCGTGGGGGCTTCTGGGCTCGCGACCACGTGCCACGCCACGTCGTCGCCGTCGATCAGCACTTCGTAGGTGCCCCGGATCCCGGGCCGGTGGTCGATGCCCAGCGCCGTCGACGCGTTGCCCTGCGGGTCCATGTCGACGACGAGCACGTCCATTCCGCCGAGGGCCAGTCCAACGGCGACGTTGACGGCCGTGGTGGTCTTCCCGACGCCGCCCTTCTGATTGGCGATGACGATGATGCGGGTCGATGCCGGCTTCGGAAACGCCGCGGTGGTTTCACGTGAAACACGTGGTTCGTAGAGCGGGGTCCGGACCGGGCCGCTGTCGAACTCCCCGCGGTCGAACTGTTGCCGGCGCGGGGAATGTTTCACGTGAAACGGCGCCTCCTTGGGCTGGCCTTCCGGCAGTACCTCGCTCGTCACACAGACCACCTCTCACATCGGGCCGTGTCACTCTACCCACCGGGAAGCCCGGCTGCCTTCCCTGCCCAGGGCGCTCGGTGCACCCGGATGCGTCCCGGAGCCGATCAGCCTGACCGACGGACCCGATCAGCCTGACCGACGACGACGCCCCGGCCGAACCCTTCCGAGAACGGCACCCACCCGCCAGGGGCCGCGCCGCGCCCCAGACCACGCCCCACCCACCTGAGACCGCGCAGGGCCCGAGATCCACGCCACACTCACCGCGGCCGTCTCGGGGGAGTCGGACGGATCAGCCGCCCCCTCGTCCGACCAACGGCACCGCCAGGAAGACCAAAACCACAAACCGACATATCGACTTATCTATCAGTCGGTTAACTTCTACGACGACTTGACGACTCTGATCACGCGCGTCGGCTCGGTGTCGGGGTGGGCTCGTACGACGAGCACGTCGGCCGTCAGGCCCGACCGGCGCAGGAAGCCCGCCGCCGCCGTCACCTCCGCCTCGGCCGAGCGACCCTTGAGGGCCACCAGCGTGCCGCCGGGCAGGAAGAGAGGACTCGTCCAGCGCACGAGCTTCTCGAGAGGGGCCACGGCACGACCGGTGACCACATCCCACGTCTCGCGGCGCACGTCTTCCGCCCGGCCTCGCCGGACCCGCACCCGCGCGTCCAGGCCCAGCTCGGAGACCGCCCGGCAGAGGAAGTCGTAGCGCCGCTCGAGGGGTTCGAGCAGCGTGATGCCCAGGTCCGGGCGAGCCAGCGCCAACGGGATGCCCGGCAGCCCGGCCCCGCTGCCCACGTCGACCACCGACAGTCCCTCGCCGATGAGCGGGGCGACGGCGAGGCTGTTGAGCACGTGGCGGGACCAGATCCGTGCCACCTCACGCGGACCGACCAGCCCCCACTCCACGCCCCGGGTCACCAGCAGCGCCGCATAGTCACGCGCGGCGGCCTCCCGCTCCCCGAAGAGCGCAGCCACCAGCCCCGCCTCGGGAACGTCGGGCGTGAGCGGGACGTCTGCCACGGGTCAGGCGGGCAGTACGACGACCCGGCGGTTGGGCTCCTCGCCCTCGGACTCGCTCACCAGCCCGGCCGCCGCCACGACATCGTGGACGATCTTGCGCTCGAACGGATTCATGGCCCCGAGTCGGACGGACTCGTGCGACTCCTTCACCTCGGCGACGGCGTCCTTCGCCAGCAGCTGCAGCTCCTTGCGCCGGCGATCGCGGTGTCCGGCGACGTCGAGCATCAACCGGCTGCGCCGGCCCGTCTCGGTCATCACCGCCAGGCGGGCGAGCTCCTGCAGAGCGTCGAGCACCTCCCCCTGCTTGCCGACGAGCACCTCGCCGCCGGTGACGATCGACACGTGCGCGCGACCGCCCTCCACGAACGTGTCGATGTCGCCGTCGAGGTCGACGATGTCGAGCAACTCCTCGAGGTAGTCCGCCGCGATCTCGCCCTCGGTCTCCAGGGGATCCTCGTCG
>Ga0073899_10000476_pt1 | contig 37073 bp, 32 predicted proteins | sample KloWWTmetaKNB5Ph_FD_88975 | JGI IMG/M metagenome (GOLD analysis project Ga0073899, IMG submission 88975) | Active sludge microbial communities from Klosterneuburg, Austria, studying microevolution and ecology of nitrifiers - Klosterneuburg... | ecosystem: Engineered > WWTP > Aerobic digester >... | reverse complement strand
CGGAACACGGCGGCCGCGCCGCGGTTCTGGTTGAACGCATTGACCCGGAAGCGCGCGAGGTTGGGCACAGCGAAGGAGAAGTCGCACTCCCAGGTTTCCTCGTACTGTTTGCGCTGGCCGTCGTTCATGATGTCGTACACCATGGCGTGCACATCCTTGTGCTCCATGGGCGGCAGATTGATGCGACGGACGTCACCATGCACGCGAATCATCGGTGGCAGACCTGCCGAGAGGTGAAGGTCGGAGGCCTTGTTCTTGACAGAGAAGGCGAGCAGTTCGGTGATGTCCACAGTAATCCTTTGCCGGGTGCGGTCCGAAAAGACCGGCGGATGACAAATGTTATACTTTTCGCCGCTTTCACCAGAGGAAATAGACCACGGACATGATGACAATCCCGGACCGCCTGAGGGCAGTGCAAGCGCGGGTTGCCGCTGCGGCAGAGGCTGTTGGACGCGACCCGGCGACGGTCAGCGTGCTGGCCGTGAGCAAGACCTGGCCGGCCGAAGCGGTGCGCGAGGCTGCCGCGGGCGGGCAGCGCATGTTCGGTGAAAACTATGTGCAGGAAGGGGTAGACAAGGTCGAAGCCCTGCGTGAGCTCAGGCTGGAATGGCACTTCATCGGCCCCCTGCAGAGCAACAAGACGCGGCCGGTGGCAAACGCCTTTGACTGGGTGCATAGCATCGATCGACTGAAGATCGCCGAGCGTCTGTCAGCACAGCGTGATGTATGCCTGCCGCCAATGAACGCCTGCATTCAGGTCAATGTCAGTGGTGAGCAAAGCAAGAGCGGGGTCGCGCCCGAGCAGGTCGCCGCGCTGGCTCAGGCGGTGGCAATCCTGCCTGGCTTGCGCCTGCGTGGGCTGATGTGCATTCCCGAGCCGACCGATGACCTTGCCCTGCTGCGTTCGCGGTTCGCCCTTCTGCGTGAATTGCAGGCGGGTCTGGTGGAGGCTGGACTGGCGCTCGATACGTTGTCGATGGGCATGTCGCACGACATCGAACCGGCCGTGGCTGAAGGGGCGACGATCGTGCGAGTCGGCACCGCGATATTTGGTCAGCGCAGCCCGGCTGCGCAGGCGGAAAACTGAGTCGGACAGGTGAAATCCATGCTGCGCGGAAGTCGCAGCCCCTACTGCAGATGAGAATACAGGCATGAAAATCACTTTCCTGGGCGGCGGCAACATGGCGGCAGCCCTGATGGGTGGCATGATCGAGCGCGGTTTCGCGCCCACGGAGATCCAGGTCATCGAGCTCGGCGCGGAAGCGCGTGCGCGCCTTGTTCAGCGCTTTGGCGTGCGCGCGGTGGACACAGCCGACGCGGCTGCACTTGACTGTGACGTGCTGTTGCTGGCCGTGAAGCCGCAGCAGATGAAAGCCGCGCTGGCGCCGATCGCCGGGCGGCTGGACGGACAACTCGTCATCAGCATCGCCGCCGGCCTGCGCCTGGCGGATCTCGGGCGCTGGCTCGGGGCTACCGACCAGCCCTACGCCCGACTGGTGCGCTGCATGCCCAATACCCCTGCGCTGATCGGCGCAGGCGTCACCGGCCTGTATGCCGACCCGAGCGTGGACGAGGCCGGGCGCGAGGCAGCCGGGCGCATCCTGGCGGCAGTGGGCGCCACCGTCTGGGCCACGACCGAAGCCCAGATGGACGCGGTGACGGCGATTTCCGGTAGCGGCCCGGCCTATGTGTTCCATTTCATCGAGGCGCTGGAAGCCGCCGGGTGCGTGCTCGGCTTCGACGAGGCTGATGCGCGCAGACTGGCGATCGACACTGTGCTGGGTGCGGCGAAACTGGCGGCCGCTGCCGAGGATTCGCCTGCGGTATTACGCCAGAACGTCACCTCCAGGGGTGGCACGACCGAGGCTGCGCTTGGCAGTCTGGCCGCCTCGGGCTGGCACGATGCACTGATCACCGCGGTCAGGGCGGCCGAAGCGCGCGGGCGCGAACTCGGCGCCGAACTGGGCAAGGACTGAGCGCCATGTTAGCCAACATACTGCTGCTGGTCGTCAATGCCGCGGGCGGCTTCCTGACCATGATGTTGCTGGCCCGCTTTTACATGCAGTGGCAGCGCATCTCCTTCCGCAACCAGATCGGTCAGTTCGTCGTCACCACCACCGACTGGCTGGTGCGGCCGCTGCGCCGCTTCGTCCCCGGCTTGTTCGGGTTCGACATGGCCAGCCTGCTGCCGGCCTGGTTGTTGCAGATGCTGCTGGTGGCGATCGAATTGAGCCTGCGCGGCGCGGTGTTCAGCGGCAATGTGGGCGCGGTGCTGCTGGGCCTGTGGGGTGTGGGCCTGATCGAGCTGATGCGGATGATGGTGTATCTGGTGTTTGCCGTGGTGCTCGGCTCGGCGCTGCTGTCATGGTTTGGTCCGCAGGCACCGTTGGCGCCCTTGCTGCACTCGCTCGCTGCACCCTTCCTGCGACCCTTCCGCCGTATCGTGCCGAGTATCGCCAACGTGGATCTGTCGCCCCTGTTACTGCTGCTGGTGCTGCAGATCCTGCTGCTGGTGCTGGCCGGTGTGCGCAACAATTTTGCGCCGCTGCTGTTCGGCGCCTGATCCGGTCCCAGCCGATGTTGTGCAGCGCGCGCTCCCGGACAACGGGCGTTGTGCGCTGCTCGCTCAGCCGTCGAACATCACCTGGCCTTCGACCAGGGTGTAGCGCACCTTGCCGGGCAGGTCCAGGCCGAGGAAGGGCGTGTTCTTGCCCTGGCTCTTGAGATTTTCGCGAGTGATCGTGACGTGTTCGGCGGGGTCGAATACGCAGATGTCGGCGCGCGCTCCAGGCGACAGGTGGCCGGCCTTGGTGATGCCGACGATCCTGGCGGCATCCGAGGTGATGCGGGCCAGAGCGTCCATCAGCGACACCCCCTCGCGCTCCGCCCACTTTAGCGTCAGCGGCAGCAGCAACTCCAGCCCGGTGGCGCCGGGCTCGGCTTCGGAGAACGGGGCCTGCTTGCCGTCGTCGTCCACCGGAGTGTGATCCGAGCACAGGGCGTTGATGCTGCCCTCGGCCAGCCCTTTGCTCAGGGCTTCGCGGTCGCGCTGGCTGCGCAGCGGCGGGATCAGGTGACAGTTGGGATTGAAGTAGCCGATGTCCATGTCGGATAGGTGCACATGGTTGATCGACACGTCGCAGCTGACGTCCATGCCATCGGCGCGCGCCTGTTTGATCAGCGCGAGGCCGGCGGCGGACGACAGGCGCGTGATGTGCAGCCGGGCGCCGGTGATCTTGGCCAGTTCGAGGTAGGTGTAAAGCGCGATCGTTTCGGTGGCGACCGGAATGCCGGCCAGACCCATGCGGGTGGCAACTTCGCCGTCATGGGCATTGCCGCCGCGTCCGAGGAAGGGGGCGATCGGCTGCAGCCAGACACGGTAGTCGAAGGTGGCGGCGTACTGCAGCGCGCGCATCAACACGGTGTTGTCGATGATCGGCACGTTGGCCTGGGAGAAGGCGACGCAACCGGCTTCGACCAGTTCAGCCATCTCCGACAGGCGTTCGCCCTTGAGGCCGATGGTGAGCGCGCCGACCGGATAGATGTGGGCGCGATTGAGCTTCTTGGCGCGGTAGGTGAGCATCTCGACCAGGCCGGGCTCGTCCAGCGCCGGATCGGTGTCGGGCGGAATGGCCAGGCTGGTGACGCCGCCGGCCATCGCCGCCTCCATTTCGGATTCGAGCGTGGCGCGATACTCGAAGCCGGGTTCGCGCAGGCGTGCAGCCAGATCGATGAAGCCGGGCGCGACCACGAGCCCGCTGGCGTCGATCGTGCGCTCGGCTTTGAAGCCGTCGGGGGCGCGGCCCAGGGCCAGGATCTTGCCTCCGCCGACATGGATGTCTTGCACCGTGTCGCTGCGGTTGGCGGGGTCGATGACGCGGCCGTTGCAAATCAGGATGTTCATGAAGGTTTCTCGTTCTGTCCGCTGCTCAGTGGCTGCCGAGCATGCTCATCACCGCCATGCGCACGGCGATGCCGAAGGTGACTTGGGGCAGGATCACCGCCTGCGCGCCGTCGGCCACGGCAGAATCGATTTCGACGCCGCGGTTCATCGGACCCGGATGCATCACGATCGCGTCCGGTTTGGCGAGCGCCAGCTTGTCGGCGGTGAGGCCCCAGATCTTGTAGTACTCCTGCGGCGTGGGCAGCAGGGCACCGGTCATGCGTTCGTTCTGCAGGCGCAGCATCATCACCACGTCCACGCCCTTCAAACCTTCGCTCATGTCATGGAAGACGCGCACGCCGAGTTTTTCCACTTCGGTCGGCAGTAGGGTCTTGGGGCCGATGACGCGGACTTCGGGCACGCCGAGCGTGGTCAGTGCGGCGATCTGGCTGCGTGCCACGCGCGAATGCAGCACATCGCCGACGATGGCCACCGTCAGGTTGGTGAAGTCGCGCTTGAAGTGGCGGATGGTGTACATGTCCAGCAAACCCTGGGTGGGGTGCGCGTGGCGCCCGTCGCCGGCGTTGATGACGCGGATGTGGTCGCGCCCCGTTTGCTGCAGATGTTGTGCGATCAGCATCGGTGCGCCGCTGGCGGCATGGCGCACGACGAACATGTCGGCCTGCATCGCACACAGGTTGTCGACCGTGTCGAGCAGGCTTTCGCCCTTGGCGGCCGAGCTGGTGTTGATGTTCAGGTTCACCACGTCGGCCGACAGGCGCTTGGCGGCGATCTCGAAGGTGGTGCGGGTGCGGGTCGAGTTCTCGAAGAACAGGTTGAACACGCTCTTGCCGCGCATCAGGGGCAGCTTCTTGACCTCGCGTTCGGCCACTTCGGTAAAGGGGGCGGCGGTGTCGAGGATGGCGGTGAGGATGTCGCGCGGCAGACCGTCGAGCGTCAGCAGATGCTGCAGTTCGCCGTGCGTGTTGAGCTGGGGGTTGCGCATCGGGCAGGTCTCGGAGTCAGCGTTCGGCCGCAGGGGCCTGGGTGAGCTTGAGGGTGAAACGGCCGTCGTCGTCGCGCTGCAGATCCAGATTCTCTGAGCGCGGCAGTGGCGCGGCCAGAGTGTGGGCGCAGTAACGCGCGGCGACTGGCAGTTCGCGGCTGCCACGGTCGACGAGTACGGCGAGCTCGACCACGCCCGGGCGGCCGAAGTCGAACAGCTCGTTCAGGGCGGCGCGGGTCGTGCGGCCGGTAAACAACACGTCATCAACCAGGATTACATGTGCGCCATCGACGCTGAATGGAATCTCGGTGCGCTGCGGCTTTGCATGCAGGCCCTTGCTGGCGTAGTCGTCGCGGTAGAACGAGACATCAATCGCGCCCAGCGGCTGGGTGATGCCGAGTTCGGCGTGCAGGCGCTCGGCCAGCCACAGGCCGCCGGTATAGATGCCGACCAATGCGGTAGCGGGGGTGACCTGGGGGCGGATCTGTGTGGCGAGCTGCCGGTACAGGGCTTCGGCATCAAGTTCTTTCATGGCGGCAGGCGTCCAGGAAGGTTTGCAGAATGATTCGGGCTGCGGCGGCGTCGAGTACCGCCTTGCGCTCGCGCCAGCCCTTGAGGCCGGCGCTGGAGAGTTCGGATTCGGCGTCGACCGAGGACAGGCGCTCATCGCTCGGAAACACCGGCAGGCCGAAGCGGCCCTGCAGCTGGTTGGCAAAGCGCCGGCAGCGCGTGGTGAGCGCATGCTCGCTGCCGTCAAGGTGAGTCGGGATGCCGACGACCAGCGCCACCGGGCGCCACTCGTCGATCAGTCTGGCGATGGTCTTGAAACGGATGTCGTTCGATTCGTCATGCAGCGTGGTGAGCGCGCTGCACTGGCCGGTTTCAAGCTCGCCGGTGGCGACGCCGATACGTGCCAGGCCGAAGTCGAAGCCGAGCAGGGTGCCGCGCGCAGGCAGGGGGAGCTGGGCGGCGGGTGCCGCGTCAGGCATGCCCGGCAACCTCACTGAGATTGGCGAAATCCACGCCCAGTATTTGCATCGCCGCCACCAGGCGTTCTTCCGGCGGCAGGTCGAACACGATGGACATGTCGGCCGGCACCGTCAGCCAGGCGTTGTCCAGTAGTTCCTGCTCAAGCTGACCGGCGGCCCAGCCGGCATAGCCGAGCGTGACCAGCACTTCGCGCGGTTCGCCTTGGGCGCCGATCGCCTGCAGCACGTCGCGGCTGCTGGTGAGACCGATTTCATCACTGACTTTCAGCGTCGACTGCCACTCACCCAGCGGGCGATGCAGTACGAAGCCGCGATCGGTCTGAACCGGGCCGCCAAAATACACCGGCTGCGCTTCGAAACCTTCGGCTTCGAGCGGGACGTCGATGCGCTCGAACAGCGTGGCCAGCGTCATGTCCATCGGGCGGTTGACGATGATGCCAAGGGCGCCCTGTTCGTTGTGTTCGGCGATGTAGGTCAGCGAGCGAGCAAAGCGGGGATCGGCCATGTTGGGCATGGCGATCAGGAAGTGATGCGTAAAGTTGGCCGTGGGCGTATCCATGCGCCCTATTTTACGCGTTTCACCTCGATTCTTGTGGGCGATGACCGATCCTGACGGAAGCGGAGGCGTACTTTCAGGCATCGCGCGGCTGACAGCCGGGTGACGGGCTGAGCCATAATCGAGGCCTGTTTGTCGAAAGCACGATAATGATTTCCGCCCTCGTCTGGTTTCGCCGCGACCTGCGCAGCTTTGACCATGCTGCGCTGTACCACGCTCTTCGCTTTGCCGGGCGCGTGCACTGCGTGTTCGTCTTCGATACGACGATCCTCGACGCGCTGCCTTCGCCTCGTGATCGTCGCGTCGAGTTCATCCATGCCAGCCTGGTCGAGCTCGATGCCGCGCTTGATGCCCTGGCACGGTCTGCCGGTGGTGTGGGGGCGGGCGTCCTTGTGCGCCATGGCCGTGCCGCCGATGAGCTGCCGCGGCTGGCCGTCGAACTCGGCGTGGATAAGGTGTTCGCCAATCGGGACTACGAACCGGACGCGATCGTGCGCGACAGCCGGGTGGCGCAACAGCTTGCTGAAGCGGGTGTCGGCTACGAAGATTTCAAGGATCAGGTGATCTTCGAGCGCGACGAGGTGTTGACCCAGACCGGCAAGCCCTTCAGCGTGTTCACGCCCTACAGGAATGCCTGGCTGAAAGCCGTGGACGACTTTCAGCTGCAGTCCTACCCGGTGGACAGATACGCCGGCCAACTGGCGCCCAAGCCGGCCGGCGAAACCCTGCCATCCCTTGCCGACATCGGCTTCGAGCCCACCAATCTGGGCGAATTGCAGATGCCGCTCGGCATGAGCGGCGGGCAGCGGCTGTTCGAAGACTTCACCCGGCGCATCGAGCGCTACAAGCGCGCGCGTGACTTCCCGGCGGTGAAAGGGGTCAGCTATCTATCGACCCACCTGCGTTTCGGCACGGTGTCCATCCGCCAGCTCGCGGCCCATGCCCGTCGTCATGGCGGGGAGGGCGCAGACACCTGGCTCAGCGAACTGATCTGGCGCGACTTCTACCACCAGATCCTGTGGCATCACCCGCGGGTGGTGACCCATGCCTTCCGGCCTGAATACGACCGCCTGCAGTGGGACGAGGCGCCTGCGCTGTTCGCCGCCTGGTGTGAGGCACAAACTGGCTATCCGCTGGTGGATGCCGCGATGCGGCAGTTGAACCAGACGGGTTACATGCACAACCGCCTGCGCATGATCGTCGCCTCCTTCCTGACCAAGGACCTGGGCATCGACTGGCGTCTGGGCGAGCGCTACTTTGCCGCACATTTGAACGACTTCGATCTTGCCGCCAATAACGGTGGCTGGCAGTGGGCGGCGTCCACCGGCTGCGATGCGCAGCCCTACTTCCGCATCTTCAATCCGGTCACGCAGTCGGAGAAATTCGACCCCGATGGGCGCTTTATCCGCCGTTACCTGCCCGAGCTGGCGCGCGTGCCGGACAAGTTCATCCATGTGCCATGGGCCATGGGCGGCATCGACCAGACGGCATGCCGAACGAAGATCGGCGTCGACTACCCGGCGCCGGTGGTCGATCATGCGGCGGCGCGCGCGCGAACGCTGGCGCGCTTCGGCGTGCTGAAAGGCTGAACGCGGGCCTGGATGCGGGGCTGAGCGCGTGGCCAACTTGCGTGACAATGCAGGCTGCCTTTCCCGAGCCACCGACCCCGAGCCACCGACCATGAGTGCTTCCAGCCACTTCGACTTTGACCGCATCATCGACCGGCGCGGCGTGCCGAGCGAAAAATGGGGGCGCTATGCCGGGCGTGACGTGCTGCCGCTGTGGGTGGCGGACATGGATTTCGCCGCGCCGCCCGTAATCATCGAGGCTCTGCACCGACGGATTGATCACGGTGTGTTCGGTTACACCGAGGCCTGGCCGACGCTGGTCGAGGCCGTCATCGAGGGCCTGCAGCGCGACCACGGGTGGACGATCGAGCCCGACTGGCTGGTGTGGTTGCCAGGGGTGGTGAGCGGTTTCAACCTCGCCTGCGCGATCGCTGGTGAGGCAGGTGACGGCGTGCTGACTGCGGCGCCGGTGTATCCGCCCTTCCTGGTCGCACCGGAGAACACGGGCCGCGTGCTGCAGCGTTGCGAGCTGGTGCTGCAGGATGGCCGCTGGCAGTGGGACTGGGGCGCGCTCGAGCGTGCCGCCGATGCCCGCAGCCGGTTGTTGCTGCTGTGTTCGCCGCACAACCCGGTGGGGCGTGTGTTCGATACCGCCGAGCTGCGTCGGCTGGCGGATTTCGCCGAACGCCGCGACCTGCTGATCTGCTCGGACGAGATCCACTGTGGCCTGGTGCTGGACGCCGAGCGTGCGCAGCGGCCGATCGCGGCGCTGGACGAGGCCGTGGCACGGCGCACGATCACCCTGATGGCGCCCTCCAAGACCTGGAACATCCCGGCGCTGTACTGCGCATTTGCCGTGATTCCGGATGCCACGCTGCGCCGTCGCTACCGCAACGCGATGCGCGGCCTGATCCCGCATGTCAATGTGTTGGGCATGGTGGCGACCGAGGCGGCTTACCGCGACGGTGGGCCGTGGCGCGCCGCACTGATCGACTACCTGCGCGACAACCGCAACCGGGTGGTGGACGCCGTGGGCGCCATGCCTGGTCTTGCGACGACGCGGCCCGAGGCCACCTATCTGGCCTGGATCGATTGCCGCGAGATGATGGCTGCGCGCGGTGTCGAAGACCCGGTCGCCTTCTTCGAGGCTGCTGGCGTCGGTCTGTCGGACGGGTGCTTCTTTGGCGCGCCGGGTTGGTTGCGGCTGAATTTCGGCTGCCCGCGCGCGACGCTCGACGAGGCGCTGCAGCGCATGTTGCAGGCCGTGTCGCGCTGACGCGAGCGTTCCTGATCCTCATGCCCGGCGCTTGAGCAGCCGGCGTGAGCATCGCAATAAACTGTCCAGCCGGCGGGAGTGGGGCAGTCGCGACCCCTTCGCCATCACGGCGCCCCGAAGCCTTCACGGCCGCCGTAGCGCCTGGGGGGAATATTCAAGCGGGACCGCTCATGCGCCTGCCCTGTGGGTATAGCCGGCCAGCAGCGCCAGCAGTTCCTCTTCCTGGTAGGGTTTGCCCAGGTAATGGTTGGCGCCCACCTCTTCTGCGTAGCGGCGGTGCTTGTCGGCCAGACGCGAGGTGATCATGATCACCGGCAGCGCACGGGTTCGCGCGTCAGCGCGAAGATTGCGCACCAGGTCGAAGCCGTCCATGCGGGGCATTTCGATGTCGGACAGCACCACGTCGGGCACGGTATCGATCAGTTGCTCAAGCGCATCGACACCGTCCTTGGCGGTGAGCACGCGGTAGCCCTCGCGCTCCAGCAGGCGGCCGGTGATGCGGCGTACCGTCAGCGAATCGTCCACCACCATGACTGTTGGCGGGCGCACCGCAACGGGCGGCGCTTCGGTCATCGCGCCCGCGTCGTCCTCGATCGCATCACCGTCGGCGTTGCTGCCCAGGCTGCGGCTGGCGAGCGCCACCGGGTTGAGGATCAGTGCCACCTCACCATCTGCCAGCACCGTGGCGCCCGCCATGCCGATGATGCGGGTGAGCTGCGGGCCGGCGTTCTTGACCACGATTTCCTGGTTGCCGCGCAGCCCGTCGACATGCAAGGCCAGCGTTTGCGCACCTGCCCGCAGCAGCAGCAGCCAGTTGTAGCGCTGTTCTTCGGGTCGGGTTTCGCGATCGCCGAGCAGGCGCGGCAGATAACGGTAGGCGTAGTGCTCATCCTGCCAGTCGATGCCACGTTCGACCTGAACGCGTCGCAGGGCTTCAGGCTTGAGCTCCATCGCCTGTGCCACCATGTTCGACGGAATCGCCCAGTTACGGCCGCCGGCCTTGACCAGCACGGCCTGCGTCACCGCCAGCGTCAGTGGCAGGTAGATGCGGAAGCTCGTGCCCTGGCCGGCGCGACTGGATACGTCGATGCGGCCGCCCACGGCGGCGGTCTGCGCCTTGACCACGTCCATGCCCACGCCCCGGCCGGAAACGGCCGACAACTGGCCAGCCGTGCTGAAACCGGACAGGAAGATCAGGTTGGTGAGGCGCTTGGTGTCGGGGTGCTCGTCGGCGCCGATCAGGCCGCTGGCGTGCGCGCGCTCGGCAATGCGCTCGAAATCGAGGCCGCTGCCGTCATCGCTCAGATCGATGGCGACTTCGTTGCCTTCCTGGGTCACCGTCAGCACCAGTTGGCCGGTCTCGGGTTTGCCCGCAGCGGTGCGCTGCGCTGGCGCCTCGATGCCATGCGCGACGGCGTTGCGCAGCAGATGCTCGAGCGGCGCGGACATCTGTTCCAGCACGCTGCGGTCGATCTCGATACGACCGCCACGCAGGTCCAGCGTGGCGCGCTTGCCGAGCTCGTTCGCACTTTGGCGTACGACGCGGTAGAGGCGGTCGGCGAGGCTGTCGAAGGGCAGCATGCGCACGCGCATCAAGCCTTGCTGCAGCTCGCGGCTGCTGCGGGCCTGGCCGTTGACTGCGAGGTCGGCACCGTCGAGGTTGTGCAGCAGGGTCTGCTGCACAGTCGTCACGTCATTGACGCTCTCGGCCATCATCCGCGTCAGTTCCTGCAGCCGCGTGTAGCGGTCCATCTCCAGCGGATCGAATTCCCCATGATGCGATTCGGCCTGGGCGATGCGCGACTGCATCTGCACTTCGGCCTGGATCTCGACCTCGCGCAACTGGTTACGCAGGCGAATGACGTTCTCGGTCAGATCGAGAAGCGAGCGCCGCAGCGTGCGCAGTTCGCCTTCGATGCGCGTGCGTGAAATACCGATTTCGCCCGCCTGGTTGACGAAGCGGTCGACCTGTTCAGCCCGTACGCGCAGCGTGGCCGAACTGATAGGCTCGGCTTCGCCCGTCTCGGCGGTGATCGTGGCGGTCGCGGGAGCGACCGTGGCGGCGGTCGGCGACACCGGCGTCGTGGACTCGGGCTCAAGTTCCGGCGCGCGCGGTGGCAGGCCGGCAATGCGGTCGATCATCTGCTCGCTGACGTCGAGGCCGAAGGCGAGATCGTCAATCAGTGCGGCGGTATCGAGCTTGTCTGCCAGACCGTCCTCAAGGCGTGATTCGAGCTGATGCAGGTGGCTGCCGAGCGTCATTGCCCCGGCCATGCGTGCGCTGCCCTTCATGGAATGGAGCAGGCGGGCGATGGTGGCGGGGTGTTGCGCGGCCTCTGGGGCGATGCGCCAGGCACGTAGCGTGGCGTGCAGCGTGCCGAACAGTTCGCCGGCCTCTTCGAGGAAGATCGGCAATAGTTGGGGGTCGAGCTCGTCCTGCGGTGGGGCAGGTACTGTCGCCGGCATTTCGGCCATGGGGGCCTGTGCCATCGGACGGCCCTGCTCGCCGGCTGCAGCCACGGCTTCCACCATGTGCGGGGCAAGTGATTGCTCCGGTGGCACGGCCGAAGGGGCGCGGCGCTGGCCGCATGCTTCGAGTGCCGAAACCAGGTGTACGGCGCTGTCGGGCAGGGAAGAGGCCGAAATCTGGGCCAGCATCGACTGCAGCGTGCGAGCGGTGTCGTCGAGCAGGACAAGTTCATCGCTGGTGGCACTTTGGCCCTGATCGCGCAGCCGGCCAAGTGCGTGCTCGAGCGCTCGCGCTAGCTCGAGAGGAGGCTGCAGATGTGCCGTACCCGAAATGCCGGCAAGGGTATGGGCGGCGCGCAGGGCGACGGCGGTCGGCAGGGAGTCGGGGTACTGTGCGAGGCGCTCGATCTCGCGAGTCAGCGTGCCCACATGCTGGCGTGCCTCGGCCTGATAGAGCGCGAACAGCGCGGGCGAGATGTCGGCATCGCCGATCCGCACTGCGTTGGCCACCGGTTCGGCGACCGGCGGCAGCACTGCCATTGCTTCGGCAGACGTCGTGGCAGGGCGGTCGAGCGCTGCTTCGTCGGGTTCCGGGTGCGCCGCAGCGGGCGCTTCAAGGGGCTCGGTTTCGGCGTCAGGCTCTTCCAGGTCGAGATCGATCGTCTCGATGAAGAAGTCCGGCATGGCCTGCGCCGCGTCCTCGGTGTGGGGCTCGCGCTCGCCGAGCAGGGGCAGGATCTCGCCGCTTTCCGAAAAGTCGAGCGTCGGGAATTCGAGCCAAGTATCGCTGCCGAGGGCGGGCTCGGTCGACGCGGTTTCGCTGGGGAGTGTGGGCGCCTGCTCGAGGGCCGTAGCGCCGGCCGGGTCGATCGTCGCCGTTTCGCTGCTGCGCAGGCGCTCGGCCTCGGCGAGCAAGCTGCTGGGGTCGGGTGTGTCGGTGCCACCGGATTTCAGGGCCTCGACCCAGGTCGAGAACAACTGGTGTGCCGCGTCAATCAGGTGCAGCAAGGCGGGTGTCTGTGGCCAGTCGAGCTGCAGCCAGCGGTTGAAGGTCTGCTCCAGGCCCCAGGCAGCCTCACCGAGCGCGGCCAGCCCGACCATTCGGCCGCTGCCCTTCAGGGTGTGGACGCCGCGCCGGATCGTGGTGAGGTGCTCGAGCTGTTGGGGTGCGCTGCGGGCGAGTTCGAGCTGCTCGTGGATGCTCGCCAGAACTTCGCCGGCTTCTTCGATGAAAATGCCCAGCAACTCGGCGTCGAGTTCAGCCTCACTGCCGGGCAGAGGCGCGGCGGGCAAGGACATGGGAGCCGCCCTTGCCGTGGTCGGTGCATCCAGACTATCGAGCTCGCTGATGAGCAGGGTGTCATCGTCCGGTAGCTCGGCCGGCAGATTCTCGGAGTAGGGCGCAGAGCCGGATGCCCTGGCCTCAGCGACATCCGCAGGGTCGAGATCCGGCAGGTCCAAGCCCGGCATATCGAGGTCCGACAGGTCGAGGTCCGGCAGATCAAGATCGGGCAGGTCGAGTGTGCCGAGGTCGACGGTGCCGGGCACGGTTGGTGATTCGAGCGGCGCCAGGGCGGGCTCATCCGCGTCGGAGCCGGCGTCGGGAAGGGCTGCGGTGAGGGGTGTGATCGATGCCCCGGATTCGCCTTCGACCTGTGCGGCCGGCGCATCGGGCCGCACGCGCTGGTCCTGACCCGCGGCCTGCTCGCGCCGCCGCTCGGGATGCAGAAAGGCGTCGAGGTCGGCTGGGCCGTGAGGAAGCGCCTCCAGATAGAAGCCAAGTGCCGACAACTGATGGGCCAGGGCCTCGAAGGCGCTGCTGTCGGCGTCTACGGGAGCGTTGGCGAGGCGGGCGATGGCCATGCCGGCATCACGGACCAGCTCGAGTGCGCGGGTTTCGCCCAGCAGGCTCAGCGCACCGACGATCTGCTGCAGCGGCTGGTGCAGTTGGGCGAGTGGTTCGTGCTTGGTCTGGTTGCGGAAATAGTCATCCAGGGTCTGTTCGACCTGGGCCAGGCTGGAGCGCATCTCGCGGCAAAGCTGTGCGAGTGCTTCCTTCTCCTGGCTGTCGCGTGTGCCGCGGGGCGCCGTGCCTGAAGGCCCGGCATCGAGCTGCTCACCGCGCAGCAGGGCCTGCAGCCGCCCCAGGTGCGGGTCCATCTGGCCGGCGAGATCGGCGTCGGTCACGCGCTGGCCGAAGTCGGACTCCAGCAACAGCAAAGCGGTTGCGACTTCGAGCGCGAGTGCATCCGAGTGCTGCAGGGGGTCGTGGCGCAACCACCGCGCTACCGCTTGCAGTCCGTCGAGTAGACGCTGGGTGGCGGGACGGCCGAGTGGCTGTGCCGTCTGAGTGAGGGCGGCAAGCTGGTCGTCGAAACGGGTCAGGGCAATCGCCGTGCCGCTGCTGAAATCGTCCCATTGCTCGCGAACCGCGGTCAGGGCCTGTTGCAGCTTCTGCAGGAGCGGCCCCACTGCGATGTCGCTGACAGGGCTGTCAGGGGCGGGCAGCAGGGCGTCGAGCTGCCAGCAGTCGCGAACGGCCCGTTGCTGCGCGCTGCGGGGTGGGATGGTGGCGACGCGGTACAGGACGTCGCGCAACAGGCGGTCGGGTGCAGAGGGCGTGCCTGCGAGCAAGCGCCGGAATTGCGCATCGATCTGGGTGCACAGGCGCTTGACGGTGACGTCGACCGGAAGGCTGCTATCGATCAGCCCGTCGTAAAAGGCCAGCGCAGCCCACCACAGGCTGCGTTGTGCGGGTGTGACCTGCAGGGCTTCGACTTCGGTGATGGCGTCGCGCATCCCCTGCGCGCCCTTGCTGGTGTTGCCACGCAGCCATTCGAGCAGACCCCGCTCGAAGCGCGTGCGCGCCAGGCGCAGCAAGGCCGGAGCGGCGCTCGTATCGAGCGCCGAAGGCGGTGTTTCCCGCCTTGGCGGGCGACATGACAGGTCGGGGTGAAAAAGCTCGGCTGCGCAGGGTAGCGGCAGGCCGCGGGCAACGGCGATTTCTTCGTACAGCGGTGCGAGCCGAAGCGCCTGGTCGGGAGCGCCGTGGGCGATTTCCTCGAGGTAGTTGCCGATGCTGGCGACGGCGCGCGAGGCGAGGGCGAGGGAGTCAACGTCGATCGGAAGTTCGCCACGTGACATCAGTCCGAGCAGCAGCTCGGCCGCGTCGGCGAACTCGGTCAGCCCGTCAAGGCCGACGATGGACAGTGCGCCACGCACCTGATGAAGGTGCGTCTGCGCGAACTGTACGCGGCCGGCTGCATCGTCGGCGCTGCGGGCCTCGGCGAGGGCGCTGGCCGTGCGCTGCAAGGCGGCGTCGATTTCGCCCTTTACCCAAGTGAGCGGGCCAAGATCGGTCGCAGTGGCGTGTGTCATGAGGTGCTTCTCGAGGTGACGGCGTTCAGACCTTGAAGCCCGATACCGAGCCCTTCAGTTCGACCGCGAGTTCGGCGAGCTGGCCGACCGACACCGCAGTCTGCTGGGTGCCGAAGGTGGTCTGCTCGGTGACGGTAAGGATGTCCTTCATCGTCGCTGCGACGCGGCCGGCGGTGGCCGCCTGTTCCTGGGTGTCGGTCGAGATCTTCTCGATGAGGCGTGCAGCTTCGAGCGAGACGCGGTCGATCTCGGACAGGGCCTGACCGGCGGCGTCGGACAGCTGGGCGCCCTCGACCACGTCGCGGGTGGCGTTTTCCATTGCGCCCACGGCATCCTGGGTGTCGGTCTGGATGGTCTTCACGATTGCCGCGATCTGTTTGGTGGCCTCGCCTAAGCGTTCGGCCAGGCGCTGCACTTCCTCTGCCACGACGGTGAAGCCGCGGCCGGCCTCTCCGGCTGATGCTGCCTGGATGGCGGCGTTGAGTGCAAGCACGTTGGTTTGCTCGGTGATGTCCGAGATCAGCTCAACGATTTCGCCGATCTCCTGCGAAGACTCGCCCAGGCGCTTGATGCGCTTCGAGGTCTCCTGAATCTGGTTGCGGATGCCGTTCATGCCGCGGATGGCGTTCTCCACCGCGTCCGCGCCTTTGCGCGCCGCGTCCAGCGAGCGCCGCGCGACCTGGGCCGATTGCAGTGCGCGCTCGGACGAGTCGGTCATCGATTGCGCCATGCGCTGAACGGTCGAGCCGGCCTCTTCGATTTCGCGCGATTGGCGCTCGGTGGCATCGAGCAGTTGACGCGAGGTGCGCTGCGCAGATTCGGTGGCCGAGGTGACACGCGTGGCGGCGTCGTTGATGCGGCGCACCAGCACCGACAGTTCTTCGACCGTGTAGTTGACCGAGTCGGCAATGGCGCCGGTGATGTCCTCGGTGACGGTGGCGCGCACGGTGAGGTCACCATCGGCGAGGTCGCCCATTTCGTTCATCAGGCGCAGGATGGCCTGCTGGGTGAGGTTGCGTTCGTTTTCAGCGGTCTGGCGCAGTTGCTCCGATTCGGTGCGGCGCAGCGCCATGTCGCTGCGATAGGCGCGCGCCATGCCAAACAGTGCCAGCACGCTGGCCAGGGCGCCTGCGGCGATGAGTGCGTGAATCAGGGTGAAGCCGCTGTAGGCCTGCTTGAGACCATCGGTCAGCTCGGTGCTGCGCGCGAGCAAAGGGACCGAGTCGCCGAAGATGCGGCTACCCGCCTGCTTGGCCTGCACGGTTTTCTGGATGTTGTCGAGGATCGTGGTCGCAGCGTCGAAGGTGGGCGCCGCCGCTGCAGCCAGCGCAGTGACGCGGTTGCGCAGCTCGCCGTTGCTTATGCTGCGCTCCAGTACGTCGATCTCGTGGCGCAGGGTTTCGATATCGCGGCCGAGCACGAAAGCCGGCTCGGGATCGATGGCATCGCCCGCCAGTAGGGTATTGGCGTTCTTGGCGATGCGTTGGGTGAGCATCATGTTGCGACTGGCCGCGCTGATGGCGGCAGAACTGGCACCGTTGTCGGCAAGCTGGCGGGCGACCTGGTCGCTGAGGTCGAGGAGTTCGGCGCTGGCCTTGTCGATGGTGGCAACCGCGCTGTTCAGTGTGACCAGGTCCTGGCGCTGTGCCAGCAACTGCGCCGCGTTGCCTTCGGTGCCCTGCCAGGCCGCAGACAAGGTTTCGAGCTGCGGGCGGACGGCAGCGGGCACCGGTGGCACGCCGGCAGCATCAATGTCGCCGCCCTGGTCGAGCGTCTGCAGCAGCGTGGCGAAACGACCGCGGCCAGTGTCGAGCTCGGCGAAGGCGGCGTTGTTGCCACGCAGCGCGAGTTGCGCTGACTTGGCGATCTGTTGCGACAACATCTGCATCTCGCTCGATGCGGTGACGTGCAGCGTGGCGTTGGTGGATTCGCGCTGCTGGAAAACGACCAGGCCAGCCGTCGCCACGGCGCAGATCCCGAACAGGATGCCGAAGTTGCGCAGGCCGTTCGAGGCAGTGCCGGACTTGGGGGGCGGTCTGGATTCGGCTGTTGGTGCGCTGGGCCCGCTGCGCGCTGGCGCAGTCTCGATGATCGTGGTGCTGTCGCTGTCGGCGGCGTTTGCGGCCGCTGTTGTGTTGCCGAAAGGCTTCAATGCCATGTTGCGTGCTCCACCGTGTTCGTGGGATGGGCGGGAGGCGGGCGTGAGGCCCGGTTCATTCGAGGCCGGCGTCGAGGAATTGAACGCTGGCCAGCAATTTTGCGGCGTCGATCTGCAGCCAAAGGTGACCCTGCGCGTCGCGCAGGCGTTTTGCGACCCAGGGACGGGGCTCGTCGCCCGAGTCGGCTTCGAAGTCATCCACGCTGCGCAGCCCGACCGAGTTGGAGATCAGTAGCGCGCAATGGATGCCGAGCCGGGCGCCGACCAGCAGCAGGCGTGCTCGGCCGGCGGCGACAGTCGGCCTTTCGCCGTGAAACTGGGCCAGGTCAACCACGCTGTAAAGGGTGCCGCGCACGTTCGCCAGACCGCGGTACCAGGGGCGCGTGAGCGGCACTGATGACAGTGGGGGTGGCGGCATGATCTCGCCGGCTTCGGTGAGGTCGATCAGCAAGTTCTCGCTGCCGGCCTGGAAACCCAGCAGACCGCGACGGTCTGCGCTGCGGGCCTCGGCCAGGCGGCGAGTGAGGTTTTCCTGGAACTCCCGCAGACTGCTGCGTCTTGCCATGTTCGCCTCAGCCGATCGCCCGGATGCGGGCGATGAGTTCGTCGTGGTCGACCGGCTTCACCAGGTAGGCGTAGGCGCCCTGACGCATGCCCCAGATTCTGTCGGTTTCCTGTCCCTTGCTGGTGCACAGGATGATCGGGATATCGCGCGTGCTGTCGTCGCGCGAGATTGTGCGTGTGGCCTGGTAGCCGTTCATGCCAGGCATCACCACGTCCATCAGGATCAGGTCGGGTTTTTCGCTCTTGCTGCCGGCGATGGCCTGTTCACCGGATTCGGCGGTAACGACCTGATAGCCCTCACGGGAAAGCAGCTCCTGGAGGGCCAGGCGTTCGGTGGGCGAGTCGTCCACGACAAGAATCTTGCTTATTGGCATCGTCGAAGTCCTGCGGAATCGGGTTCAGCGTGGCGCGCTGCGGTGTGTATGCGTCGCGACGGCCTTGAGCAGGCTGTCCTTGGTGAAGGGCTTGGTGAGGTATTCGTCCGAGCCCACCATGCGACCGCGCGCGCGGTCGAACAAGCCGTCACGAGATGACAGCATGATCACGGGCGTTGCCGACAGCTGCGCGTTCTTCTTGATGAGCGCGCAGGTTTGATAGCCGTCGAGTCGCGGCATCATGATGTCGACGAAGATCACGTCGGGATTGTGGTCGGCGATCTTTGCCAGGGCATCGAAGCCGTCTTCAGCGAGCAAGGCCTGACAGCCGGCCTGGCCGAGAAAGATCTCGGCGCTGCGCCGGATGGTATTGCTGTCGTCGATGATCATTACCTTCAGTCCGGCAATGTCCATGCAGGCTGTCCTCGCTTGTTCGTCGTACGTTCGGGCTTGCGCCGGATCAGATCTCGACCAGTTCGAAATCTTCCTTGCGGGCATGGCATTCCGGGCAGGTCCAGTTGGGGGGGACGTCTTCCCAGCGTGTTCCCGGAGGGATGCCTTCATCTGGCACGCCCGCAGCCTCGTCGTAAATGAAGCCGCAGATCAGGCACATGTAGGTCTTGTAGGGGATTTCGGCCATGGTTCGACTCAACTTGAGGGCTGAGGGTAAAATCAGTCTCATCTTAACCCATCCAAAATGCCGCCTCCGTGGCGGACTTCTCGCTCATGCCGATTGATATCCCGGATACGCCGCCGGCCGTGCTGTGCTTTGGCGCCGGCGATGCGACCGCCGGCAGTGGGCTCGCAGCCGATGTATTGACCCTGTCGAGCATGGGTTGCCACCCCTTGCCGGTGCAGACGGCTGCCATTCTGCGTGATACACGCAACGCCGACGAGGTCTGGCCGCAGGACGTCGAGATCGTCCTCGCCCAGGCGCGTGCCGTACTCGAAGACATCCCGGTGGCAGCCTTCAAGCTCGGGTTTTGCGGCAGCGTCGAGAACATCGCGGTCATCGCCGGGATACTGTCCGACTATTCCGCGCTGCCGCTTGTCGTCGAGTTCGCACTGTATGCCGCGGGCGACCTGGGTGAGGTCGGTGAGGAGATGAATGCGGCGCTCGCTGACCTGATTCTGCCGCAGACCACGTTGCTGGTGCTTGGCCGGCATGATCTGTGCCGGCTGGCCGGTGTCGCGGATGAAGCCAATGACGACGATGAACTGCCCAGCCTGGACGACGCGCTTGCGCGCGTGCTTGGCTGCGGTACCGAATATGTCCTGCTGACGGGCGGTGGCGAAGGTGGGCCGCAGGTGATCAATAGCCTGATCGGGCGCGAGGGCGCCGTGCGCACCGACGCCTGGCCGCGCTTCAGCGAGCGTTTCCTGGGGGCGGGGACGACCTTGGCGGCCGCTGCCGCCGCGGCGCTCGCGCACGGCATGGACTTGCCCGAGGCGGTGCGTGAGGCACAGGAGTTCACTCAGCAGACGCTGCGCCACGCTTATCGCGCGGGCATGGGACGGGCGCTCCCCGACCGCTTTTTCTGGGCGCGCGGCAAAGGAAGCAGTGATGACTGATGCGGCACTCCCCTCCGCAAACGCAAAGTCTGCGTGCGTGTTGCGTGGTCTGTACGCGATCACGCCGGACGACACCGATGACGCCCGCCTGCTTGCCTTGGTCGAACGGGTGCTGGCTGGAAGGCCGGTTCTGCTGCAGTACCGCAACAAACTGGCCGGGCCGGATCAGCGCCGTGTTCAGGCGCGCGCGCTGCTCGAACGCTGCCGTGCGGCCGAGGTGCCGCTGATCATCAACGACGATCTCGCGCTCGCGCTCGAGATCGGCGCCGATGGCGCCCACCTCGGGCGTGAGGATGGCGACGCAGCGACGGCGCGACGTGCGCTCGGCACCGACCGCATCCTGGGCGTCACCTGCTATGCCGACTGGGATCGGGCCTGCGCGGGCGCCCAGGCCGGAGCCGACTACCTCGCCTTTGGTGCGATGTTCCCCTCCGTCACCAAGCCCCATGCACCACCGGCGCCGTTCGCCCTGATCGCGCGCGCGAAGCACGAACTGAGGCTGCCGGTGGCGGCAATAGGTGGCATCACGCTCGACAATGCCGACCAGGTGATTGCCGCCGGCGCAGACTTGATCGCGGTAGTCAGCGATGTGTTTGCCGCGCCCGATCCGACCGCGCGCGCTGCGGCCTATCGCGCATTATTCTGACGCGCAGGTGGTGTTTGCCGTAGCGGAGTGTTCCGGGCGCATTCGCCGTTCGGGCAGATGGTCTTGATCGCTGTGGTGGACCAGGGCCGGGCGCGGGCGCGACAATGGCGTTTTTCGAATCCAGTCCAGGACGATCGAACCATGACCAGTCGTAACGAAACCCTTTTCCAGCGTGCCCAGCAGACCATTCCTGGTGGCGTCAATTCACCCGTCCGCGCCTTTCGTTCGGTGGGGGGTACGCCGCGTTTTCTTGAGCGGGCCGAGGGCGCGCGGGTGTGGGACGCAGACGGCAATGTTTACCTCGACTACGTGGGCTCCTGGGGCCCGGCGATCGCCGGTCACGCCCACCCTGCCATCGTCGAGGCGGTGCGTGAGGCGGCGCTGAAGGGGTTGTCCTTCGGCGCACCGACCGAGGGCGAGGTCGTGATGGCCGAACTGATCCGCGATCTGCTGCCGTCGGTGGAGATGGTGCGCCTGGTCAGTTCAGGCACCGAGGCGACGATGAGCGCGATCCGTCTGGCGCGCGGCTTTACCGGGCGCGATGCAATTCTCAAGTTCGAGGGTTGCTACCATGGCCATGCCGACAGTCTGCTGGTGAAGGCCGGCTCTGGCCTGCTGACCTTTGGCAACCCGTCCTCGGGCGGTGTGCCGGCCGACTTTGCCAAGCACACCATCGTGCTTGACTTCAACGATTTGCAGCAGGTCGAGGACGTGTTCAAGGCGCGCGGCGGTGAGATTGCCGCCATCATCGTCGAGCCGATTGCCGGCAACATGAACCTGATCAAGCCGAAGCCGGGTTTTCTGGAAGGCCTGCGGCGCGTGTATACGCAATACGGCGCAGTGCTGATCTTCGACGAGGTGATGACGGGTTTCCGTGTCGGTCCGCAGGGCGTCCAGGGCCTGTATGGCGTCACCCCCGACCTGACCACGCTGGGCAAGGTGATCGGCGGCGGTATGCCGGTGGGCGCCTTTGGCGGCCGCAGCGACATCATGGAGCAGATCGCACCGCTCGGCACCGTGTATCAGGCCGGCACCTTGTCGGGCAGCCCGGTGGCGGTGGCCGCGGGCATCGTGTCGCTGCAACTGACGCGCGCACCCGGTTTCTACGAAGGTCTCAGCGCCAGCACCCGGCGCCTCGTCAGTGGACTTGCCGCCGCCGCCGCCGATGCCGGCGTCAGCTTCAGTGCGGATGCGGTGGGCGGCATGTTCGGCGTCTACTTTACCGACACCGTGCCGGCATCCTTCGCCGACGTGATGGCCGCGGACAAGGAGCGCTTCAACCGCTTCTTCCACGCCATGTTGGAGGCGGGTCACTACTTTGCGCCGTCGGCCTTCGAGGCGGGCTTCGTGTCGGCCGCACACAGCGATGCTGACATCGATGCGACGATCTCGGCAGCGCGCGAGGTCTTCGCGAAGCTGGGCTGATCGGGCCAGGGCGGGGCGTGGCAGGGCGGATCGGGGCTCGCGATCCGCCGGGGCTGCGCCGGGCGTTCCTTCCGGAGGCTGCTCCGCTACGCGCTCCTGCCGCCGCCACTTTTAGATCACAACAGGAACAGCGTCGCCAATCCCAGGAAGATGAAGAATCCACCGGAGTCGGTGAGCGCGGTGATCATCACCGAGCCGCCGATGGCCGGATCGGCGCCCAGGCGCTCGCGCAGCATCGGAATGATTACCCCGGCGCAGGCTGCCAGCAGCAGGTTCAACGCCATTGCTCCGGTCATGACCATGCCCAGCGCCACGTTACCGTACAGCCACCATGCCAGCACGCCCAGCAGTCCACCCCATGCCAGGCCATTGAAGAGCGCCACACCGAGTTCTTTCTTCAGTAGCCGCTTCATCGCGGATTGTTTCACCTGGCCCATCGCGATCGCACGCACGATCATCGTCGTCGTCTGGTTGCCCGAGTTGCCGCCGATGCCGGCCACGATCGGCATCAACGCGGCCAATGCGACCAGTTTTTCGATCGACCCTTCGAACAGCCCGATGACGCGCGAGGCCACGAAAGCGGTCACCAGATTGACCGCCAGCCAGGCCCATCTGTTCTTCACCGAGTCCCACACCGAGGCGAAGATGTCTTCTTCTTCGCGCAAGCCGGCGTTGCTCAGGATTTCGGCCTCGGATTCCTCGCGGATGTAGTCGACCACGTCGGCCACGGTCAGCCGGCCGATGACGCGTTTTTCGCCATCGACGACCGGTGCCGAGATCAGGTCGTAGCGCTCGAAGGCTTGTGCTGCCTCGTCGGCTTCGTCCTCGGGGGTGAAGCTGATCACCGTTTCCGAGCGCATGACATCGGCAACCTCCTGCTCGGGGTCATTGATGAGCAAGCTCTCGAGCGTCAGGATGCCCTTCAGGTGATCCTCGCGGTCGACGACGAAGAGCTTGTCGGTGTGGTCGGGCAACTCCTCGAAGCGGCGCAGATAGCGCAGCACGACTTCGAGGCTGACGTCCTCGCGCACCGTCACCATGTCGAAGTCCATCAGTGCACCGACGGAGTCCTCCGGATAGGACATGGCCGCGCGCAACTGCTCGCGGCCTTCGGGGTCGAGCGACTGGAAGACGTCCTGGATGATCTCGGGCGGCAGATCGGGTGCGAGGTCGGCAAGCTCGTCGGCGTCCAGCGATTCGGCGGCGGCTTTCAGCTCTTCCGGCGCCATCGTCTCGATCAGCGATTCGCGCACTGCATCCGAGACTTCGAGCAGGATCTCGCCGTCGCGCTCGGCCTTGACCAGATTCCAGATGTAAAGGCGTTCCTCGAGCGGCAGCGCTTCGAGGATGTAGCCGATGTCGGCTGAGTGAAGCTCTTCGAGCTTTGCCGTCAGACCCGCTTCGTGCTGTTTGTGAACCAGGCTCTCGACCATCTCGTGGCGCGGGATGTCCTGCTGGACGACGAGGTCTTCGACCGCTTTCTGGCGTGCGAGCAGCTCCTGCACTTCACGCAGGTGCTGCTGTACATCGTCGGGATGGAGTTCCTCTTCCTGCGTCATGAGCGTGCGTCGGGTCGGGGGCAAAAACCGGAATTCTACGGGCTTGATGCGCGGCACGCGACCATTGCAGGCCCTATTGCTGCACAGCAACGAAATCGATTCGCCGAAAGGTCGCTCACGGAACCTGCGACGCCAGCATTCGGCGCTGGATGCGGTCGGCGTGGGCCGCCAGGCGTGGGCCATAGTTGCGTTCGTAGCGCCGTGGGTTGGGCAGCATCACCGCCAGTCGGGCGGCCTGCGCCGGCCCCAGTTGTGCGGCGGAGCTGCGGTAGTAGCGCTGCGCCGCTGCCTCAGCGCCGAACAGTCCGTTACCCCATTCGACCACGTTCAGGTACACCTCAAGAATGCGGCGCTTGTCCCAGGTCAGTTCGATCATTACCGTCAGCACGGCTTCCTGTCCCTTGCGCAGCCAGCTTCTGGATGGAGAGAGAAAGAGGTTCTTGGCAAGTTGCTGGGAGATCGTCGACCCACCCGCACTGAGGCGACCGCGGCGCTCGTTTTTTTCCAGCGCGCGTTGAATGCCTTCCCAGTCGAAACCTTCATGATCGAGGAAGCGGTCGTCTTCGGCAGCAACGACCGCGCGTTTGAGGTGAATCGAAATCCGTTCATAGGGCACCCACTGGTGATGCAGCACGGCCTTGGGGTCGGATTCGCGCAGCTCCGCGAGACGCATGCGCATGAAGCTCGTACTGTCCGGGTCGAAGCGGCTCCACCAGATGACTTGGGTGAATAGCACCGCCTGCCAGAACAACACCAGCAGGAGCAGTGCCAGCAGGCCGCTGCCCAGCCAACCCAGCCAGGTGCGTGGAGCCGACATCGGCTATGGTCTGGCAGCGAGTTCGCGGCGCAGGTCGGCGAGGACGGCGCCACTGTCCGGGCGCACGCCGCGCCACAGCGCGAAACTCTCTGCGGCCTGTTCGACCAGCATGCCGAGGCCGTCGGCCACGCGCGCCGCGCCATCGGCCCGGGCAGCGGCCATGAAGGGCGTGTCGTGGCGGCCGTACATCATGTCGTAAGCGAGCGCACCGGGGGCGTACAGCCCGCTGGGCAACGGTGGCGCCTCGTCGGCCAGGCTGGCGGCGGTGGCGTTGATCAGGATGTCGAACTGCTCGCCAGTGAGTGCCTCGAAGCCGCAGGCGGACAGCCGGGTCTCGCCGGTCTCGGCGGTAAACGTCGTCGCCAGCGTTATGGCCTTGCCGGGCGTGCGGTTTGCGATCGTCAGCACTGCCGGGTGTTCTGCCAGCAAAGGGAGCAGGGCGCCGCGCGCGGCACCGCCCGCGCCGAGCAGCAGAACCCGTCGCCCGCGTAGGGCAAAGCCGAGGTTGAGGGTGAGGTCGCGCACCAGGCCGGCGCCGTCGGTGTTGTCGCCAAGAGTGCCTTCGCGATCAAAGAGCAGCGTATTGACCGCGCCAGCGGCCCTGGCCCGTGGGGTGTGGCGGTCGGCCAGGGCGAAGGCTTCGAGCTTGAAGGGTATGGTGACGTTCATGCCGCGGCCGCCGGCGGCACGAAAGGCCTCTACGGTGGCAACGAAGCCATCGAGCGGGGCAAGAATGGCCTCGTAATGCATGTCCTGGGCGGTCTGACGGGCAAAGGCGGCGTGGATCTGCGGTGACTTGCTATGGGCGATCGGGTGGCCGATGACGGCGTAGCGGTCCATGGATGCGTCTCAGTTGGCGCGAACCTGGTCTCCCTGCGTGAATGACCAGGTCCTGGTTATGACGATGACGTCGTACTTCTTGCGGATTTCGGGAGGGAACTGCCCATACGGCGCGGCAAGTTTGACGATGCGTATGGCGGCCTCATCAAGCACTTTGTGGCCCGAACTGCGCAGCACCTCTACCTGCTCCAGGGAACCATCTGCGCGAATTTCCACCGCCAGCAGCAGGTTTCCGTAGATGCGTCCTCGTGCAGATTCGGGATAGTTCAAGGTGCCAACACGCTGCACCTTGAGGCGCCAGTCCTCTTCGTATTGCGCAAAGCGATATTCCCTGGCCTTGGCGCCGATGAATTTCTTGCGCGGACGCTTGGCGAGTTCGTCCATGTTGCGGTCGATCTCGGCTTCGATGCGGGCGACGGCAGCGGCACTGTCGAGCAGATCGAGGCCGCTGACCTGGGGCTCGGGTACAGGCTGTTCGACCTTCTTCGGTGCAGCAGCAACCTTGGCTGAAGACTCCTTGCGGGTAATGACCGGCTTCTGCTGGTGTACCGGATCATGCGCGCGGCGCCTGGCATCAGTGAGGGCGTCGCCGTCCTGCCTGGAGGTTTGCGGAGGAATGGGAGATTTCGGGCGCGCCTGCTGTTCTGCGCTGCCACCACCGTCCACGTTCGCCTGGGCGCGCACCTCGGCCTTGTCCGGGGCCTTGGCGTGGCGGGTGTTGACCAGTACGACTTCCAGCCCCTTGTCCTTGCTCGGTCTGGCCTCGGGCATGCGGAACTGCAGGCTGAGCAGCAGGCCGTGCGCGACCAATGAGATGACGAACGCACCTGCCAGCAGCCGACTGCCTCGCGTGCGGCTGTTCGTTGCCCGCCCGTCCGCTGCGCGCGCGACCACCGCTGCGTCCGAAGGGGCTGTGACCGAAGGCTGGGGGGCGTCCATCGTCAAGGCTCAGAGTGGGCCGAAGGCATCCGCCGCGCGGCTCTCGTCCTGTGATTCGGGCTCTGCCAGCGTGCGCTGGAAGCGGGCGTCCACCTCGACGTCGAGCAGGTCGGTGCGCTCCACCACCAGTCGTACCTGGCTGCCCGGCAGCTGTAGCGGCATCGACGGCACCCTGAACACCAGCGGGACTTCGCTCAGGCGCACGACGTTCTCGCGCAGCACGGTTGCATCCACCTCGCCGCGGCCGTGCTGGCGCAGCCAGCGCAGGCACCAGTAGCGTTCCATGCCGCGCTGGAATTCGGCGTATTCGGCGTAGGTGAGCTCGAAGTCGCGCAGCGCGGCCATCAGGTCGGCTGACCTTGGAGCGAAGGCCGGTGTGCTGCCCTGCAATACCGACACGATCTGCCACTGATTCACCAGGTCAACGTAGCGACGCAAGGGCGAACTCGACCATGCATAGCATTCCACCCCCAGCCCTTCGTGAGGTGCGGCGACGGTCGTCATGCGCACCTTGCCGCCGCCCTGGGCGCGGTAAAGACCGGGCACGCCGGCTTCGTCAAGCAGGCGGCCCCAGGTGAAGTTGGCGTGGATCATCAATTCGGCAACCAGCTTGTCCATCGGCGAGCCACGCATGCGGCGGCCGATGCTGACATGGCCGGGGCCGTCTGCGGTGTGCTGGGCCCAGTCCACACTGAAGCCAAAGTCGATGCGGTCTTCGTTGCCACCGGCCTTGCCGCGGCCGGCTTCGAGCACGGTGGCCAGATCCCACAACAGCGTCAGTTCGCGCTTCCACGCAAAGTCCGGACCGTCTTCGCCATGCACGGTGTCATCGTTGAAGAAAGGCTCGATGTCGTGATGGCGCAGGTTGGCGACGATGGGGACGCATTCCACCCGGCTTTCTTCGCCAACGATAGCCAGCCCCGCGGTGACATCGAGGTAGAGCGACACTGCGGGGCAGTCACGGCCTTCGGTGAGGGTAAAGGTCTGCACCACTTCGTCGGGCAGCATGGTGATCTTGCCGCCCGGCATGTAGATCGTGGACAGGCGGCGGCGTGCGATTGCGTCCAGCTCGGTGCCACGGGCGAAGCCCAGTGCCGGCGCGGCAATGTGGATGCCGATGCGCCAGCCTCCCCCGGCGCGCGGCGTCACCGAGAACGCGTCGTCGATCTCGGTGGTCGAGGCGTCGTCGATCGAGAACGCCGCCACATTGGCACGTGGCAGCGCGCTCGGCAGGGGTGCCGGGGCAAAGGCAGGAAAGCCTGAGCCTTCGGGGAAGTGTTCGAACAGGAAGCGGTTGTAGTGGAAGTCGTAGCTCGACCCCAGCGCACCGCATTTAAGCAGCAGGCGCGCGGATGACAGCCCGGTGTCGACGCATGCCGCCTCCAGGGCCTTGATCTCGTTGCGGTTGCGGTCGGGACGGTAGAGGGCTTGCGGCAGTAGTGCGGCGAGCTCGGGCGGCATGCGGCCATCGACCAGTTCGCCGCGCATGTGCTCGATTGCGGCAGCCTGCTGGCGCTTCTTTTCCAGACCGGCGAGAGCGGCCTGCAGGATTTCTGCGGGGGCCTTGCGAAAGCGCCCCTTGCCCTTGCGATGGAACCAGATTGGCGCGGAGTGCAGGCGCAGCAGGATGGCGGCGGATTCGACGGGTGTGGGTTTATGACCCTGATACTCGGCTGCAAAGTCGGCGAAGGCAAATTCGTCGTCCCCGCAAACCTCCCACAGGAATTCGGTGTCCAGTGCTTCCGCTTCCGCTTCGGCGCGGCTCAGCAGCTCGCTCGGCCCCGGCTCGCGGTACTCGAGCAGGACGTTGGCGCGTTTGAGCTTCACCCGCTTGCCGTGGGTGTTTTCGACCTGCAGAGTGGCTTCGTTATCGGCGAGGATCGTACCGGCCTTGAAGGCCCCGTCCTCTTCATACAGCACAAACATCGGCATCCGCCTGGAGAAAGCAAGCTGCGTAGTTTACTGGATTCGGAGTGCTTGCCCTAAAGCCATGTTGAGGGCTTGGTGCGACTGCGCCCCTGCCCGGCGGATTCGACTGCGAACGTGGTCATCGATGGTGGAGGCTGAGGTCGAGTGTCGGCGTCGACAACGCTGTCGCGCTGTTCAGGCCGGGCGGCGGGCAACGGCGATCAGCGTGCGTGCCGGCAGCACGAAGCCGCCGCGTTCGTCCTGACAGTCATGGCAGGCGAGATCTTCGACAACGGCAGTGCGCAGGGCTTGCTGCGTGGTCTCGGGCAGGCGGCCGAGTGCCTCCGCAGCCCCGCCGGCAAGGTCGAGGAAAGCCTGCCAGTAGGCTTCGGCATCGGCAAAGTGGCAGCTGAATTCGCATGGCTGGATGTCGATGTGGTCAAAACCGGCGGCTGTGAGCGTGGCTTCCAGCACCTGGGGGTCGCCATAGCGGAATACCGACGGCCGTGCGACCTTCGGCGGCGGCAGCAGGCGGGCGATGCAGTCCTGGGCACGGTGAATCAGTGGCACGGTTTCGCGCGCCCCCCAGACCGACAGGGCGATGTGGCCGCCGGGCACGAGCACGCGGCGTATTTCGGCCAGTGCGCGTTCCGGATGGGGGAAGACGAACAGGGCGAGGCCGGCCAGCACGCGGTCCACGCAGGTGTCAGCGAGGCACAGGTGTTCGGCATCGGCCGTGGCGAAGCACGGGGCATGGGCATGGGGGCCGCAGCGGCGGGCGCCTTCGGCCAGCATGCCTTCGGCGATGTCGGTGGCGAGCACGGTGCCGCCCGGTGCGACCCGCAGTGCGGCGTCGCGCGCCAGCAGGCCGGGGCCGCTGGCAAGGTCGAGCACGCGCTGGCCAGGGGCGAGCGCCGCGGCCTCGAGCAGCGCGGTGGCAAGGTCGGCGCGCAAGTGGGCGCCTTCGGCGTAGCGGCTGGCGATGCGATTGAAGCCGGCGCGTTCCATCGCCTTGAAGCGGCGGGCGTCGAAGCCCGCAGCCGTGCCAGCACCTGTTAACGGCTTTTCGTGTTCGGGCGTGTTCATCGAGCGTTCTCCATGCCGAGTCCGGCAAAATCGATCACGGCGTCGAGGTAGTCGTGCCAGCGCGAAAAACTGTGGTCGCCGCCGTCCAGAATGGTCTGCCGGGCGTCAGCGTACTTGCTTACGGCGTGGCGGTAGTCGAGCACTTCGTCGCCGGTTTCGGCAAGCAGCCAGTAGCGCTCGGGCTGGGTGATCGCCACGGTTTCGAATGCGCGTAGTTCGTCGATGTGAGCGCGGGTGAATTCAAAGTGCTCGCCGGTGTAGAGGTTGTCCTGAATGCCGACGAAGGCCTCGAGCTCCAGGGGGGCGACCACCGCCGGGTTGACCAGCACCGCGCGTAGCGCATGACTTTCGGCCAGCCAGGTGGCGTAGTAGCCACCCAGCGAACTGCCGACGACGGTGGGCTGCAGTCCGGCGCTGCGGGCGCGGGCAATCTCGGCCTCGGCCAGTGCAATCGCTGCACGCGGCGAGACCGGCAACTGCTCGCACCAGAAACGCTCGCCGAGTCCGCGCTCGAGCATCCGTGATTTGAGCGCCTGGGCCTTGATCGAAGCGGGTGCGGAGCGAAAGCCGTGCAGGTAGACGATCATCAGCGGCGTTCCGCTCAGGCTTCCGACCATTGCACCCAGCCGAAATACCAGGTGGCCAGCACGAACAGGCCGAAGGCGATGCGGTACCAGGCGAAAACGATGAAGGTGTGGTTGGAAATGAACTTGATGAAGCTCTTCACTGCCCACATCGCGGAAATGAAGGTGGCGATGAAGCCGACGGCGAACACCGGCAGGTCTTCCAGGCGCAGCATCGCCCAGTTTTTGTACAGATCGTAAGCGGTGGCGGCGAACATCGTCGGGATGGCGAGGAAGAAGGAAAATTCCGTCGCCGCCTTGCGTGACAGGCCGAAAACCAGGCCGCCCATGATGGTCGAGCCCGAGCGCGAGGTGCCGGGGATCATTGCCAGCGCCTGGGCGAAACCGACCTTGACCGCGTCGGTCCAGCGCATCTGCTCCACCTCAAGGATGCGGGGTTTGTAGGCGCGCTTTTCCACGTAGAGGATGATCAGGCCGCCGACGACCAGCGCGGTGGCGACGGTGATCGGGTTGAATAGCAAGGCCTTGATTTTCGAGTGAAACATCAGGCCGAGAACGGCGGCCGGCAGGAAGGCGATGAAGAGCAGGCCGACAAAACGCTGCGCGCTGGGTTCGGTGCGCAGGCCGCTGGCGACCTTGATCAGGCGCTCGCGGTAGTCCCAGCATACGGCGAGGATGGCCGCGAGCTGGATGACGATCTTGAATACCTTACTGGTGTCGTCGGTGTAGCCGAGAAGATCACCGAAGATAATGAGATGGCCCGTTGAGGATACGGGCAGGAATTCGGTCAGGCCTTCGATGATGCCGAGGACGAGTGCGACGAGGAGGAGGGAGAGGTCCATGCGGCGGGTCTGTGCAGTGCAATAGGGCTCGCGATTATAGCGGCTGGATGATTGCGCGGCGGGGCTGTGCGGCGGGCCTCATTGGCGCAGCGTGGGCGCCGACTTCTGCCCTCTGGTGTTGTATTACAGGTTTCGACTCGCTGGCATCGGTGGTCGTGCGGCAGACTCAGGTGGCAGTCATGACTTCGAGCCGGTTCAGGAAGTACATCGCCTGTGCGCGATCGGTACCGCACATTTCGGCCGAAACCTGCAGGCTGCCGCAAACGGCCGGGCGGCGCGGGTCAGCGAACAGGCGGCAGTGATCGCTCGCATCGAGCTGGATGCAGCGCACACCTGCCGGCTTGCCGTGCTCCATGCCGGGGATGGGGGATGAGATTGATGGCGCGATGCAACAGGCGGCGCAGCCGAGACGACAGTCCATCGCTCAGCGACCTGTCTGCAGTGCTGCCCACCATTGCAATATGGCGTCGAGGCGAGTGGGCAGCCGACTGCCGTCAGCGCCGGTGAAAGCGGTCCACTCGGGCAGGAAGCGCTCGCCTACCGCGGTCAGCAGCGGGATGTTGGCGAGCACGGCCGCGGCCATTTCGTCGCGCAAGCCCGCGCCGGCCGCCTCCTGCGCACCGAACTTGTTGATGATGATGAGTTGCGCGCCGCGGCTGATCGCGCCGCGCACGCCCATCGCACCGCGTGCCAGGGCGTCAGGGTCGATGCGGCACGACACCGAGCCTGGCCCGAGGTCCTGGGACAAGGGGATGCCCTCGCCGGTTTCGAGGTTCTCCAGCTGCATCGCGCAAGGGTCGTCGATGATGCCGGCGACGTCGTGCTGCAGCACGCCACCGAGTCTGACACCGCGCGCAGCCAGTTCACGTGCGGCGAGGGTTAGCAGGGTTTCGATGTTGTCCTTGGGCTGGTAGACAACGGCGGCGATGGGGGCGGTGGTGTGGGCAGACATGGGGTGGCAGCCAGGGTAAGCGTCTGCAAAGCGGCGCTTGCGACGATGCGCGGTATTGTCGCACCGTGGTGCCTGCAAGCGGGTGATGCGAGGGATAATGCGTGGCCCTATCAAACCGAAGCGGATCCATGAGGGCTGAACACCGGGGCGAACGTCGCCCGACCGCGCTGCGAAACTTCGACGATTGCCTGAGTGCAGACCGTCCACGTCTGCGCCGCATGGCGCGTGATCTTGGGCGGTCGGCGTCGGCGCGTGGTGAGGCTGCCGTCGTCGCGCAGCCTGCTGCTGCGGGGCTTGACGGTGACCGCGGCGAGCTGCCGGTCAGCCGGGCTGCTGCGCAGCGGGCCCGCCTGCAGGCCGATTTTGATGCGCTGCTGGCGCGCTCTCGCGCCGCCCTTGTTGCCCGAATTGCGGCTCTGCCGCAGCCGGAGTTTCCGCCCGAACTGCCAGTGTCTGCGCGCCGCGACGAAATTGCGGCTGCGCTGGCGGCCCACCAGGTCATCATCGTCTGTGGCGAGACGGGTTCGGGCAAAACCACGCAGCTGCCCAAGATATGCATGACGCTGGGGCGCGGTGCGGCCGGGCTCATCGGCCACACTCAGCCGCGCCGAATCGCGGCACGCGCCACGGCGAGCCGGATCGCGCAGGAGCTCAATAGCCCGCTTGGTCAGGTCGTCGGCTACAAGATTCGTTTTACCGACAAGCTCAGTGCCAACAGCCACATCAAGCTGATGACGGACGGCATCCTGCTGGCCGAAACCCAGACCGACCCGCTCCTGTCGGCCTACGACACCATCATCATCGATGAGGCGCATGAGCGTAGTCTGAACATCGACTTTCTGCTGGGTTACCTGCGCACGCTGTTGCCGCGGCGTCCAGGCTTGAAAGTGGTGGTGACCTCGGCCACGCTCGATGCCGAACGCTTCGCGAAGCACTTCGCCGATGCGGCGGGCAAGCCGGCGCCGGTGATCGAGGTCTCTGGCCGGCTATATCCGATCGAGATGCGCTACCGGCCGGTGGACAATGAGGACATCGAGCCCGCAGTGGCGGCACGGGCGGCTGCGTCAAAGGCTGGCAAGACGAAGGAGGGCGGCTCGAAAGAGCGCGGGCGCGACCTGATGGACGCCCTGGTCGACGCCGTTGACGAAGCTCAGCGCTGTGGCCCGGGCGACGTGCTGGTGTTCCTGCCTGGCGAGCGCGAGATCCGCGAGGCCGCCGAGGCGCTGAGAAAAGCCCATCACCTGCCCGGAACCGAGATCCTGTCGCTGTTTGCGCGCCAGTCGGCGCAGGAGCAGGCGCGGGTGTTTTCGCCTTCAAGTGGCCGGCGCGTGGTGTTGTCGACCAACGTTGCCGAGACCTCGCTGACGGTGCCCGGGATCCGCTACGTGGTCGACACGGGCCTGGCGCGCATCAAGCGCTATTCGCCGCGCAACAAGGTGGAGCAGTTGCAGGTCGAGAAGGTTGCACAGTCCGCTGCGCAGCAGCGTGCCGGGCGCTGCGGCCGGGTCATGGACGGCATCTGCTTCCGGCTGTATGACGAAGACGACTTCAACCGCCGCCCGGTGCACGCCGACCCGGAAATCCTCCGTTCCTCGCTTGCCGGCGTGATCCTGCGCATGAAGTCGCTCAAGCTCGCCGCGGTGGAGGAGTTCCCCTTCATCGACGCGCCGGGCTCACGCCTGATCGGCGATGGCTATGCGCTGCTGGCTGAGCTGGGTGCGGTGACCGATGACGATCAGCACGGCCTGACGCCCAGCGGCATCGAGCTCGCCAGACTGCCGCTGGACCCGCGCATCGGGCGCATGATCCTGGCGGCGCGGGAGCGTGGGGCGCTGGCCGAGGTGCTGGTGATTGCTGCGGCACTGTCGGTGCAGGATCCGCGCGAGCGGCCTCAGGACAGCCCCGGCGCTGCCGACCAGGCGCATGCGAAGTTCCGTGGCGGAGAACAGGATCAGAAGTCCGAGTTCCTGTGGTACTGGCATCTGTGGAAGGCCTGGGACGAAGTGCAGCGCCACGAGTCGTCCAGCAAGCAGAGGGCCTGGTGCAAGCAACATTTCCTGAACACCTTGCGTATGCGCGAGTGGCGCGAGGTGTTTGCCCAGTTGCACATGCTGTGCGCCGAGCATGGCTGGAAGGAAAACACGCAGCCCGCCAACTACGAATCCATTCACAAGGCGCTGCTGGCGGGGCTGCTGGGCAATATCGGCTGCAAGGTCGAGGACGCTGTGGGGCCGCAGGCCGGGTCGTATCTGGGTGCCCGCGGCATCCGGTTCTGGCCGCATCCAGGCTCGGCGCTGGCGAAGAAGGCGGGTAAGTGGATCATGGCCGCCGAGCAGGTGGAGACCTCGCGGCTGTTTGGCCGCTGCCTTGCGCGCATCGAGCCGGAGTGGGTGGAAGAGGTCGGCGCCCACCTGATCAGGCGTCAGGTATTCGAGCCGCACTGGTCGAAGTCTTCCGGGGCGGTGCGGGCGTGGGAGCGCGGTACCTTGTATGGACTGGTGATCTATCCGCGGCGCGGCGTGGCTTACCGTGATATCGACCCGGCGCTTTGCCGCGAGCAGTTCATCCGTGACGGTCTGGTGCAGGGTGAAATTGCCGAGGGGCCGGCGCGGGCGATGAGCTTCCTTGCCCACAACCAGCGCCTCGTTGCAGAGATCGAGCGCCTCGAGCACAAGTCGCGCCGCCCCGACGTGCTGGTGGACGAGGCCTTGATCGAGGCTTTCTACGACAGCAAGATTCCCGAAGCGGTGTGCGACCTCGCCGGCTTCGAGGCCTGGCGGAAAAAGGCGGAGAAGGCCGAGCCCAGGCTGCTGTATCTGTCGCGCGAGCAGTTGATGCGGCACGAGGCGGAAGGCATCACCACGGACCGCTTTCCGCCGGTCATGGAGGTGCTCGGGCAGAAACTCAAGCTCACTTATCTGCATCAACCGGGCGAGGCTGATGACGGCGTGACCCTGAGCGTGCCGCTGGCGATGCTGAATCAGATTCCCGCTAGCCGCTGCGAATGGCTGGTGCCTGGTTTGCTCGAGGAAAAAGTCGCGGCGCTGATGAAGACCGTGCCGCAGAAGCACCGCCACCGGCTGCAGCCGGTGGCCGACAGTGCGGCGGCTTTCGTGACCGCATTCGAGTCGGGTGAGCTCGATACCGATGAGGCTTTACTGAAGATGTTGCAGCGCTTCGTCGAGGATCGCGTGCAGCTCAAGCTGCCGCTGGAGAGCTTCAGGCCGGAGAACCTGAAGTCGCACTGCTTGATGAACTTTCGCATCATCGACGAGCATGGTCGGGTGATGGGCCAGTCGCGCAATCTGATGGAGCTGCGTTCGCGTTTCCGCGAGCAGGTGGCGGCGCACTTCTCGGCGGCGAAGATCGGCGGTGCGCTGGCTGGCGCCTTGTTGCCGGCAGTGGGCGGGCAGCGCGTGCCCGCAAGCGGCAAAGCCGATCGGCGAGCGGCGGCCGCGGCGCCGTCCGCCGCTGATGCGGCTCCGGTACGGAAAGCTGAGGCGGGCGGCGCAGGGGTTTCGTCGGCTGCTCAGGGTGCGGTGCCGGCGCTGTCCGGTTTCACGACGTGGTCTTTCGGCAAATTGCCCGAACTGCTAGAGATTCGCGTGGCGGGCCGCGAGGTGATCGGCTTCCCCGCACTGCATGACGACGGTGACAGCGTTTCGCTGCGCCCCTTCGATACGCCGGAAGAAGCAACGCGGGTCCATCGGCGCGGCCTCACGCGCCTGTTTGCGCTCAGCCTCAAGGATCAGGTGCGCGCGGTTGAGCGCCTGCCCGGTCTGCGCGAGTTGGCGCTGCAGTACATGAGCTTCGGCACCGAGGCCGAGCTTAAGGCGTCTCTGGTCGAGGCCACGCTGACGCGCTGCTGTCTGCTCGAACCGCTGCCAGTCGATGTTGACGCATTCACGAAACGCTGCGTCGAAGCCAAGGCCCGCGTGAGCCTGGTAGCGCAAGAGTTCATGCGTCTCGTCGGCGCCTTGCTTGGCGAGCATGGCGCGTTGCAGAAGCGACTTTCGGGTCTGAAGTCCTTTCCGGACGCTGTGGCCGACATCCAGTTGCAGCTCGCTGCATTGCTGCCGAAAGATTTTGTGGTTGCCTTTCCATGGGAGCGGCTCGCGCAGTTCCCGCGTTACTTAAAGGGGGCCTTGGTGAGGCTGGACAAGATTCGCAACAATCCGGCGCGTGATGCGCAGGCGATGGGCGAATGGAGGCAGCTCGCTCAGGCCTGGGAGCGGGAGCGCCTCGCGCGTCGCCGCGCCGGGCTGGAGGACCCCGCGCTGGAAGAGTTCCGCTGGTTGCTGGAAGAGCTGCGCGTCGGTCTCTACGCGCAGGAACTCAAGACGCCGATGCCGGTGTCGGTGAAGCGGCTGCAGAAGATCTGGGAAAGCCGGCCGCGTTGACGGCCACCAACGGGCGCCGCATTCAGCGCAGAGGTATGACGATCGGCGGAATGTCGACGCCAATCACGATGGCGGGCGAGCGGCTGTAGCTGTACGGGCGATAGGCGCGGTAGGGGCGCTCGTAATAGTGGTGGTGGACTTCGGGTTCGCGATAGCGGCGCGGGCGCTCGCGGATGATGACCCTCTCGCGATACACCGTGCGTTCATCCCACCCGCGATGCTGCTTGTGGTGGCGCCAGCCGCGATCGTCGTCATCGTCGCGATCAGCGTAGGCAACAGGCGCTGCTGCGCCGAGGATGCCGCCGCAAATCAGGATGAGGAGCAGTCTGCGTGTCAGGGGCGTGTTCATGGCCAGCCTCGTTCGATCGTTGTTGCGGGGTACGGCCCCGGTGAGCGAAATACTATGCGAGGCGAGCGTCGGAGCGCTGCGGCAGAGTGTAAGCGGGCTTGTGTAAGTGCCCGTGTTGGTCGGTGCTGTGCGATTGCATTCGCACTTTGATTTTTGAGCGGTTGTTGATACTATGCTCGGCTTCCCTTGCTCCACCGGACCGCATGCCGGGGGGCTGTACCAACCAACCTCAAGGAGTTTGCATGCGACATTATGAAATCGTCTTCATCGTCCACCCTGATCAGTCCGAGCAGGTGCCGGCGATGGTCGAGCGCTACAAGACGCTCGTGACTGCCCGCAGCGGCCAGATTCACCGCCTGGAAGACTGGGGCCGCCGCCAGATGGCATACCCGATTCAGAAAGTGCACAAGGCACACTACGTGCTGATGAACATCGAGTGCGACGGCGAGACGCTGGCCGAGCTCGAGCACGCCTTCAAGTTCAACGATGCCGTGCTGCGCCATCTCATCATCAAGATGAAGAAAGCGGTCGCCACGCCTTCGCCGATGATGAAGGAAGAGAAGTCGCGCTCGTTGAGCACGTCGTCTGAGGAAGCCAAGCCGGCCGCCGAGAGCGAAGCCGCTGCTGCCTGAGTTGCCTGACCCGGGGCTGAACGAACTGCGCCTTGATGCGCGCGTGGCCGAGTTGCTGCCGCTGCGTCGAACGCCTGCCGGAGTGCCTATTGCAAGCTGCGTGCTGGCACACGAGTCGAAACAGATTGAAGCGGGTTTGAGCCGCGATGTTTCGGTCGAGGTGCAGGCGGTGGCAGTCGGCGATCTCGCCGGCGTGCTTGCGGCAGCAAGGCCCGGGGTGGCGGTGCGGATCGGCGGCTTTCTCGCAGCGAAAAGCCTGCGCAGTCGAAGCCCGGTGCTGCACCTGAATACAATTGAATTT
>Ga0073899_10000475_pt1 | contig 37106 bp, 27 predicted proteins | sample KloWWTmetaKNB5Ph_FD_88975 | JGI IMG/M metagenome (GOLD analysis project Ga0073899, IMG submission 88975) | Active sludge microbial communities from Klosterneuburg, Austria, studying microevolution and ecology of nitrifiers - Klosterneuburg... | ecosystem: Engineered > WWTP > Aerobic digester >... | reverse complement strand
GTCACGGAGCCCGGCGGAGTGGTGGTACTACTGGGCTGCATGGGCGGGTAGACCCGCACATGCCGTTGACGAGGTTGACTACGAGGTCAGGCGTCGCCTCCGGCTGGCAGCGCGGGCCGCTAGGCCGACCAGCAGCACGCTGAGGGCGAGCAGTAGTTGATCACCGACGCCAGCGCCCGTGTCGGGGAGCTGCCTGGGGCTGGTCGGCGTCGGACCGAGCGGCTGGGTGATGGGCGGAGATGGCCGAGTCGGAACGGTGACATTTGGGCTGGATGCCGGAGGTTCGTCGACCGGTGGTGGCGACTGCTTGTGCCCGACGTACCCGCTGACATCCGATGCCGTCACTGTGGTCAGCCCCTTCGGGCCACGGCCATCGGCGGACACCGTAACGGTGTTGGTATACGTGCCCTCCACGACCGTGCCGGTGGCCGTGCATGTGGTTGATTGACCAACGGCCAACGAGGTGACCGGACAGGTGATGAACCCTTCCGGATTGTCCACCAGGGTGATGTTGGTCAGGTCGCGGTTGCCTGTGTTGGTCACCACGTAGGTCCACGTCACCGTGGCTCCCGCCACCAGCTTCGGCATGTCTGCCGCCACGGCGACGTCGACACCGTTGGTGGTCTTCACCACACTGATCGCCGGCTTTGGCAACGGCTGGGCCATCGCGCTCTCGTCGGCCTGATTGTTGGCCACGTTGCTGTCGACCAGCCGGTCGGTGCCCAACATTGCCGTCAGCGTGAAGATCTCGTCGCCGGCCAAGTTTTCGTCGGCCCTCAGGGTGAGATCCAACGACGGATAGGCAGTCGATTGATTCATCAAGTCCGTGTCGTTGATGCACGTCACCACCTGCGGCGGCCCACCGACGGACGAACACGACCACCCGCCGGGCCCGACGAAACCTTCATACGTCAGACCTTCGGGGATCACCGCGGTGACGATCACCGGATCGGTAATCGTCACCGTGCCTGGATTGGTGACGGTGATACCCCAGTTGACGATCTCGCCAGGGATAATCCGGCCACGCAACCGCGTGGATATCGCCGGGTTCTCCACCAGCGGTGTGGTTGATCCGCGAACCGAGGCCCCAGACTGATCGTTCTGCGAATTGGCGTCACCGACGGGTGGAGTCAGCTGGACCATGTTGAACCCGCCGCGCGTCGTGGTAGTGGTCGTCAGAATCTCGACGGGCGTCGAGGAGGCTCCCGCCCCCAGCACTTGGGGGCTCGTGCACGTGATGGTCAGATTCGTCGTCCGCCCCGGGGACGGTTCCGCAGCTGGAGCGCACGTCCAGCCGTTGCCGGACACGGAGACGAGCTTGAAGTTCGGCGGCAAGCTGTCGGTAAACGACAACCCCCTCACTGACTCCGAACCATTGTTGGTGACCACCACGCTGAACGGCACGTACCCGCCCATCGGGACCGGCGTGCCAGCCAACGGCGTCGATTTGCGAATCCCCAGATCGACCCTCGGCACCGTGACCGATGCGGAGGACTTCTTCTCGTTCCCGTCAGCGTCGGAATACGTTGCCGAGTTGGTGATCGTTCCCGCGGCCAGCCCACTCCAGGTCACGTTGATGCGCGCCGCGAGCCCGAAGTTGATGACCTTCGCTCCTGGGTCGAACGTGCAGGTCACCTTCTGCCCCACCACGGTGCACACGTTGTCGGGGTGGCCGGAATCGACGCTGGTGATCGTGAACTGACTGGGGACCACATCGGTGACCACGATCGGGACGCTCAGGTACGTCGTTGGTTCGTTGGAGCCATACTCGTAGGGATTGACGAACGATCCGAGGACGAAGCTCCCGGACCCGCTCGGCGGAATCAGCACTCGCCCGTTCTCGTCTTGGGCGAAGTACTCGGAGTCGAAATACTTCTCGAAGTTGACGTCGCTGGGCCTGCGGCCAACGAGTTGGACCGTGGCACTGTCGTCGTAGGCCGACCCGTCACCCGCTCCATCGGCCCAGTCGATCTGCGCCGTGTTGTCGATAGCTGAGTCGGTGGCCGGTCGAATCACCAAGTCCAACGTGGCTTCCGCCCCAACGGCCAGATCATCCGTCGAACGGCACGACACCGATGGGTTGATTCCCGGGAACCCAGATGGGTTGCAGGTCAACCCGCCAGTGGTCGTGATGCTGACCAACTCGATCGAGCCGTCCGAGGTCAGTTGATCGAGGATCGGAATATCCGCCGTCCACGGGTCCCGTCCCGTGTTCTTGATCGAGACGTGGTAATTCACCTCGTCGCCGGCAACCAACAACGGGTATGGGCGCATCATCGTCGACTCCATGAAGAAGAAGTCGTGGCCGTAATCCGTCGTCTTGGTCAGCGTCAAGTTGAGCTGTTTGACCGACGCGTCGTAGCCGGTTCCGGCATAGCTGCAGGTCGAGTTGTTCGGCAGCTGGTCCCCGTTCGGGCGGGTCAGGCCTTGCCAATCGAGTCGCGCGCAGTTCGGCGCAAAGGTTTGCAGCTCAATCGTCGGGTCGAGCGGCTTGGTCATCAGCGTCGCCAGCACGTATTCCCGGCCGGGTTCCATCAGGCCCCGCGGTGTCACATCGCAGGTAACCGATCGTGGATCGGTGGTAGAGGCGTTGCAGGTCCCACCGAAATACTCGCCAACAAGCGCCGAATCAAGGACGAGGTGCCCGTCGCCGTCGGTTCGTAGCGGCAAGGTGTCCACGACTCGCAGCGGCCCGTTGTAGGCCGTCGGGCCGGAGTTGCTCACGTAGATGTCGTACCGAATCGTGCGTGTCTGAGCGTTGTAACGTCCTTCCGACTTGCGCAGCCGCAAGTCGGTGATCGGCGATTGAACGACTGCGGTTGCCGAAGCCTCGTCGTTTGCCGGGGTGTCATCGGCGAGGGCAAATAGGCGGACCGAGTTGGTCAGTTCCGTGCCCGGGGTGGCGCTGATATCGACGCTGGTGATGATCTGGAACTCGACCGAGCCACCCGCCGGCAGCGTGGCATCTGACCAGCACTGCACGATTCCGTTCCCATACGGGTCGAAACAGGATCCCTGCAATGCGCCGACGAACGTAGTCCCGTCCGGGAGTCGGTCGAACAGGCGGAACGGACTGGTCGACTGGTCGTAGTCGCGGTCGCTGTTGTTCGTCACCGTGAACTTCCAAACGTTCCACTTTGTTGCTCCGGCCAGCGCCTGCGCGTCGGCAGTGAACGCCGTCGAGTAGCCAGCACCGGCAATGAACGGGACGCCCTTTTCGACCATCTTGTCGACGCTGAGGTCGAAGGTCCACACCAATCGACCGCTCGCCGTTTCGGTGTCGAGCACCTCGCTGGAACCGGCCAACGACACCGTTGCCGTGTTGGTAAACGTCTGACCGTTTTCGGTCTCGCCAACGGTGACGGTCTGCAATCGGATCGACGGCGTCGATGCCCCATTGGGCAGGTTGTACGCATACGTGCAGGTGACGACCTGGCCGGCGGGATCACACGTCCACCCTGGGCTGTTGCCCTCCGTTGTGAACCCGACGTACGCAAGGTCGTCAGGCAGCGTGTCGGTGACCACGATGGGGCCGCGAGCGGTGCTGTTGCCGGTGTTGGTCACGCTCATCATCCAGCCGAGGTTGCCCTCGACCAACAAGCCGTTGTACTCCGCATACTTGATCAGGTCCAACGACACCTCGGGTGGGATCACCGTCAGAGTGGTGCTGGCGACGTTGTCAGTGGTATCGGCCTCGGGGGTCGGGGTGATTAGCCGGGCCGTGTTGGTCACCTGCGAATCGGGCGTCAGATCCTCGGCCAGGTCGACGGTGATCGACAACCACACCGACTGCCTCAGCGAACCCTGGTAGGTACAGCGCACCGTGCCAGCCGGTCCCGCCGCGGCATCGAGCACGCACGACCAACGCTCGTCCGGGGTGGGAACCCACGTCGCACCGACAGGCAGGGTGTCTTCGATGACGATCGGTAACAGGGTGGCTTCGTTGATCTCCAACGGCGTGAGCGCGTACGACACGCGTGCGCCGGGAGCGGCCTGCGCCGGGCCTTCCTTGATCAACTGCAGATTCGTCTGTAGGAGCACCAGCGGCAAGGCCACGGTGGTGTTATCACGCGGATAAACATCCGTATCGGGAGAACTGACCACCACGTCGAAACGCAAACGCTCGGGGATGGTCGAGACGTGGCTTCCAACGAAGCCGACGTTCATCGTGTCGAGGGCGATCGGTGGTAGCTCTCCGCCGGCAGGGATACCGTTTGGGTGGGTGCACGTCGCGGTTGCCTGCGCCGCGTCGGTGACGCAGGTCCAACCTGTGGCCGTGACCGACGAAATCGTTGTCCCGTTGGCAGCGATGGTGACGGTCGTCGGTCCGGTGGACGCAACGTCACCCTCGTTGTAGACGTAAACCATCTGGCGGTACGACTCGCCGACGAGCGCCTTGGTGTAGGGCGCGTCCACCCCCAAATCGACGCCACTGGACGGGTCCACGGGCTCGACGGGGTTGTCAATGGCGGGCTTGATCGAGGCCGAACCGCTCTGCGAGGCGCTGACGGTGGCTGGCTGGGCGCCGGTTGTGGCGCTCACATCCACATCGACCGTGGTGGTGCCGGCGACACCCTTCGGCAGCACCACGGGCAACTGCAAGAGCGGGGCGGGAGTGCCAGCCGACAGGGCGGTGTTCAGCGTGCAGGTGGCCACGTTCGTGCCCACGCCAGTGCATCGCCAGCCAATCGAGCCGACATTGGTATCGATCACCTGGGGTGCTGGCACCGTCACGGTGGCCTCGATCGGACCGGTGAATGACAGCTCAGACGGGTTGGACACCTGGATCTTCCAAAGCCCGTTGCCGTTGTTCCCGGCGATGAAGTCACCTGCCGTGACCGTGACAGCGATCGTCGGTGGCGCTGGCTTGGCACCCACGCTCAGGGTCTTTTCCTCGACTGGCGTCGGGCTTGCGGCGACGGTCGGATCGGTCGATGGTTCAGCGGTCGCCTCGGAGACTGGTGGCTCGGTGCCTGCGCTTGCCGAATTGGCGTTCTGCGCTGCCTGCCCGGCCGGCTCGCTTGGAAGCGCCGCTGTTGTCGCCGCCTCAGTAGTGATCGCCTCGGTGGTGACGACAGGTACTGCTGTCGAGTCCGTCGTTGCCGTCGCACTGCTGTCCGTCGTCGCCGCGTACGTGCCCGTGGTGGTGTCTGTGGCTGCCGCTGTCGATGGCCCCACCCCCGCCGCGCCGACAACCAGGAGCGCGCTGAAGAGCGCCCCAATCCAATTCCGCCTCTTCATAGTTCAGCAATCTAAGCGCCGGAAGTGCCTGGTGAGACTCGGTTTGCCGAAATTTCAGCCACGCTTCGTGGTCGCCAGCCAGCGTGGCCGCACCGGTAGACCTCCGTGACCTTTTCCGCCACACGTTGGCGCATCAGGTCACGGACGTGGTTGGTGGGAAGGGAACTTCTAGTGTTCAGCGGATGCGGGTGGGTGGCTGATGACGACGGTCGTCGGTGCCGCGCTGTTCGCGGTGCTCTTTGCCTGGTGGTGGGTGAATAAGCCGTCGTGGTCGGGCAATGAACACGCCGCTGACTCGGAGCCGTCGCACAGCGCACCGTCACTGGCCACCCCGCCAGCGCTGCAGGACATCGAACCCGCCACGGGGTTCCGTCCCGACATCGAAGGCCTGCGTGCCCTCGCGGTGCTGATGGTGCTCGGCTACCACGCCCGATTCGGTGCCTTCGCCGGCGGATTCATTGGCGTCGACGTGTTCTTCGTCCTCTCCGGCTACCTGATCACCGCGCTGCTGCTGCGCGAGATGGCCACCACCGGCACCGTGTCGCTGGCCAACTTCTGGGCCCGTCGGGCCCGCCGCCTGCTGCCCGCATCGGGACTGGTCCTGCTCTTCACGCTCGCCGCTGGTCGCTGGCTGCTGGACGGGCTCACGCAGATCGAAGTGGGCCGCGACGCGGTGGCTTCGGCGGCGTTCGTCGCCAACATCCGCTTCTGGAAGGTCGGCACCGACTACCTCAGCCAAGGCCTGCCCGAATCGCCGCTGCTGCATTTCTGGTCGCTGGCGGTCGAGGAGCAGTTCTACATGATCTGGCCGTGGTTGCTCTTGGTGTTGGTGCGCTTTCTCCGCCTCAGCCGCCGCGTGTTGACCGCGGTGCTGATCACCGCGGCCGTCATCTCCCTGATCGCCTGCATTCAACTGACCGGCGGAACCTCGCAACCGTGGGCGTTCTTCATGCTCCCCGCCCGAGCTTGGGAACTGCTGGCCGGGGCGCTGCTGGCCCTGGGCGGTGGATGGCTGGCGCGCCTGCAACCGGCGGCCCGAACGGCGATTGCCTGGGCGGGGCTGGCGGTGGCGATCGTCGCCGGATTCGCCTTCCGCACGACCATGGCGTTCCCGGGATGGATCGCGGCGATTCCGGTGGTGGCCACGGTGGCCGTCGTCGGCACCCGTGGCGTCGGCCCGGCGGGCGGCGCGCACCGGGCCCTCAGTCACCCGGTCTTGCAATGGATCGGCGCCCGCTCGTACGCGATCTATCTGTGGCACTTCCCGTTGCTGGTCATCGCCGGTCATCGATGGGGACGCAACGGGCTGGTCGAGGGCCTCCCCGTGGCGACCCGCCTGATCCTGCTGGCCGCCTCGATCGCAGTTGCCGCGCTCAGCTACAGGCTGATCGAAAATCCGGTCCGCCACTCGCCGGCCCTGGCCGCGCTGCCGGCGCGCAGCCTGGCGATGGGCGTGTGGATCGTGCTGATCAGCATCGGCGCGTCCGTGTTGCTGATCAACAACCCGACGACCTTGGCCACCGATGACGTCGCCGCCGAAGCGACGGTGGTCACGGTGCCCGGCGCCGTCACCTCGACAAGCGTCGCCCCCGTCCCCACCAACAGCACCCCCGGCAGCAGCGTCGACTCGACCACGACTACGCCGACCACGGCCAACGCGCCGCGGCCAGAGGTAGCCGATGCCAGTCACGACAACCCACCCGCCGTGCAGGCGCTGATCGACGCCAACCTCAGCCAACTCACGAACTCCATCGGCACCACCCGAGTACCCGGCAACCTGTCACCCTCGTTGACAACGGTCCGCAAGGACTTGCCCACGGTCTACGGCAACGGGTGCATCCTCGACGTCGGCAATAACCGCGTCAAGCAGTGCGTCTACGGGGCGACCGATGCGTCGAGAACGATCGTGCTGTTCGGCGATTCGCACGCTGCGCAGTGGACCGATGCACTCAGCAGCGTCGCCCAGAAGCACAACTGGCGACTGATTGTCCACGTCAAGAAGGCCTGCCCCACCGCAGACATTCCGACCGCTCAGGATCCGCAGCGAACGGACTGCGCGGCATGGAAGGACGATGTCGTCGCCGACATCCAGCGGTTAAAGCCGGCCTTGGTCGTGCTGTCGGCGTATCGCTACAAGCAGGTTGGCGCCGCCGCCGGACGAGACCCCGACACGGTGTGGCGCGAAGGCATCGATCGAACCGTCGCCGAGCTGCGACCGCTGGCCGACTCGGTGTTGCTGCTGGGCGACTCGCCGACGCCGCTCGAGGACGTACCGAGCTGCCTGGCCGGGTCGTTGAGCAACGTCGCCAAATGCATGAACACCCGCGCCGGAGCGGTGCGTCCGACGCGGCTCGCCGCGGAACGTGCCGTCGCCCGTGCCCATGATGCGCACTTCACCCCGACCAGCGATTGGGCCTGTACCAATCAGGCCTGCCCGGTGATCGTTGGCAACGTACTGATGTATCGCGACGACAGTCACTTCACCGCCAGCGCGGCGCGCCTGCTGACGCCCTTCCTGGACGCGGCGATCATCGACGCGATCGGCTGATCACCGCGATCGGCTGACCGCCGAACGGCTCAGCTGGGGCGACGTCGCCGGGCGAGTCCGGTGATGAGCAAACCGACAACGACGGCGAACGCGGCGATGGCGAGCGTCTGCACCGTCAGGCGTAGCCCGGTTGCGGGCAGCATCCAGCCCGCTTGCGTCGTCGTTGTCACACCCACGATGGTGGTGGTGGTCGTCGACGTGGCCGTTGTCGTTGTCGTGCTTGAACTACTCGTCGGAACGACACAGGCAACGTCCGACCAGCTGACCTGTGCAATCCAGACGTTGATGTTGGTCGTGCCGCCTTGGCGAGGCGTGACCGAGGCGAACCCGCCGACTGGGATGCCCAGCTCGAAGATGATCGTCGCTGTTGTCTGGTCGGGGAACAACACGGGCATCACGTAGGTGCCGTTGGTGATCGCAATTGGCGTCTGCGTGAGCATGTACTGACTGAGCGGACCGGCGTAGGCCTTGCCGGTCCAGAATTCGCCGTTCACCTTGACGGTCATCACGTCGTCGGCCAATTCGCAGCGATCGACCAGCGTCACGACCGGCACCGGCTCGCAGCCGGTCGGGACCTGGTCCGTGCGGAATAACGTTTCGTCCGCGTACCAGATCGAGTAGTTCGTTGGGGTGACGCCGTCGGTGACGTCGGCGATGTTCAGGAACGACATCGCCGGCACCTCGACAGGGTCGCCGTCGTCGAACGACACAAGAAATGGATGATCGCCGTTGTTGATCACCTGCGTGCACGTGACGAGCGCTGACGGCGGTGCCGGGCACGGGACGTTGGTCCAGGCGACGGTTTCGATCAGGAACGCGGTGCTCGCAGGGTCATCTTGCTGAGGAAATCGGTGCCCAAAACTGGTGCGGACCGTCAGCGCGTTCACCCGCGGCGCGTACTGCAGGATCACCGTCGCCGTGGTGTTGTTTGGGAAGAGGGTGCCGATTGCAGCGGGCACCTCGGGGTGGCTGACTGCGTTGGACACGTTCTGCGGTGTCAGCTCCCCAGGAACCAACGTGACCGTCCAGTCTTGTGCGTCGCTGATCGTCAGCACATCGTTGTCCACACCGCATTTGTCGGTGATCGACAGTGTCGGCGGCGGTGGACAGTTCGTTGGCACGGGCCGGTTGGCCGCGTACACCTCTCCGTCGCGATCGAAGATCTGATAGGTCGACGCGCCCTGCGGAACGTCGATCACATCGAACCACTCCATCCGGATCGGGTCCCCGCCGTCGAAGGCGATACTGAACGGCGCGGCGCTGACGTTGATCACCTGTGTGCACGAGACCAGCGCGGTCGGTGTGCAACTGGTTGGCGCAGTCGGCCCGTCGACCGTCGCACCGCTCTGATCGGTCACGGAGATCAGCGAGTAGTCGTCCGGAATCTGCACGATGTCCTGTGGCTGCACAGCAACCGGATCGCCGGCATCCGAGAAGCGCACGCTGAGCGGCGTCGTACCGGTATTGATCAGCGTCCAGCACGACACGTCGTAGGCCGCCGGCGATGTCTGCTGATACGTGGGTCGGTGCTGGGTTGTCGTCTGCAGCGCCGACGCCCGCGGCGTGGTGGGGGACCCGCTGTCCTGCGCGGCGCTGGCAGTTGGTGCTGCACCGAGCAGCAACAGCGTGACGGACGCGAGAAATCTCGTGAACGTTCTCATGATTCACCTCCTGATCGTCGAACCTTTGGAACGGTAATGACTAAGACGCCGTTTGGCCCGGGGAGTGACGGGTGAATCTTGGCGGGCTGGCTGAAGGGTCTGGTGGGTCGCCAACCTGCGGTCGTGCCTCGCACTGGCGCCGGATGACGGGCGTCTCACGGTTGAATCGCTCGGATGGGTGTCCTCTTCGCCGCGATCTCGGCACTGGTCTATGGGATCGGTGACTGGTGCGGCGGACACGCCACCCGACGGATGCACGCCTTCGCCGTGGTGGTGGTTGGGCAGATCGCCGGGATGGCACTGGTGCTGATCGCCTCGCTCATCATCGGCGACCCGTTCAGCGGCGTCGGGTGGGGGATCGCCGCCGGATTCTCCGGCACGCTGGCGATCATCTGCTTCTACTCGGCGCTGGCCGAGGGATCGATGACCGTCGTCGCCCCGGTCACGGCGGTGGTCAGCCTGATCGTGCCCGTGATCGTCGGCGTCCTCCTTGGCGACCGCCCCGCAGCGCAGGCCTGGGTTGGCATCGCCTGCGCGTTGGTTGCCGTGGCCCTCGTCGGTGGGATCGTCGGTGCCGTGCATACCCCGGTGCGGCGCCGCGAGATGATCCTGGCGATCGCCGGCGGTCTGGGCTTCGGTCTGGTCTTCGTGTTCCTCGCTCGCGCTCCGCACAGTGCCGGGCTGTGGCCGCTGGTCGGGGCGCGCTGCGCGTCGCTCAGCATGGTGATCCCGTTGTGGCTGGCGGTGCGCCGCACGGGCGGTGGGCGAGTTGTCCGTCAGGCCGTGCCGTTTGCCCTCGGCTCCGGAATCTTGGATATGACCGCCAACATCGCCTACCTGATCGCCGCCCGCCACGCACTGCTGTCGATCGTCGCCGTGATCACTTCGATGTATCCGGTCAGCACCGTGTTCTTGGCCCTTGGCGTCGATCGCGAGAAGGTCAGCCGCTCACAGATCGTCGGCATGACCTTCGCCGTCGCTGCCCTGGTTCTGGTCAGCTCTGCCTAATTCGCTCGTGGTTTGGCGCGAAGTGATGTCAGGAACGACGCGTATCGGTCTGTTCTGACATCACTTCGCCCGGATGGGCCCCGTCGCCGGACGCGGCCACGGTGTACTAAGAAACAGCCATGAGGAAAATGGCGCTGTCGTACCTGCATCTGCGGGCCCCTGACCTGGATGCTTGGCGAACCTTCGCCGTCAACGGCCTGGCGTTTCAAGCGGTCGACGGACCGAACTCGGAGGCCCTCTACCTACGGATCGATGACCGCCCGTGGCGATTCGTGGTCGAACATTCCGATACCCCGGGTTTGGCCCGCGCCGGATGGGAGCTGCCTGGACCGCAGGCATTCCAGCAGTTGGTCGACGACCTGCGCGCCACCGGTGTCGATGTCACCGAGGGCGACCGCGACCTGTGCGACGATCGCCGCGTCGAAAAGCTGGTGTCCTGCGTCGACCCGGGTGGCGTGCAGCTGGAGTTTGTGCTCGGCCCGAAGCAGGATCACCGCCCGCTGAACAACATCGACGGGACCCGATTCGTCACCGGCGAACTGGGCCTTGGCCACATCGTGCTGGGTACGCCCGACATGGCCGCATCCACCGCGTTCTACGAGAACGTGCTGGGCTTCCACCTGCGCGACTCGATGGGCGTGCACCACTCCGCGGTACCGGGGAGGACGGCCGAACAAGGCCCGGCGTGGATTCGGTTCTACGGCTGCAACCCGCGCCACCACAGCCTGGCGCTGTTCGACGCGCCGATTCCCGGGGGACTGGTGCACTTCATGGTCGAGGCAGCCACGCTGGACAACGTCGGTATGGCCCTCGACCGGGTGATGGGCCAGAAGGCGACGATCTCGGCCACCCTCGGGCGGCACACCAACGATCACATGGTCTCGTTCTACGCCCGCACACCCAGCGGCTACGACGTCGAGTTTGGTACCGGAGCGCGCACCGTCGACGAGAACAACTGGACGGCGACCGAGATCACCGCGGTCAGCTTCTGGGGCCACAAGTTCGGCAACACCTACGACCACTGATGGGACTGCGATGACCACCCAATTGACCTACGACGACACGTCGCGCACGATCGACCTGGCCGGCACCCCGATGCACTACCACGTGGCTGGCGAGGGCCCGCCGCTGCTGCTCTTGCACGGGTCCGGGCCGGGGGTGAGCGGGTGGGCAAACTTCCGCGACACGCTCCCGGTGATGGCGGATCACTTCACCACGTACGTTCCCGACCTGCCCGGATTCGGCAAAAGCGGCCTGCCGGCGGGCGGGCATCCGTTGATCGGCGCAGACCGCGCCGTCGTGCAACTGATTGATTCGCTGGGGCTGGACAGTGTGGCGATCGTCGGCAACTCGATGGGCGGTGGGATCGGCTCGACGGTTGCCGCCAACCATCCCGACCGAGTCAGTCGGCTGGTCACGCTGGGCGGAGTGGGGACGAACATCTTTTCGCCGAGCCCGCCAGAAGGCATCAAGCTGCTCGTCGAGTTTGTGGAGAATCCGACGCGCGAGCGGATGGTCGCCTGGTTGCAGTCGATGGTCTACGACGAGTCCTTTGTCACCGACGAGTTGATCGATTTGCGGATGTCCACGGCCACCGAGCCCGACGTGCTGGCGGCCAGCCGAATGATGTATTCGCGCGCCGGACTGGCGATGATTCGCCAGTCCGCGCGGGCAACCGACCGCCCCGCGCCTTGGGCTCATCTGCCAAAGATTCAGTGTCCGACGCTGATCACCTGGGGCCGCGACGATCGTGTCACGCCAATGGACTGGGCGCTGCTGCCGATGCGCCTGATCCCCAAGTGCGAGTTGCACGTGTTCTACGACTGCGGCCACTGGGCGATGATCGAGCGCAAAGCCGAGTTCGACTCCGTCGTGCTGTCCTTCCTCAACCGCGAACGTTAAGTGCCGGAACCTGCCGTTCGTTATCGGCGGCGGAACACGCTGTAGCCGCCCGGGCCGACCAGGCAGGCAACTACCAACAGGACGATGCCAAAGATGATCTGGCCTTGGAACAGCTGGACGATGCCAACGATGGCGATGATTGCGGCGATGATCCACAGGACGGTTGCGTTCATGGTTGGTCTCCTTAGGGGGTACAGCGGCTATACCCACCGAGCGGCGGCTGAATCATCCGGTCGGGTGAATTCGCTGCAAGAAGCGCAACGCCGCGGCGGCGTACTCGGATCGCCAGACATCAACCACCGATGTGGCGTCGGGCCCGGCGAACCCGGCGGCGACGGTTTCGATGTGGGTGCGCTGGGCGTCGAGCATCGCGGTGATCTCCACCTGGCATTGCTCAGCCAGCACAATCTTCACCAGCAGCTCACTGCGCAGATCGCGTAGATGCGGCACGGGACGACGCAGCCAGCCGCGCAGCTGGGCACGCCCAGATCGCGTCGCGGCCAGCACGGTGCGGTTGCCGCCGGCCACCCCCGGCTCTTCTCCAACGGTGGCGATCAGCCCCCTGCTGGCCAGCTGTTCCAACGAGCGATAGGTCAGCGGGCGCGACAACGACCAGATTCGGCCGATGTCACCATCCGGCTTCAACCGCGCCGCGACGGCGAAGCCGTGGACCGGCCGCGGATACAGGATCCCCAGGCACGCCCATTCGCCGAGGAGCAAGTCGTTCGGGTGACCGCGCCCGCTCACGCTGGATAGACCTCGATGTCGGTGGCCTTGGCCGCGGCGAACACCTCGTCGCCGGGCCGCAACGCCAGTTCGTCCAGGGCGGCCAGGGTGATCTCGGCGGTCAACGTCAGCTGCCCATCCAGCCGAACGCGAGCCCGGCCCCCCAACCGGTCGATTTCGCTCACCGTGCCCGCCCACACGTTGCGCGCGCTGGACCCGATCGGCACCGCGCTGGTCAACGCGATCGAGTGCGGGCGGATCACCGCGTACGACGGGCCGCTTGCCGCGTCGGCAACCACCACGACCGTCCCATCGGCGGTGCAGAGGTGTCCGTCGGAGACTTCGCCGGCGATCAGGTTGAGGCCGACCAGATCAGCCACGTAGCGCGACCGCGGGTGGCTGGTCACCTCGGCCAAGGTACCGACTTGCACGGTGGCGCCTTGATCGATGATCGCCACTCGGTCGGCCAACGCGAAGGCATCGATCGAGTCGTGTGTCACCAGGACACGCATCCCGTCGAACGAGTCCAGGTGACGGCGCAACTCGCGGCGCATCTCGGCGCGGGTGCGCACATCAAGTGCGGCCAATGGCTCGTCCAACAACAGGACTCGTGGACGACCGGCCACGGCGCGAGCGAGGGCGACGCGCTGGGCCTGGCCCCCCGACAATGCGCTGGGCCGGCCGGACGCATAGTCACCGAGACCGACGTCGTCGAGGAGCGCTGCGGCACGTTGGTTAGCCACCGACCTGCTGATCCCGGTGGCTCGCAGGCCAAAGGCCACATTGTCGAGCACCGACATCTTCGGGAACAGCAGGTAATCCTGAAACACCATCCCAACCCGGCGCGCTTCGGGCCCAACGAAACGCCCGTGAGCGGGATCATCGACCACGCTGTCGTCGATCCGAATCTGGCCGTGATCGATCGGTGACAGTCCGGCGATCGCCCGCAACACCGTGGTCTTGCCGGCACCGTTCGGGCCAAGGATCGCCAGCAACTCGCCAGGGGCGACGTCGATACCCACGTCGATGGACAGGCTGCCGACCGTCAGGCCAATCCGTGCCTCCAGCCCGGTGGTGGCGTTGTTCATCGAACGACCTGTGCCGTCGCCGGGCCAGCACCAAGCCAACGGTCGCGCAGACCGATCAGCACGGCAAAGGAGATCGCCACCAGGATCAGCGCCTGGATGATCGCCGCTTCCGGCCGCGACTCCAGCGACAGGTAGACGCTCAGCGGCAGCGTCTGGGTGGTTCCCGGAAAGTTGCCGGCGAACATGATCGTCGCCCCGAATTCGCCGAGGGCGCGGGCCCAGGCCAGCACGGCACCGGCGATCAGCGCTGGACGAATCGTCGGCAAGGTCACCCGTCGAAGCGTGTAACCGGGCGCGGCACCCATCGTGCGCGCCGCGTCCTCGAATCGGGTGTCCATTTGCCGCAGCGCAGCCTCCACTGTGATCACCAGAAAAGGCATCGAGACAAAGGTCTGAGCAACCACCACACCGGCCGTGGTGTATGGCAGCCGGATGTCGAACCAGCGGTCCAGGTACTGGCCGACCAGACCGCGGCGTCCAAGCGAGAAGAACAGCGCCACGCCGCCAACCACCGGCGGGATCACCATCGACAACGTGCACAAGGCGCGCAGCACGCCGCGGCCCGGGATCTGCGCGCGCGCCAGCAACCATGCCAGGGGCACGCCGAACACCACCGACAGGACCATCGCCCACAACGAGCAAACCAACGACAGTCGCAGTGCGGTGGCCGTGGCGTCGTCGCTGAGGTAGGTCCAGGCGTGCGACCACGGTGCCCGCCACAGCAGCCCGATCAGCGGCAAGGCAAAGAAGCACACGGCGGCGACGGCGAGGGCGACGATCGGCAGCGGAAGCGGCGCGGTGCGAGGGCGGGTCACGGTGTGCCGAAGCCGTTCGACGTCAGAATCTTTTGGCCCGCCGCGGAGCGGACGAAGTCGACGAACGACTGCGCTGCGGCTCGGTGCGCCGATGTCTTCGTCACCGCGATCGGGTACTGAGCGACAACGTTCAGCGCTGGTGGGATCACCACGCCGGCGGCTTTGTCGCCAGCCGCGATGACGTCGGTGGTGTAGACGATTCCGGCGTCGGCTTCGCCCAGGGTCACCTTGGCGACCACGCCTTTGACGTTGGCCTCCAACGACCGCGGCGTCAACGTGACACCGGCTTTGTCGAGGATCTGTGCCGAATACTTGCCGCACGGCACCTCCGCCGCACACGACACGACGATCAGGTCGGGCTTGGCCAGATCGGCCACACCAGTGATTCCCTTCGGATTGCCGGGGCCGACGATGATCTGGGCCGAGTTGGTGGCGAACACGACAGGAGCACCGGCGCTGTTCTTGGCGTCGGTCAGCTTGGTCATGTTCGACTGATCGGCCGATGCAAACACATCGGCTGGTGCACCCTGGTTGATCTGCGTGACCAGTTCCGACGAGGCGGCAAAGCTGAACGTCACGCTGGCGCCGGGATGGGCGGCCGTGAACGCCGAACCGATCTCCTTGAACGCCGACGTCAACGACGCTGCGGCGAACACCGTGATCGGCCCGCCGCCTGGCGTCGAGTCGGTTGTCGAGCTGTCGTTACCGCAGGCCGTCATGAGCAGCGCGAGGGCGATGGTCGCGGCGATCAGCATGCTTGGCAGTCTGCGCATCTGCCGAGACTACCCAGCCCAAATAGTCAGCGATTAACTAATCAGCTAGGTTCGTCGGCGGACGGTTGCACGTCGAAGCGGTAGCCGTCGCCGTCGCTGCGGATCCAGCCACGCGTCGGTGGGGCGAAATGGGTGCCGAAGATCTGCGTCGAGGTGTCGGCGTTGGCGGCGAAGAACCTGCGGCGCGTTGCGGTGGCTTCGACCGAGTCGTAATCCGCGCCCATCCGCCAGTCGACAGCGGCGATCTGCACCGGATGGTGGAGCATGTCGCCGGTGATCACAGCGTGTTCATCGCCCGAGCGCAGATGGATCGACACGTGGCCGGGGGAATGACCCGGGGTCGATTCCAAACAGACAGATTCGGACACGACATGATCCGTATCGACCAAGTCGGCCAAACCGGCATCGACCACCGCCTGCACGGCGTCGGTAAAGGTCATCGCGTAGCCATCCGCGCCGGTCGCCCAGTGTTCGTATTCGTGGCGACCGAACAGGTATCGAGCGTGGGGGAACGTGGGCACCCAAGCACCGTCGACCAGGCGGGTGTTCCACCCAACGTGATCGAAGTGCAAGTGCGTACACAGCACCAGGTCGACCGTCGCCGGGTCGAAGCCGGCGGCGGCAAACGACCGCAACCACCCGTCGCCAATGTTCGACATCGCCTCGTGGCCGGGCACCGGGCGGTCGCCGATGCACGAATCGACCACCATCGTCCGCCCGTCGGCCTGGACCACGAAGGCGTGGATCGACAGCGGAAATGTCCCGTCGTCGGTGAGGAAGTGCGGTGCCAACCATGAACGGTTGGCGTCGATGACCGGCGCGGTGTCGGCATCAGGGAACAGCCCCGCAGGCGGGATTGGTACCAGCGCTTCGCGCACCAACGTGACGCGGATTGACCCGATTTGCCAGACCTCGTTACTCATTGCTGCCCCTGTTCCCCTCGACGTTGACCCGCGGCAGGATTCGATCCAGCCATTTCGGGATCCACCAGTTTCGCGCACCAAGCAGTTCCATCGTCGAGGGGACCAACACCATCCGCACGATCGTCGCATCGACGAACACGGCGATCGCTAAGCCCAGACCGAACAGCTTCAGCTGACGGTTGTCGCCCAATACGAAGGCGGCAAACACGCACACCATGATCAACGCCGCAGCGGTGATCACCCGCGCCGTCACCGCCAGGCCGTCGGCCACCGCCGTGGCGTTGTCGCCGGTGCGGTCGTATTCCTCCTTCATTCGCGACAGCAGGAAGACCTCGTAGTCCATCGACAGTCCGAAGGTGATGGCGAACAGCATCATCGGAATCCAAGCCTCGATCGGGCCCGGTTTACCGACGCCGAGCACACCGGCACCCCAACCCCACTGGAAGATGGCGACGATCACCCCGTAGGCCGCGCCGACCGACAGCAGGTTCATGGCCACCGCCTTCAGCGGCACGAGCAGGCTGCGGAAGACGATCATCAGCAACACAAAGCTGACCACCAGTACGGCCGCGATCAGCCACACCAACCGGTTGGCGAGGTAGGTGGAGAAGTCGACGGTGATCGCTGTGGACCCGCCGACCGACACGTGGTGGCCGGTACCGGGTAGCACGGTGCTACGTAGACGGTGAACCAGGTCGGTTGCCGCCTTGTCCTGGGGGGCCATCTTCGGGAATGCCTGCCACATCCAGGTCCCGGCCTTGACTGGTATCGCCGGGTTGACCAGTCCAACGCCGGCGTCGGCAGCGATCGCCGCGGTGATCTGCTCGGCCGCCGCCTGGTCGACTGTGGGATCCGTGGACACCATCACCAGCGGGCCACTGAAACCAGGTCCGAATCCCTCCGTCAGCAGGTCGTAGGCCTTGCGTGCCGTCTGCTTTTCGGGCAGGTTGCCGTTGTCGGAGAACCCCATCCGCAGGCTGAACACCGGCAGAGCCAGGAACACCATGATCAACCCGCCGGCTATCAAACCGACCCATGGGCGGTGCTGAACAAAACGGCTCCACCGGTACCAGAAGGTGCGCTCGCGGCTGACCACCTGACGATGCGGCAGGGGAGTGCGCAGCGAGCGGCCGAACGGGAGAAAGCTAACGACCATCACCAACACGGCCACCGCCAACGCGGCACCCAGGGCGAGGCCGATGTTCAACCCGGTGAACACGCCGATCAGTGCGAGCACAACGAACACGGCCGTCCCGATCGCCGCGGCGCGCGACGTGTTGTCAATCCGCTTGCCGACGAAACCGAGCAGTGCCGGCAGCAACGTCACCGCGGCCAGCATCATCACCAGCACGGCGAACGCTCCGGCGATCGCCAGACCGCGCACGAAAGCGATGCCGACGACCATCAAGCCGAGCAGCGAGATCATCACCGTCAGTCCGGCAAAGATCACCGCCCGACCGGAGGTGTCGACTGCGGCGACCGCGGCATCCTCGGGCGATTGCCCAAGATGCAAGTGCTCGCGGTAGCGGGTGACGATGAACAGCGCGTAGTCGATACCGACGCCCAGTCCGATCATCGCCGCCATTTGCGGCGAGAAGCTGGCCATTTCGTGGAGGCGGGAGATCAACGCCACCCCGGCCAGGCTGACGCCCAGGCCGAACAGGGCGGTGCCGATCGGCAGGCCCATCGCCAACACAGAACCGAAGGCGACTAACAGAATCAGGATCGCGGCCAGGACGCCAAGCAGTTCGCTTTCTGGGAACTCGAACTCGGCGAACACATCGCCGCCGTACTGCACCTGCAGCCCAGGCACCGACACCGACGCACCGAGCTTGCGGATTTGTTTGCCAAGGTCGCGGAACTGGGCCTCGGTGCGATCCGTGCTGATCGACAACTGAGCGAACGAGATCGGTTGTTTGGCGCTGTTGAAGCCTTGACCCTCGGGCGAATACGGACTGGTCACGGCGACGCCAGGAATCTTGGCGATCTCGGCGAACAGTGCCTCCATCGCCGTCTTTACCGCTGGGTCGTTGGTGCCCTGGGGCGCAGTGAACACGATCTGCGCCGGGATCCCGCTGTCCTCACGATTGCCGGCAGACTCGAGGACATCTTGAACGTCCTTGGACTGGCTCTCCGGCAGGGTAAAGCTGGTGTGGTAATCCGAGCCGACTGCACCGGACACCGCGTTGGCCACCACCAACAGCGGCAACCAGATCGCCAGCAGCACCAGCCAGCGTCGACGGAAACTGAAACGGGCGAGACGGGCGAGCACAATGCCACGCTAACGAAGGCCGCCGCCGAGCGACGGCGAATTCACTCGCCGTTCACCCGTCTCTTCGATGTCGGGCTCCCCACGGAACCCGACGGAAATCAACGCGGGAAGTCGCAGTCGTAGCCCAGCTGTTCGGCCAGATCGAGACCGTCCAACCGTTGCCTCAGGCCCAGGCGGGTGACGACGAACGCCATCCGACCGAGCGGGACACGCAGCGGCGGATCGTGCACATCGGCCAGGGCGATCAGCGCTGCGGCCGCCTTGGCTGGGTCGCCGGATTGGGTCCCGTGGCGCTGCCCAGCGGCTTCGATCTCGGCGTCGATCTGTGCCGCGTAGTCCGCGATCGGATCGCTGCGATTGCGCGTCGAGGTGCCGTTGAAGTCGGTACGGAACGGGCCGGGGATGACCACCGTGGTGCGAATCCCGAACGGCTTGACCTCGGCGGCCAACGCCTCGCCGAATGCTTCGAGTGCCGCCTTGCTGGCCGAATAGGCGCCCATTCCGGCGGTCACGTAGGTGGCGCCGGCGCTGGAGATCAACATGATGTGGCCGCTGCGGTTGGCGCGCATCGCCGGCAGCGCAGCGCGGCTGACATGCAACGCACCGAACAGGTTGGTGTTGAACTGTTCGGCCAGTTCGTTCTCGGTCAACTCCTCGACCGCGCCGCGCAACATATAGCCGGCGTTGTTCACCACCACGTCGATCCGCCCGAAGCGCTCGATCGTCGCCGCAACGGCGGCCGTCGCTTGGGCACGGTCGGCGACGTCCAACGCAGTCGCCATTACCCGGTCGGGGAAGCGGACGACGAGATCGTTCAGCGACGTGATGTCCCGGGCCGTGGCGACGACATGCTGACCGGCATCGGCCAGGGCCTCGACCAGTGCTCGGCCGAGGCCGCGCGATGAACCGGTGACCAACCAAACTCGTTCGCTCATCGCCTCATCCTGGCGCGTCTCCCGTCTCCGTGACCTAACCCGCCAACAGGTGGCGCCTTAGGTCACGGACAGGCGGGCGGTCACGGGCGGACGGGCAGGCGCGTCACACCTCGTTTGGGGTGGTCGTGCCGCGGATGCCCCAGGCGGGCCGAGCCAGCCACAACCCGGCGATGATCAGGGCGACCATCATTGCCGCCGCTGCGGTGTAGGCCACCGTTCGACCGTGATGTTGATAGATGCTGCCGATCAGCGGCGCGCTGAGCCCGGCGACCAGGGTTTGCATTCCACCGAGGACGCCCTGCGCGCCGGCCTGACGATCGCCGGCCACCACCATGCCGGCAGCGACCCCGGCGGCCGCCACGCTGAGGCCGTCGCTCAGCGAATGGACCATCGCCACGGTGAACATCAGCACCGCGGTGGGCATGTGTCCGTACAACAACATGAACACCGAGGCGATCGCCAGCCCGATGGCGCTGACCTTAAACGGGCCGATTCGCTGGGCCAACCGCCCCCCGATCGAGCCAAGCACCACCAGGGGAAGGGCGAACAACGTGATGCCCAGATTGGCGAGCCATTCGGCGGCGTGCAGGTCGTCGAGCACCAGCGACCACAGCGAGTCAAACGCCCCGATCATCAGGAACACGGCGCATCCAAGGACCACCGCGCCAGCGAACGGGCGATGTGTGAGCAGGTCGAGGGCGAAGCGATTGGCGGGTGGTTCGGCGGTCTCCTCGACGGCGATGCGTGCCACCACCGGAACGAAGAGCAATGCCGCGGCGCCGATAAAGAGGTACGGGGCGGCCAGACCGAATGGTCCGACGAGGATCGAGGCGATCGCCGGACCGAGGGCGAAACCGCCGACGTCGGCGGCCAGCATCAGCCCAAGGTTGTGGCCGAGCCGGGCTGGGTCCAACAGGATCACGATCCGCCGCACGGCGGGAACGGCGGCGCCGACGCCGATCCCCATCGTGAAGCGTGACAGCAGGAGTGGCCACAGCGATGTCGATGCGGCCATCGCCCCCAGCCCACCGATGTACAGCAACAGCCCGCCAACCACCAGCTTGCGGGCATGACCGCGGTCGGCCAGCGGAGCGATCAGCAGCTGAGCGAAGAAGCCAGCGATGAAGCCGATCCCGACCACGTAGCCGAGCGCTCCTTCGCTGATCCCGTGCTGATCGCGGTAGTCGTCCAACAGCGCAAACATCGCCCCGTAGCCAGCCGACAGCAGCGCCCCGACCACGCCAAGGACAAGGATCAGCCGCTGTCGAAACACGACGCCCGACAGTACGCCGTTGGTCACGATTCCGGTGGGACGCAGCGCCTGAAGCGGGACAGGAGCCGAACGCTGATGACCGGGCAGGCCGCATTCCGGGAAGTTGAGTCGAAGTCGCTCAAGTTTTGTGAACATGGCGTTGCTAACGAAGTGGAAGTGCGACTACGATGTTTGCAATCCACCCACCAGTTTTCACTATCCCCAATCAGGAGCAAGCACACTCATGTCGAAAGCAGTAGGCATCGACCTCGGGACCACCAACTCGGTAGTTGCGGTGCTCGAGGCAGGCGATCCCGTCGTCATCCCCAACGCAGAAGGTTCACGCACCACCCCCTCGGTCGTAGCCTTTTCCAAAGCTGGCGAGGTTCTCGTCGGCGAAGTCGCCAAGCGTCAGGCGATCACCAACCCCGACCGTACGTTCCGCTCGATCAAGCGGCACATGGGCGAAGGCTGGAAGTCCGATGACATCGACGGCAAGCAGTACACCCCGCAGGAGATCAGCGCGCGCATCCTGATGAAGTTGAAGCGCGACGCCGAGTCCTACCTCGGCCAGCCCGTCACCCAGGCGGTCATCACCGTGCCGGCCTACTTCGACGAGGCCCAGCGCACGGCCACCAAGGAAGCCGGCCAGATCGCCGGTCTGGAAGTGCTGCGAATCATCAACGAGCCCACCGCAGCCGCTCTGGCCTACGGCCTGGAGAAGAGCGCCGAGGACGAAAAGATCCTGGTCTTCGACCTCGGAGGTGGCACCTTCGACGTGTCGGTGCTGGAAATCGGCGACGGCGTGTTCGAGGTCAAGTCGACCCACGGCGACACCCAGCTGGGTGGCGACGACTGGGACCAGCGGATTGTCGACTGGCTGGTCAAGGAGTTCAAGTCCAAGCACGGCGTCGACCTCAGCGCCGACCGGATGGCTCGCCAGCGTCTGCTGGAAGCCGCCGAAAAGGCCAAGATCGAGCTCAGCCAGGTGCAGCAGACGCAGATCAACCTGCCGTTCATCACCGCCACGGCCGACGGTCCGTTGCACTTGGACGAATCGCTTAGCCGGGCCAAGTTCCAGGAGATGACCGCCGACCTGATCGAGCGCTGCCGGATTCCGTTCGAGCAGGCGCTGAAGGACGCGGGCATCGCCAAGGGCGATCTGAACCACGTCATCCTCGTCGGCGGCTCCACGCGCATGCCGGCGGTCACCGACCTGGTCGTCAACATGACTGGCAAGGAGCCGAACAAGTTGGTCAACCCCGACGAAGTCGTCGCCATCGGTGCGGCCGTGCAGGCTGGCGTGTTGCGCGGCGATGTCAAGGACGTCCTGCTGCTCGACGTCACCCCGTTGTCGCTTGGTATCGAAACCAAGGGCGGTGTGATGACCAAGCTGATCGAGCGCAACACCACGATCCCCACGAAGCGCACCGAGGTGTTCACCACCGCCGACGACATGCAGCCCAGTGTGGAAATCCACGTGTTGCAGGGCGAGCGCGAAATGGCGCAGTACAACAAGACGCTTGGCAAGTTCCAGCTCGTCGATCTGCCCCCGGCGCCGCGCGGCGTGCCGCAGATCGAGGTCACCTTCGACATCGACGCCAACGGCATCGTCCATGTGTCTGCCAAGGACCGGGCGACCAACAAGGAACAGTCGATGACGATCAGCGGCCAGTCGACGCTGGACAAGTCCGAGATCGACCAGATGGTCAAGGACGCTGAGGCGCATGCCGAGGACGACCGCAAGCGTCGTGAGGAAGCCGAGGTGCGCAACAACGCCGACTCGCTGGTGTACCAGATGGAGAAGGTGTTGACCGACAACGCCGACAAGGTCAGCGACGACGACAAGGCCACGGTGCGGGCTCCGCTCGACGAGCTGAAGTCGGCACTGAACGGCAACGATGTCGCGGCGATCAAGTCGGCACACGAAAAGCTGATGCAGGCCAGCCAGGCGTTCAGCCAGAAGCTGTACGAGCAGGCGGCGCGTGATCAGTCGGCAGACGGTTCGTCGGCCAGCGGTCAGCAGACCGGTCCGTCGGGCACCACCGGCGGCTCGGCCAGCAACGACGACGACATCATCGACGCCGAGATCGTCGACGAGCCGAACTGATGACTGCTCAGCACGCTCATCACGACGGCGGCGCCGACGACTTCGAGCGGGCCAGCGAGATCGAGGACTTCACCGACGGGATCGAGCGTCCCGTCGGTGAAGGACCCGACACCGCCGAGGCGGCCGACGCTGCGTCGGTGCAGCACGACATCGACGCGCTGGCGGCCGAACGCGATTCGTTCAAGGACATCGCCCAGCGTCTGCAGGCCGACTTCGACAACTACCGCAAGCGGGTCCACACCCAGCAGGCCGACGAGGTCGACCGGGCCACCGGCAAGATGGCCGAGGGTCTGTTGCCGGTCTTGGACGCCTGCGAACGGGCTTTCGTCCAGCACCCTGCCGAGATCGAGCCGTTGTTCAACCAGCTGCTCGTCGAGATGCGCAAGCTCGGTCTGGAATCGATGGACCTCGACGGGCAAGCGTTCGACCCCGCGGTGGCCGAAGCGGTGATGCACGAACCCGGAGACGGCGGCGAGCCGATCGTCACCGAAGTGCTGCGCAGCGGCTACCTGTGGAAGGGCCGCGTGCTGCGCGCTGCGATGGTCAAGGTCAAGGGGTAATCGAACATGGCTGCGCAACGCGAGTGGTACGAGAAGGACTACTACAAGACCCTCGGCGTTTCGCCTGACGCAACGGCCAAGGAGATCACCAAGGCCTACCGCAAACTGGCCCGCGACAATCACCCCGACACGCACCCTGGCGACACGGCTGCCGAGGAGCGGTTCAAGGAAGCGAGTACGGCCTACGACGTGTTGGGCGACGCCACCAAGCGCGCCGAGTACGACGAGGTCCGCAAGCTCGGGCCGATGGGCTTTGGGCCCGGCGGCAGCGGGTTCGGTGGCGGTGGCGGGTTCGGCGGGCAGTCGTACGACTTCAACGTTGGCGCTGACGGTCTGGGCGACATGCTTGGGCAGATGTTTGGCCGCGGCCGGCGTGGCCACGGCCCATCGGCCGCGGCCGGCCCGCAGCGCGGGCACGATCTGCAGGCCTCGCTGACGCTCGACTTCGCCGACGCGGCGCGCGGCATCACCACCACCCTGCACCTCACCAGCGACGCCGAATGTTCGACCTGTCGTGGCTCCGGTGCCCGTCCGGGCAGCGCCCCGAAAGTCTGCTCGAACTGCGGCGGCCGTGGGGTCATCGACGACAACCAAGGGTTCTTCTCGTTCTCCTCGCCATGTCGCGTCTGCGCTGGTCGTGGCGTGACGATCGACGACCCATGCCCGACGTGTCACGGGACCGGCAGCGAGGTGCGGCCGCGCGAAGTCAAGGTACGGATTCCGGCCGGCGTCGCTGATGGGCAAACGATCCGTCTGGCAGGGCGCGGTGCGCCGGGCCGCAACGGTGGCCCCGCTGGCGATCTGCTGGTCGAGATTCGCGTTCAACCCGATGCCACGTTTGGCCGCGACGGCAACAACCTCACCGTGCGTGTCCCGGTCAGCTTTGATCAGGCCGCGCTTGGCGGCAACGTGCAGGTTCCCACGCTGGACGGTGGCACGGTGACCCTCCGGTTGAAGCCCGGCACGCAATCCGGCTCGCGTCATCGCGTTCGCGCCAAGGGCATCGAAACGAAGAAGGTCACCGGCGACCTGATCGTCACCGTCGATGTGCAGGTCCCCAAAGAACTCAACGATGCGCAGCGTGCCGCACTGGAAGCGTTTGCCGCTGCATCGCACGGAGGCTCGTGATGTCCACTCATCGTTCACGCAACCACGCGGTGTACGTCATCTCCGTTGCCGCCGAACTGGCCGGGATGCACCCGCAGACGCTGCGCATCTACGAACGCCGCGGCCTGGTTCAACCGGCGCGCACCCAGGGTGGGAACCGCCGCTATAGCGACATCGATATCGAGCGGCTGAAGCGAATCAGCGACCTCGCTGCCGAGGGGATGAACCTGGAAGGCATCCGCCGGGTGATCGCCTTGGAGGCCGAGGTAGCCGAGTTACGCAGCCAGATCGCCGAATTGCGCACCGCTCATCGCGTTGCCACCGAGGAAGCCGAGCGCCGCAGCCGCGCCGCGACCTCGTCCCCTTGCGCCAACACATCACCCTGTTCCGCAAGTAGACCCGGCACCGATTGTTCGGTGCCAAACTCTGCGAATGGTGGGGATGCGACCGTGGTGGAGCGCCCCGGCCGTGCTGCGCCGCCATTTGGGGTTGGCGTTGGTCGGCCTGCTCGGTGGTGTGCTGGTTGGCATCGTCGCCGCCACGCCTCCGCTATTCGTCGACTCGGTCGGCTCGGGTGCGGTGCAACACCAATGGAACCGCGGCTGTCCAGGGATCATCGCCCCGACGGTCACGGCCTGGCCGACGTTCCCGGCGATTCCGAGGGAAACCGTCGCCCCGGCGATCAACGGGATCCCCGAGTTTTCCCACCTCGACGTCACGCGGGTGTCCGATCCGATCATCTTCGTCAATGGCGACCGTCATACACCGGGAGGTTTGCTCTCTCGTCCTCAAGCGGTTGAGCAGCTCGACGTGGTCACTCAAGTCGACAACGGTGACGTGTGGATCAGCGACGCGCAAGCTGCGGCTCTGGACATCACCGCCGGGGGCACGTTCACGTTTGAGGCTCCCGGCGACCGGGCGCTGATGACCGTATCGGTACGCGGTGTGTACCGAGATATGACCACCGAGCGGCTGGGCCCGTACTGGTGCAGCGTGGAGAAGGCGCTCCGTCCACTGACGGTCTTCACCGATGACATCCCGCCGCCGCGAGCGATCATCGACCCCACCTCGCTGCAAAAATTCAAAGAGCTCCTCGGGTCGTTCCGCACCACGTTCGCCATCGCCGCCGCGCCGCGCACCTTGCCTGACGCTCAACGTCTCGTCGCCATTCTCCCGGTGCTGAACGCGCGTGCCCAGGAGGCGGTGCGCACGGAAGCGCGGCGTCTGATCGGCATCGACACCTACGACGCCTCGATCACGATTGCCGAAGGTCTCACCCGTTTGACCACTCGCGCTGTCGCCGTGCGCAATGCGGTGCGCACGGCGATCGTGCCGTTGTCGGCCCTGGCGCTGGTCTGCGCGCTGGCCGTGGCCTCGGCGATCGGGGCGATGTGGTCGCGGGCTCGACGCAACGACGTCGTCGCCTTGACCTCGTTGGGTGTCAGCCCGGCGGCGATCGGTGCCAAGACGGCGCTGGAATACGTGGTACCGGTGGTCGCCGGTGGCGTCGTCGGCGCGCTGCTCGGGCGTCTGGCACTGTCGGCGTATGCGCCTGCGAGCGACCTGTCGCCGGGCACGATGTGGCGGGCGACGTGGTGGGCCGTGGCCGCCGCCCTGGTCGCCCTGCTGCTGATCGGTTGCGTCGCCGCGGCGACGTCGAGAACCGTGATGCGCGCCGTGCCTCGGCGAGTGCCGGCGGTGCTGCGCTGGTTCCCCGTGGAGATCCTCCTCGGCCTGGCCGCGTGGCGGTCATATCGCTCCTTCCGTAGCGGTTCGCTGATCGAACTGAAAGGCAGCGACGCGGTGGTCGGTGGATCGGCACTCTCGTTCCCGTTGCTGGTCTTCGCCACCGCTGGCGTGCTGGTCGCTCGGCTGTGGTTCATCGCCCTGCGCCGATCGAAGCGACCACTGCGTCGGCTGATCCCCGGCCTTGCGCTGCGCCGTTTGCGCGCCGGTCGAACGCTGGGCGCGGTGCTGGCGGGGATGGGCGTGTTGGCCGTGGGCGTGGCGATCTACGGCGCCGGACTGGTGTCGTCGGTCAGCCGGACCAAGGATGTGAAGGCCACGTCGTTCGTCGGCGCCGACGTCGCCGTGCGCGTCACCCACTTCCTCGACTCGCCGATCCCGGGTGCCACCCAGGTGGAGATGAGCCGCGACTATCTGCTGGGCGACACCGAGGTCGACGTATTGGCGATCGACCCGAACACGTTCGCCGCAGCCGCGTACTGGGATCCGTCGTTCAGCGAGCGTCCGTTGAACGACCTCCTCGCCGACCTCACTGCGGAACCGAATGCAGCGATTGTCGTTGGACGGGTGCCCACCGCCGATGGCGTGCTGCGCTACAAGAAGTCGGCCGATGGGCGTCAAGTGCACGCCGTCGCCCGCCTTGATGTCTTCCCGACGATGCGCAACAACAAGCCGCTCGTCGTGATCACTCGCGACACGGCCCATGCCAGCGAATTTCTGCTCTCCCGCGACGTGTTGGCCCGCGGCAAGTCGCAAGCGCAATGGATGGACAATCTGCGCGCCGCCGGCACCGCACCGGTGTGGTCGATCACGCCGGACATGGTGGTCGATTCATCACAGATGCTGTTCGCCCAATGGACGTTCGTTTTCGTTCGTGCGTTGGGCGTGTTCGTCGGCGCGCTGGTCATCGTTGCCCTGCTCCTGCAGTTGGTGGCTCGCCAGCGCCAGCAGACGATCGCCGTCGGGATCCTGCGCCGGATGGGTGTCGACCGCACCCGACAGGCTCTGGCACTGCTGACGGAGATCGCCATCCTCGGCTCGGTGATGATCGTCGCCGGGGTCGCCGCCGCGTTGTTCGTCGCGCGTGTCGTCGTTCCTCGACTGGACCCGCTGCCGGCGATCGCCCCGCCGCCACTGAACATTCTCCCGACGGCGATGATCGCTGCGCTGATCGGTGTCGCCGCGGTCAGCGCGGTGGTCGGGGCGTTGATCGCTCAGGCCAGCGCGGCCCGCGCCAATCTGGCGGAGGCGTTGCGCGATGAATGAGCCGACGCGCCTGGAAGCGGTCTCTGTCGTCTACCAATCTGCGGGCGAACGGGTCGCTGCTGTCACCGGTGTGACCCTGGGTTTCGGCGCGGGAATGGTGACCGTCATGGCTGGCCCATCGGGGTCGGGCAAGTCCACCCTGTTGCGACTGTTGGCCGGCTTCGACAAGCCGACGACGGGGTCGGTGTACGTCGCGGGCCGCCAATCGTCGGCGATCAGCGAACGGGCCCGGCGCAGGCTGCGTCGCCACGCACTGTCGGTCGTCCATCAGCGTCCACTGGCCAATCTGCTGGTCGACCTCACCGCTGAACAACACGTCGTCTTCGCTCGCCGACTGCGCGGCGCATCGGCATCGTCCACCGATGTGCTCGACCAATTTGGCTTGGGCGGTCACCGCCGCTCACGGCCGACTCACCTGTCCGGCGGCGAACAGCAGCGACTGGCGTTGGCGATGTGCTTGGCCGGTTCGGCTGGCGTGATCCTGGCTGACGAGCCCACCGCTGAACTCGACCGGGCCAACGCCGGCGGGGTGTTCAGCGCGCTGCGTGCCCTGGCCGACGACGGCCGCACCGTGATCGTCGCCACCCACGACCCGGACCTGATCGACGCCGCCGATGTCGTCGCCGAACTCCACGACGGACGGCTGGTTTGATGACCATCCGGCTGGAAGCCCCAACGTGGTCACGTTTGATCCGACCTGTCCGGATCAAACGTGACCACGTCGTTGGGGGGCGGCGATGAACTCGGCGACGGGTGATGTGGTGTTTTCGGGGACCGGGCTGCGGCGTGTGGTTGGCGACGGCGAGCGGTCGCGGGTGTTGATCGACGGCGCCGATTTGGTGGTGCGGCGCGGCGAGGTGGTGCTGTTGACCGGCCCATCGGGCTCGGGCAAGACTACGCTGCTGCATCTGGTCAGCGGGTTCGATCGGCCCCAGGACGGTCAGCGCGCCTGGCCCGGCGCGTCGGCCGATGGACTGTTGCCGTGGACGACCGTTGCCGTGGTGCCGCAAGGCAACGGGCTTCTTGGCGAGCTGTCGTATCGCGAACACCTGGCCCTGGCGGCCGGGCATCTGCGTGGTGCCGACCAGGCCGCAGCGATCGAGCGGCGCCTCGACGACCTGGGCCTGATCGAGTTGATCGATCGACTCCCGGCAGAGACCTCGTTGGGTCAGCAGCAGCGTCTGGCGGTGGCCCGGGCATTGATCGCTGAGCCAGCGCTGATCGTCGCCGACGAGCCGACCAGTCGGCAGGACCATCATCACGCCGACCTGGTCGTCGCCGCCCTCGCTGACGCTGCCGCGGCAGGTGCCGGGTGTCTCATCGCATCACACGACCCCCTGCTGCGGACGATCGCCACCCGGGTCCTGATCGTTGCCGACGGCGCAGTCGTTGAGGAGTAACCAACCGTCACGCGACGAACCCGGCACAAGATTGAACGCGTCACGTGATGGGGTGGAAGACGGGGTCGGTGTGGTCGCGTCGGCCGATGACGTCGACGTCGGTGAACTTCCAGCCGCCGTCGGGTACTGGGTCCGTGCGTGTCCAGTCCAAGACGCAGACCCGCTTGGCGATGCGCCAGTCGCCGGCGCGACGCTCGAAGTCGTCGACGTATCGCAGCCCGACCCAGAAATCGCGCGCCTGGCGATGCTTGGCGGAGGGAGGAATGCGATGGATCGACTGCACGTACGACTCGACACGGGCCGTGTCGCCGTCGAGTTCGATCAGCATGTTGCCGATCATGTGTTGGGTCATTTCGTAGGTAGCCAACTGGTGGGTGACGTAGTCGATGAACCCGTCGACCCCGCCTTGATAGGCGCCGTGCAGATCGATCGCGTCGGGGTGATAGCACGAGCGGACGAGTTCGAACTGGCAACGGTCGATTCCCCGGCAGTAGCGATAGATCACGTCCGTGATCTGCTGCCGATCGATGAGTTGCTTGACCTCGTTCGGTAGCGCTGGGCTCACCAACTCAACCTAGGCCGACAGAGGCGACCAGAACCGATCACGCTGGCCATGGACCGCGTATCGAGTCCAGAGTTTGGATGGTGTCTCGTGTCGAGCGTGAACGGCCACGCTGTCCTGTGAGTTGCGTGCAGCAGGATTTCGATCACGCGACCTGCGAATGTAGAACGATGAGCGCCGCCTCCGTATGTATGGACTACCTGGCCGCCTTCGCGCGTGGCGATGTGGACGCGATCGTTGGCTTGGTCACCGACGATTTTGTCAACGACCACACGGCGGCGCTCGGGTCCCCGTGCGCCGGGCGCGACGAGTACCGCCGCCGACTTCCCAAATTTCTGGCCGACTTCGACGGGTTGCGCTACGAGGTCACCTCGGTTGTCAGCGACGACGATCGCGTCGCCGTGGAATACGTGATGTATGCCCGCTACGACGGGCATCCGATCGCGATCCGTGGGGCGATGCACTTCGATATCCGCGACGGCAAGATCGCCCGCCGCGCCGACTACTGGGATAGCGAACGATTCCGCCAACAGATCGCCGAGCTCTAGCCGCCAGTGGTTTCGGTACGCATCGTCGCCCCGTGATTTGGTAGGACTGGACCGAGGGGGTTCGGCCGATGCCTACGACGCAGATCGACATTTACAACCCGGATTGGTACCTGACCGACGAGGTTCACCAGACCTTCGCCACGCTGCGTGCCACCGACCCTGTGTATTGGCAGGAGATCCCCGGCGATACCGGGTACTGGGCGGTGCTGTCGCACGCCGATCTCGTCACCGTGGCGCGCGACCCGCAGACCTATTCGGCCGAGATCGGCTCGGTGATGCTCGAAACGATGCCGCCCGCCCAGCTGGAGCGGATGAAGAACATGCTGCTGGCGATGGACCCACCCAAGCACATGGAATACCGCCGTCCGTTGGCCCCGCACTTCCTGCCGACGGTGATCAACAAGATGACCGACCAGATCCGCGCCGTGTGCCGCGAGATCATGGAGGTTGCTGCCGACAAGGGCGACGTCGACTTCATCCACCATGTCGCCGGGCCGTTGCCGGCGCGGATCATCGCCACCGTGATGGGCCTGCCGGTTGAAGATGCGCCGATGCTGCAGCGTTGGGCCGAGATCCAGACCAGCGGTCAGGACGAAGAGGTTGTCGCTGGCTATCAGGGCGAGGCCTCGTTGGAGATGGGTGCGTATGGCGTGGCCAAGGCTGCCGAACGGCGCGGTCAGCCGCGCCGCGACGACATCACCGCGCTGCTCTTGGAGACGACATTCGAAGACGGCAAGCCGATGAGCGACTTCGAATACGCCTCGTTCTTCGTCCAACTGGTCACCGCCGGCAACGACACGACAAAGACGATGATGTCGTCGGGCACCTATCAATTGCTGCGCCATCCCGAACAGCTTCAGGCGTTGCGCGACGACCCGTCGCTGATTCCGGTGGCGGTCGAGGAGATGCTGCGGTTCTGCAACCCGTTGCACTACTTCCGGCGCACAGCGACGCGTGACACTGAGCTGGGCGGCAAGCAGATCAAGGCCGGCGACAAGGTGGCGATGATCTATACGGCGGCGAACCGCGACCCGAAGGTGTTCGACGATCCGGAGACCTTCGACATCTACCGCCACCCAAATCCGCATCTCAGCTTCGGCATCGGCGAGCACTTCTGCCTTGGCGTGCACCTGGCCCGCCTGGAAGCGCGGCTGTTCTTCGAAGAACTGCTGGCCACCTTCTCGATCATCGAACTGGCCGGCGAACCGGTCAAGATTCGCTCCAATCTGAACAACGGATTCAAGCGGATGCCCGTCCGCTTGGTCCGCTAACCCCGCTCGACAAGGAACAACGATGACGCTCAGCACCGATCCCACTTCTGCCCCCGAAGCGATCCACATCGGCCGCGATGAGCTGCCGTTCGTCGAGATCGGCGGCGGCAACAAATTGAAGGTGGTTCACGTCGACACCAACCAAGGGCTGTGGATCGTCGAGAACATCTTCATGGCCGGCTTTGAAGTGCTGACCCACAAGCACACCGGCCCGGTGTACGGCTACACGGTGTCAGGCGCATGGAAGTACAAGGAATACGACTACGTCAACCGGGCCGGGTCGTACCTGTACGAGCCCGCCGGGTCGGTGCACACGTTGACCTGCATCGAAGACAACACCCAGGTGTGGTTCCAGATGTACGGCTGCAACCTGAACCTGGACGCCGACGGCAACATCGAATCGATCAGCGACGGCCCCGGGTCGCTGGCTGCCTACTACGCGATGTGCGAAGCACAAGGCTTCGCCCGCCCCAACGTCGTCGTCGTGTAACGCGTAACACCCGGGGGACGCGCGTCAGCGGTTACGCGCCGAGCTCGTTGAGGATGTCGGCGATGATTGCGCCCAGGTCGGCGCGGCCGACCATCGCCTGTCCGACGACGACCCGCTCGGTAGGAAACACTGGTAGGTCGGGAAGGACCATCGCCGTGCCGAAGAAGTCGGCCCATTCGTCGGTGTCGAACGGGTCGTCGTCGGTTGCTGGCGGTGCCGTGGGCTGTGTGGGTTCGGTCGCGCGTCGCGATCCAACGGCTGCCTTCATCGGAGGGGCGTCGTCGCTGCACCGCCATTGGACCAACAGCTCGGGGCGGTTGCGAACCTCGTCGGCAAAGACCAGCATCGCCGCAATGACGTGTTTGCACGGCTCGTCCCAATCGGGGCAACTACACCGCGTTCGTAGCTCGGTGCCCTCGGGGGCGATCGCCACCACGTCGCCACGCTGCACCGTGCTGCCCAGACGCGGCGTTGCGGTGGTGGGCACTTCGAGACGGACCTCGTAGGGATCAGGGCGACTGCCGACGACCAGCGCGTCGACCCGTCCGGGGCTGACCTCCAGCCGGGTCACCACGTTCTGCTTGGCGTACGTCCGTCCGCGTTGCAGGCGGGCTGGTTCGGCGATGCTGGCGACGGCGATTGACAACATGGTCGCGGCCAACGCCCCAGCAGGCGTGGGCGGGGCATCGTTGCGCCAGCGCGCCGGCATGATCACGACGCTCATCGCTGCACCGTGCTGTTCGGCGGTGCGCTCATCGCTGCGCCGCTGACTGATCGAGGACGACGAGGTCGCGCAGTTGCGAGGTCGACAGTTCGCTCAGCCAGTTCTCGCCGGTGGAACCAACCACCGACGACGCCAGCGAACGCTTGTCGTTGATCAGCGCGTCGACCCGTTCCTCGACCGTGCCGGTGCAGACCAGCTTGTGGACGAACACCGAGCGCTGCTGACCGATCCGCCAGGCGCGGTCGGTGGCTTGATCCTCGACCGCCGGGTTCCACCACCGGTCGTAATGCACCACACGCGATGCAGCGGTCAGATTCAGCCCGGTGCCCCCGGCCTTCAGCGACACCAACAGCAGCGGCGATGGGCTACTGCCATCTTGGAACGAGTCGACCATCCGCTGGCGACCGACCTTTGACACGCCGCCATGCAGGAACGGCGCATCGACCTGGAACCGTTCATGCAGGTGCTGCTGCAACAACACACCCATCGTCTTGTACTGGGTGAACACCAGTGCCCGCTCGTCGGCGTCAAGCAGGTCGTCGACGAGTTCATCGAAGCGGGCCAACTTGCCCGACCGCCCGGCCAGGCGAGACCCGTCGCCCAGGGCGTGCGCCGGGTGATTGCAGATCTGCTTCAGCTTGGTCAGCGCAGCCAACACCAGGCCCCGGCGGCGCATCCCGGTCTCCTGTTCAGCGTCGCGCAGCAACTGATCGACCACACCCTGATAAAGGTGCGCCTGCTCCTTGGTGAGGCTGGCCCAGGCGAGCTGCTCGACCTTGTCGGGCAGGTCGGGCACCAGCGATTTGTCGGCCTTGGTGCGGCGCAGCAGGAACGGGGCAGTGATCTGGCGCAACGCCGCGGCGGCTTGTTCGTCGCGTTTGCGTTCGATCGGCAAGGCGTACTTGGTGCGGAACTCGGTCTGGCTGCCAAGCAGCCCGGGATTCGCCGTGTTCATGATCGACCACAGCTCGTTCAGCCGGTTTTCAACCGGTGTCCCGGTCAGAGCGATCACCTGTTGCGACGCCACGGTGCGCAGCGCCTTGGCGGTGGCCGTCTGCGGGTTCTTGATCGCCTGGGCCTCGTCGAGCACCAGGGTTGCCCAGGCCACGCTGCGCAACGTGCCGACATCGCGCGCTGCCACCGCGTAGGTGGTGAGCACCAGGTCGTGCTGAGCAACGCGTTCGGCGAACGAATCGCCCTCGGCACGCCCCGCACCGTGATGGACCATCACACGGACCAGCGGCGTAAAGCGCGCTGCCTCGGTCTGCCAGTTGCGAACCACCGAGAGCGGGCAGACCACCAAGTGCGGGCCGTCGATGCCGGCCAAGTGGGCCAGCGTGGTGGGCGTCTTGCCCAAACCCATGTCGTCGGCCAGACAGCCACCAAGGCCAAGAACGCGCAGGAACTGCATCCAACCCAAGCCGCGTTGTTGATACGGCCGCAGCGTGGCGGTGAACGAATCGGGCACCTTGCCGTCGTCGAGCCGTTGGTCGGGGAGCCCGGCGAGCAGATCGTCCAGCCACCCGCTGGCGCGCAACACGGTGCTGCCATCGTCGTCATCGCTGGTCGCGCCGTCCAGTTCCGCGGCGAGACGGATCGCTTCGATGGCTGTCAGGTCGGTGCTGCGTGCCCGACGACCTTCCAGGTTGGCGAGCGCGTGGCGGGCCTGCGCAGCGGAGATGCGCACCCACTGATCGCCGGTGCGCACCAGGGTGACGCCGTCGGCGGCACGCCGCAGCGTGTCGTCGTTGATCTCGTGATCGTTGATCGTTGCCGTCCATTCGACGATCGCCGCGGCACCCAACCGCGACACCGCGTTGGCTGGCGTGGCCGTGCCGGTGGTGGTGATCGCCCGCCGAGTCAACGCCGCCGGGGCGACGAACTCGATCCCCGCGGCATGCAGCTCTGTCGCCCGTTCCAGCAGGGACGCAGCCTGTTCCGTGTCGATCAGCAACTCGTCGCGCAGGGCGTCATCGATCGCCAGGGGCGCGCCGTCGGCGTCGACCGGGTCGATGAAGGCGAGGAGCTGCTGTTGGAACTGATCCAGCGACGCTTCGAGGAGCGCCAGATTGGAAGCGCGCCCGGCAAGCGCCACCGCCGCGTGAGCGACCGTGGCGACGTCACCGGCCGAGCACCACCGGTCGCCACGGTCGCAGTCGACCAGCTCCATCTGCAACGGCCACGCTTCGCTGCCCTCGGCACCGACATCGGGGAGATCCATCCGCAACCGCCAGCGCAACGTCGGCTGCCCTTCGGCACGCCGGCGGATTGCATCGAGCTGTTCCGTCAACTGGACGAACGTGTCGTCGGCTCCGCGCACTCGACGAACCCGCGGGTCGTAATTGGTCAACCCGTGGGTAAACGAGCGCAACAGGCGGACGGTGGAATTGCGCGCTTCCGTCAGCGGCATGTGCCAGCCGGTCTGGGCCAGCTGTTCGCGCACGGCACGGTCGACGAAGCCGTGAAGGATGGTGCGCGTCATCAGGGTGGCGTCGCCGCCGAGGGCATTCACCACGGCGGGCATCGCCGCAGCCATGTCCTGCACGAAGTCGTCGATATCGATGTCCAAGGCCACCCATCGGGCCAGCCCGTGGGTGTCGTTCAGGTCGTCCAACTGGGGCACCACCCGCCCACTGCGGGCAGCCGCTTGGGCGGCGCGATACAGCCGGGCGAACCATTGCGCCGACGGACCAATGCCGTCCAGATCACCGCGCCGCGCCAGGTTGTACAACCCTGTGAAATCCAGCCGCTGACCACGTACCGCCACCGGTCCGTCGGGCCCGGTGATGGTGGCCGAACGAATCATGTACGGGTTGACCCCCAGCGCGGCAACGCGCCGGTCATGTTCGGCCAACCGTTGCGCAGCGACCGGGCCCGGGCGCCAGATCAGTACCTCGCCGAGCGATAACCCTCCGGCGTCCGCGCCGCCCTGCCACGTGAACTGCAGGCTGGGCGACGACATAGGACAAGTGTACGAAATGGGTGCGCGCCGGTTTCGGCGTCGCGTAACCGTTGACGCGCGTCCCCAGGTGTTACGGGTCAGGCTTCGACGCGCAGGGTGGCTTGTGGGTGGGAATCGGCGGCCACCCAGCGCATCCCCATGATCCCGTGGCGGTGGCCGCAGGTGTCGATCCAGTTCGGATGGCCGGGGTCATCGGCGCTGATCACCAGGGTGATCGAACCGTCGGGGTTCGGGGTGGTCGAGGCCGAATTGCGCGAGATCTGCCGCCGCTTGTCCAGGCATTCCGCCCAGATGTTGCCGAGTTGAAAGTTCCAGTAGTCGCAGCGTGGCGGGACGGCATCGACGATCAACCGTTGGCCAGGCTGCAACGTCCAGTAACCCAGCTGGAAGGCGATGTTCGGATCACCGCCCATCAGCCGGTGGTGGTCCTCCGTGGGGACGTGCATCTGGTTCGGGTTCGACATCCACGGCACGACCCAGTCGGCGAACCATGCTGCGCTGCCGATCGTGTACATCGCCGCGCCGAGGATGCGGTGCTTGACGCTGGCCGGCGGCAATTGCGCGGGTCGCTCGTCGACGCCGACACATTCGATGGTGACCTCGGCAGCCCGTTCAACGCGGCGATCGGCGAAGGTCTGGCGCATCAGGATCATCGTCGTGTCGGGGTTGAGCTGCAGCCAATTGCCGGGCTGCGGCTGCTGGCTGGCGGTCACCGTGAACGAGCCGTCGGCCTCGGTGCGCAGGTCGCCGTGGTACAGGTGTCCGGCCCCGCCGGTGATCGTGTCGCGTTTGGCGAAGTTCATGTTTTGGGCAGCAAATGACAGGTAGGTGATGGTGCCGCGGCTGCCACGGATGACGTAGTCGCGGTTCGGGTCGATGCCTGCCGACGAGTACACGTTGTCCGGGTTGTCCAGGCCAAAGCCACAGTGTTCAGGAAGCGATCGGAATGCGGGGTGGAGCGGCCCAGGGTTTTCCATGAAGGCCGACAGACCGTTCTGGGCGAGGCGCCCCAAGTAGCGCACCCCTTCGGCACGATCGAAGTCGTCAAGGTCGAGGTCATCGCGTTGCAGCACCGCGCCGGCCTTAACCAGCAGCTGACAGAACTCCGTCCACAGTCCTGCCGGATCGGGCACGTCGGCGGGCTCGGCCGCATGGTGAGGCGTCTTGTTCACCTGCCCACCATCGCATCCCAACCTCACTGGCGCCGAGCCGCGCC
>Ga0073899_10000474_pt1 | contig 37106 bp, 63 predicted proteins | sample KloWWTmetaKNB5Ph_FD_88975 | JGI IMG/M metagenome (GOLD analysis project Ga0073899, IMG submission 88975) | Active sludge microbial communities from Klosterneuburg, Austria, studying microevolution and ecology of nitrifiers - Klosterneuburg... | ecosystem: Engineered > WWTP > Aerobic digester >... | reverse complement strand
TGGTGGCCACCCGGCAAGGACCGCTGGGGTTTCGCTGCGATCGTGTTGATGCCGTTGGAGCGGGCTGCGTCGTTTGCGGTGGCTGCTGTCGGCTGGGCCCTGCCCGGCATCGATCACGGTGCGCCAAGGGGCTGGATTTCGGCGCTGATCTGGTCGGCTGTCGTGGCGTTGATCATGTTGATCACGGGATGGCAGGAGCCGCCACCTAAGCGGGGCGACAAGTGAGCGGGAACGTAATCGGGACCGTCATTGGCGGGTTCCTGGCTCTTTGCGGTGTGGTGTTCACGGCGTTGCAGGGGCGCAAGGTTGGCGAGATTGACGGCTGGGACCGGTTGGCGCAACGCCATGAGTCGGAGATACGGCGACTTGATGAACGTTTGTCGATCGCTGAGCATCGCCTGGATTTCTCGGGTGCGGTTATTCGTTGGTGGGCCAATCGGGTCGATCAGCTGGTCGGGTTTGTTCGTAGCGTCGGGCATGAGCCGCCCGATCCGCATGAGCCGTACCCGGTGTATGACGAGGAGGGCAAGTTCTGATGAGGTCGACTAAGACAATCGGCGCGGTTCGGACGGCGACGCCGGGGTTGTGGGCGGCGTTCCTGGTGTGGGCGTGTTCGCTGCTGTTGCGGCGTCCACCGGATGCGACGGAGTTAGCGCTGCTGCTCGGGGCTGCTCCGTTGGTGTCTGGGGTGATCTATCGGGCGGTGCGCGAGTTGGACGCCTATTGGCCGTGGGTCGGGCGTGTGTTTTTGGGGTCGGCTAAGTCTCCGGCGGTGTTTACGTCGCCTGAGGTGGCGGCGCAGATCGACGCGGACGACGAAACGCGGTCTGATGTGGCGCGGTTCGCGGCGGCTGCTGCTCGAGGTGTTGACGGGTGAGCGCTGCGGCGATTCTTGACCAGGCGGCGCTGAAATGTGATTGGCGGTGGACGTATGGCGACCCGGTGTCGTTGGAAGCGTGGGTTCCTGGCGGTGCCGCCTGGGTCGGGTCGTATGTGATGGAGTCGCCGGGTACTGATGCGGCGATTGGTCGCGACCATCGAGCAGGCCGCCGCGTCGATCCCGCCGCCCGATGGGCAGATCTCGGCCGAGATGATCCCCGCCCCGGCCGGGACGGCGTGGTGGCCTGGTGACCCGCTGATGCTGCCCACGTTTTTCGTCGCCTCCGGCAACCGGCTGGCGACCGCCAAGACCATCTGCGCCGACTGCGCGGCGCGCACCGACTGCCTCGAATACGCCCTCGCCGACCCGACCCTCGCCGGGATCTGGGGCGGCACCAGCGAGGCCGAACGAGACCTCATCAGGACAAGGAGAACAGCATGACGACCACCATCACCATGCCGGCGGCGACGCTCAAGAAGATCGTCAAGGCGGTCGCCCCGGCAGCCTCGAGCGAGGACGACCAGCCGGTGCTAACTGGCGTCCGCTCCTCGCTCCACGGTCTCGGCGTGCTCGATCTGCTGATCATGCCGGCGCGTGTCAGATGAGGGCGCTCGCAATCACCGCTGCGCTGCTCGTCGCCCCGATGCACTGCGACGCCCCGGCCACGAGCACGGTGACCAGCACCAAGGGTCGCTGCACGCAATTCGAGCCGCTCCTGGCCGAGCTGGCCCCGGCCGGTGGCTGGGACGTGGCCCGAATGTCACGGCTCATGCATCGTGAGTCACGCTGCCAGCCGGGCGTGCGCAGCCGCACAAGGGACAGCGGGCTGCTGCAGATCAACGACATCAATCATCGGTTCCTGCGGGGTCGCCTCGACGAGCACGTCGACCGCTGGACGCTGCAAAACCCACGCCAGAACATCCGTGCAGCGGCGGCGCTGTGCGAGTTCTGGCGTCACCGCGGCGGCTGCTACCTGCCGTGGGCGACGTCATGAGCGAGCCTGTCACTTTCGAGATCCTTGGCCTGCCAGCGCCGCAGGGCAGCAAGTCGGCCGTGATACGCGGCGACAAGCCGCACCTGATCGAGGGGGCGAGCAGGGCGAGCCGCGAGCGTCACGTCAACTGGCGATCGGCCGTTGCGGAGGCGGCGCGCGACTGGGTCACCGGCGACGAGTGCGAGGTGTGTGGCGTGGCGCTGACCCGATGCACGCAGCGAGAGATCTCCGAGGACATGGGCGCATCTGGACTTGGCGAGGATCTGCCGCCCGGCACGTCGACGGGAATGACGGCGACCTTTTGCCCGGCGCACTTCCCTGACGCCGCTTGACTCGGCTTCTAGCCTGGGTGCGTGTCGAGGGCTGATGTGCTGCGCCAGGCGTGGCTGCGATATCACGCCGGAGAGATCACCCTTACCGAGTTGATGCGTGTCGTCGCCCAGTGGCGACCGAAGCGCTAAGCGCCCGGCACTACTCGTACTTGCTCCACGTGTGGATCACCTGACGTGACCGGCCCATCTTGTTGCCGATCTCATCGAGCGTCGCGCCCTGCCCCTGCCAGATCTCGATCACCTCGGCCCGCAACGACCGCAGATCCCGCGCCTCCCGCTCGACCAGATCGATATCGATCTGTATCCGGTCCATCGCCACCCGCGGATCCCTCCGGGCGATGTCGAGCACGCTGTCTACCTTGGCCTGACCGGCACCCAGGCAGTGGGCGCTCATCGTCGATCCGGTCTCCTCGTCGACGAGGCGCAGGCTCAGCACTCCGTCGTCTCGCAGGTACAGGCCCTCGCCGTCACCCTCGGCTGGCCAGGCGCCGATCACGTCACCGGACGAGTCCAGTGCCGCGAGGTCATCGGCGGTCATGGACAGGGGGTCGAGGCCGAGATTCTCGGCGGTCGAAGCCGCCCGGAACAGCACGTCGTTCAGTCGTTTTAACGCTTCTTCGCTGCGCCGGTAGCGCCAGTATTGGGCGCTCTGCAAATAGTCCTCTCGTTGACTGGAGCGGCTCATCGTGATCACCGACCCGTCAGCCAGTCGATGACCGCCGAAGCCTCAGCCTTGGTGGCGGGGCGCTTGCTCCAGCCGCTGGCCGACTGCTCGGCCCGGTCGATGATCCCCTCGCGGCAGGCTGCGTTTAGTGCGTAGGCGGTGCGGTCCCCGTAGAGGCTGGCGATGTAGTTGCTCTGTGCTGTGCTCATGTCTGTCAGTATAGTACTGACAAGCAGGTTGTCAATAGGGTACTGACAATATTTCCGGGCCCAGTCAACACCCCCTGAAACACTGATCACCAAGCCGCTGTGCCTGGCCGATTGCTCTGTGGCAGCGACGCAAGACCCCACCCGTTTCGCGTCCACGCAAGGAGCACCGCAATGCCGTTCAGCCCCACCCTCACCCCCACCGGGGATGCGACCGCCGACCTCCGGGCCGTGCGCTCGACCCTCGGTGACGCCGCCCAGTATGCGCTGGAGTTGCGGCCGCGATGGCGGCGGCTGAGGTCGAGCAGAACCGCCGACAGACCGTGGCGGCGTCGATCGCATGGCTTGAGCAACGCGCCAACGTTTACGAGCAGTTTGGGGTCGTGACCGCGGCCAACGCGGTGGCGGCGCTTGAGGAGTTGCGGAAGGATCAAGTCGTGTTTATGCGCGGCTTTGCTGACCTGATCCGGGTAGTGGTTCCCATGTAGTACGGTTCACGGCGAAGGCTGGTCCAACGCAAACGACCCGCGGTCTAGGCCGCGGGTCGTTTGGCGTTTTCGGGTGGGGTGTTTATGCGGCCACGGCGAAGCGGTCGGCTACGAATTGCGCCCACATGTCCGCGAGATCCTGGCGTCCACCGTCGACAAGCCGGGTCCACATCTCACCCAACCGGGCGACGAAGGCTTCGGCGGTCGGAGCGTGTCCGGCCATCTCGCAGAACTGGGCGTCGAAGAATGCCCACGCCGGCGGGTGCCAGGTCGACGGGGCCGGGAACGACGGGCGGGGGCTATTGGTGCTCATGCCGCGTTCACCTCGGTAACCGCAGTGGCGGTCCATGAGTAGCCGCGGCCGGCGCGGTAGATGAGTGCTTCGTAGCTGGGGCCTTGCCAGCTAACAACCTTGCACCGGATACGGCCACCGTTGGCCGCGGTGATTTCCACCAGCGGCAGGTGGTCGGTCGGCCAGGCCGCTGGGTTGAGGTCGACGTTTGCCATACCCACATCATACACCAAATCGTAACGGTGTCAACCCTGACCTGGGGTTTTTCTCCCTAATTCGGTGATTTTTTGCGGTGGTACATGTCGACCTGGTGCGCGTTCCAGGCGATCCGGCACGGCTCGCAGAACGGCTCGCCGGCGCGTTGGTGTCGTCGAGCAGCTGCCACGGTGCCGCACGGTTTCGGGTCGCGGGGCGGGGTGCCGCGTTGACGGTCGCGCCAGGCGCGTTGGCGTTCGGCTTCACTCTGTGCCATGTCGCCTACCCTACGTCGCGGCCAGTAGCGGCGCGGATGAGCGGGTATAGCGATACGAGCGCTTGCCGTGCTTCTTCGGCCAGGTACACGTTCGTGCCTTGGCAGTGGGCGGCGATCGTCTGTAGGCGGTACACGGCGTCTGCGACCCGGCGGGCTTCGGTGGCGTTCATCGTGCTAGCCGTTCCATTACTGAGGCGCGGACGACTCCGCCGTCGGGGTGTCTGGCCAGGGTGCCGCGTTGTACCCACACTGAGACGGTGCCGCGCTGTACTCCTAGCATGGCGGCGGCGGTGGCGTAGGTGATGGCGTCGGAGTCGTCGCGTGCTAGGGCGCGGGCGCATAGTCGGCCTAGCGGTGTCTGCCACCAATCGGGGCGTCCTGATTCTTCGGGTAGGGCGGTGGGCCACAGTAGGCGCATGACGTCGGCGGCGGTTTCGGCGGCGAGGTGGTCGTCGGTGTCCTGTTGGGCGACTAGTCCGGGGGTGCGGGCGCGGGCGCGGGTGACGATCGTGTCGTCGATGTCGAGCCCTATTAGTTGGGCCAGGTTCCAGCCGATCGTGCTGATTTCGTCGGTTAGTTGGTGGGTGGCGTCGGCGTATTCGCCGGCGTCGCTTACGCCGTCGCATTTGTTGCCGTCGAGGACGTATGAGTGTCCTCGGCCGCGGTCGATTCGTTTGGTCTGGTTGGTCATGCTGCTTGCTCCGTGGTGGTTGTTTGGTGAAGGAGGCGTCCGGCCGGGGTGATCTCCCAGACTTGGGATGGGGTGCCGGGTGGGTGATGGCCGCGTGTCGGGAGCGCAGGGTGATCGGCTTGTGGGTCATGGTCGTGGCCATGTGTCGAGCCAGAGGATCAGGGCGAGCACGCCGATGGCGTCACGGAAGGCGCTCATCGTCCTGCCTCCATCGCCCGCATCGCTTTGCGTTCGGCGCCGCGAGAGGTCCATGCCCGCACGGCACGCCGACAATCGGTCCACTCGGCCTGCCAGCAACGCCCCCAACGATCAGGGGTGGCCCTGCCGAGCGGCGTCCGCCCCACCCGCCACAGCGCCCGATAGGCCCGCGGAGTGCCAACGCGAGCCATCGCAGCGAGCAGCCATTTGCGCTCCCGGCCGATGACGTAGCAATCGACCCGCATCACGACGCCACCGAGCACGGACGGCCAACACGGTCAACCTCGCGCAACACCACAGCAGACGGGGCCTTGCACTTCGGGGTCCCCTCACAGATCGGACGCAACGAATCGACAGCCACCGTGACCTCCAGCCAGCGGGTCGCGCCCGGCCGATACGCGGTGGACTGCTCCGGTGTGGGCGACAAGTGCAGACCCCCACCACACTCGTTGTCGGCGCGCCAGTCGTCACAGCAGACCTCACCCGAGGTCGGCCACACGGTGGGGCGGTAGCCCTCGCCGGATGCCAGGTCATCTCCGAGCGCCTTATAGAGCGTCGCCCGGCCATCGCTGACCGTGACGCCGTGGTATGCGCACCACGTGGCGGGGTCTTTGAGGTCGAGTTGGGTGTGGTCGATGAGCACGCCGCCCTCGACGGTGCAGCGTCCCGAATGGAGATGGACTGCGCAGTGCGACCCGGCCCTGACGGTGGCCGAGCCCCACGCACTGACGGTGGCCGAGCCCGACGCCCTGACGGTGGCCGAGCCCCACGCCCTGACGGTGGCCGAGTCCCACGCACTGACGGTGGCCGAGCCCCACGCCCTGACGGTGGCCGAGTCCCACGCACTGACGGTGGCCGAGCCCGACGCACTGACGGTGGCCGAGTCCGACGCACTGACGGTGGCCGAGCCCCACGCACTGACGGTGGCCGAGCCCGACGCACTGACGGTGGCCGAGCCCCACGCCCTGACGGTGGCCGAGTCCCACGCACTGACGGTGGCCGAGTCCCCAACGTTGATCCACGCCCCGCGGGGCGAGTCGATGATGATGTCCGAGTCGTTGACGGCGATCGCCGCGTCCAACTCGGTCTGGGTGCGCACGATGGTCACTGGTCGCCCCTGACGAGACGCAACGGGCGCACGATGCCGTGAGGCGGGCAAGGGTCAGGCTCGGTGTATTCGTCGGCCGGTAGCGCTGACGGGGGGCCGCTGATCTCGGCGGCGAGCTTGGCGAACGCCAACGCCAGGGCCGGGGTCGGCTGGGCAGGGAACGGGATCAGCAGGGTCATTGGGTGCTCCTTCGGGTGGTGGGTGGTGGGCAGAGTATCCAGCCGACGCCGTAACCGTGTTCCCATAGCGTCTCGGGTGGGTCTAGGTCGTTGAGGCTGAGCAGATCGCGCAGGACGGTTTCGGGGTCGTCGTCGGGGTCGTCGTAGAAACTGTCGGGGTCGGTGATCGGGTCGAAGCCGAAAGTGTCCATGACGATACGGACGGGGGCCAGGTGGTAGGACTGTTCGTCCCACGGTGTCACCTCGAGGTCGTAGCGCTGGCTCATTGTGCCGCTGCCAGGTCGCGGGCGTCTACCAGGATGATTTCGCCATCGTCGGCGGGGTCGTAGTCCCATGCTTCCCAGGTGCCGTTGTAGTTGCGGTATGCGCCGGGGGTGGTTTCGTCGCCGTGCGGCTCATCGTCGCGGATGGCTTCGGCTAGCTCCGCCAGTAGGCAACGGCGGATCTTTGACCGTTGGGTAGCTGCCCATTCGGCGTGGAGTGCTTCGGCTTCGGCGCATAGCGCGGCGATGAAGTCGACCTGGTCGTCGTGGTCGGCGGGTAGGGGCTTGGCTCCGGTGGTGATCCATCCCGCGCCGATCGTGCCGCATCCGCTGCACTGGCCTTGCCAGACTCCGGTGATGCGGTCGTTTTCGACCCAATCCCACGCGGGGGTGGTGGGTTGTGAGGGGCCGCAGTCGGGGCAGTGTCCGGGGGCTTTGTGGGCGGCTTCTGCCCATCCGTCGCGGATGTTGGTTTGGGCGGTGGTCTGTGTCATGTCTTACAGTTTAGCAAGACATTGGCCGGTGTCAAGCGAAAACGTGAGACAATTGGGATCCGTTTTTGGGTCGAGGTGGGATACCGATAGGGGGTACCGGTAGGGGAGCAACGTACTTTTAGTCAGGCGACTACGAACGTGCGCCACATCGTGCGCCATAGTTGACGCACGCGGCCAGGGCCGATTTTGGGGCTTGACGTAATATGTCCTGTTCAGATACCGTTTGGCGCTGTTCGATCACTCCTGGGGCGTGTTCCTGCCCGCATTAAGAGTCCGTTGCTCTGCCGTTGAGCTAGAGGCGCTGACCTGGTGTTATGGTGGTGATGGGGCTTAACGTGCGCCACATCGTGCGCCATGAACCTAGGAGAGTGTACAGAATGGCACACGCGCAACCACCACAACATCTAGGCGGGGATCGCTGGCGGGTGACGGTATCTATCGGGCACGATAAGGCTGGCCGGCGGGTGCGGGCGTCGAGGGTGATTCGGGCCGCGGATGCTCGGACGGCTGCGAGGTTGGCGGAAGAAACGCGGGTCGATCTACGGCGTGAGGCTGAGCAGTCGCGGGCGTCGGTGGAGACGGTGCGCGGCTACGTGAAGGTCTGGCTAGGTGAGTCGCGGCAGCGCCTGTCGCCTAGGACGCTCGAGGGGTACGAGCGGATCGGGGCGGAGATTGTCGCACGGTGGGGTTCCTTGCGTGTCGACCAGATCACGCCGGCGGATATTCGGGAGTGGTACGCGGATCTTGCGGCGGGTGGGATGACGGCGGCGACTATTGAGAGTCGGCACCGGGTGTTGCGTATCGTGTTGCGGCAGGCGGTCGATGATGAGATTGTGGTGCGGCCTGCTACTGCGGCGGTGAAGCGTGGCAAGCTCCCCGAGCATGAGGTGAAGCTTCCGCCGGACGGGCGGATCGCTGAGGCGATAGCGAAGCTAGACGGGCGTATACGGGTGGCTGTGCAGCTGGCGGCGGCGTGCGGGTTGCGTCGTGGTGAGGTGTGCGGGTTGCGTTGGTCCGATATCGACTGGGATCAGATCGTCGTGCAGCGGGCCGTGATCCGCACTGAGCAAGGGGCGTTAGTCGTGAAGTCGACTAAGGGCAACCGTTCCCGGCGTATCGCCGTGAACCGGGGCACGGTGTCGGTGTTGCGGGCGCATCGTCGGCTACAACGTGACCAGGCGTTGCAGTTGGGGGTGGAGTGGAACCGGGACGGGTTCCTTCTTGCTGACCTTGCCGCCGATCCATCGGGTGAGACTCCGATGGACCCGGACAAGATCACGCGGGACTGGATCGCGGCGCGGGGCACGTTGAGGATGCGGTTTCACGATTTGCGGCATTGGTGCGCGTCGACCCTTATTGATCTAGGCATGTCGATCGCGGACGTTTCCGCGATCATCGGGCACGCGCAGGTGTCGACTACCGCCAACATTTACACGCACCAACGGGAAGAAGCGAGTAAGCGGCGGCGGGCGGCGCGGTTGATGGGCCGGAAGATGGCGGGCTAGCGCAGGGCGTCGTAGAACGCTACGAATCCGCGTTCGTAGGCGTCCTGTTCGGTGGCGCACTCGCTCATATCCTTGGCCGTCTGTAGGCACTTGACCCATAGTTTCCAGCCTTCGTCTACCGCGGTTTTGAAGGGGGCGACGTCGGGGGAGTCGGGGATCGCTACGGCCAGGGTGAGTGACAACAAGGTGACGACCGCGATCCGCCGCATACGAGCAGGGTACGCCTCGGTGTCAAGGCTTGCGGGCTGCGTAGCGTTCACGGTGCCAGGCGTTGTAGGCCAGACGGCACGCATCGTCGACCGACTCGCCCTTGCGCTTGTGGCGCTTGTAGGCCGACACGGTCCCGCACGGCGCCGACGGTGGTGGTCCGGGCTCGCCAGTACGGGCGCCCTTGGACGCCCGCCACCGGTACTGTTGGTCAGCGGTGCTCATGCGCGTCGACCGCTTCGCGCTCCTTGCGCAAATGGCGCTCAAACGCTGCATGTGACCCGTCGGCAGACCACCAACCGCACGAACAAGCGGGCACCAATACCCCGTTGGAGAGCGTTGCGTGAATCAACTCATGGCCGTTCACGACAGCACCCAGTCGATGACATGCTCGGGCAGATCGTAGCCTCGACCCAGCGCGTCGGCAGGGCCATCGCACTTCCACTCGGCAGCAATGAGACGCGCCATGAGAAACAACGCCTGGCGGATCGCTCGCATCTCGGGCGTATCAATTACGGCGTTCGCTGCGAAGTTCTGCCAGTCCGCCTCGCCAGCCCAGTCGTCCATGCCGTTGAGCACACCTTGGGCAATGGCATCTCGAAACGCACTCACATCTCCTCCAACGGCATGACGTAGTGGCCGATCGTGAGCAGCCGGGCGCGACTGCGGCCCATGCCGCCTTGACGCTCGTAACGGTAGTACGCTCGCGCTTGCCGTGGCCGGGCGTTGAGCAGCACTGTCTCTCGGCACGCTGGCCGATTCGTCGGCGGCGTCTTCTTCACCACGCAGCAATAGGAGTCGAACTGGTGCTCCGCCGTCGGGCGCATAAACGCATCCCATGCGTAGTAGAGCATCCCCTCCATCTCCACCCGGTACATGCGCCCGGCCTCGTCTTGGGAGTCGGAGAACACCCACGTCACCGTGGCGATGCCCTCGGGGCAAGCGTACTTGTTCGGGCCGATGGCGACGGTCTGCCCGACCCGGAACCGGGGCAGCGCCGAACGGTCGAGACTCACGCCTCACCACCGGTCAGCGATGCGATGTTGCGAGCGCTCATCTCTCGCATGACCGGAGCAGCAGCTTTGACGGCTGACCACTCGGCGTCGGTGACGCTGATCGCCAGGGGCCGGACCATTGTCGAGGTGGGCATCTCGGCCGTCAGGTAGGGATGATCGGCCGGACATCCCGCCGCCTTCCAGGCGGCGCGGGCGGCGTTGAAGCCTTCGGGCGTGGTGAGGTCGACGTTCACGCCGGTCTCCTTTCCCCAGCGGATGCTGGTGTTCGTTGTGGTTGCTGCGGCCATGTCATTATCTAACCATAGTTGCGTAGACACGTCAAGCACTTATGGCAAACTTCTCCGGGTGGATTTAGCCCGATGACTAAACGCCCGTGAAAGCTAGCTCGGCACCCTGCTTTGCGATCTGTTCGGCTGCACGATTTAGACGCTCTGCCAGATCGTCCAACCGCTGAGATAGTGCGGCTACCTCGTCGCGCAGGCTGACGGCTGCCTCGGGGGCGTCGTCGCGCCAGGTGGCGGGCCAGTCGAACGCCTGCATGACGGCGCGGTGGACGGCATCGGTGAGGTTCCCGTCTCGTTCGTAGACGCTCCAGGTTTGGTTGCTGATGCCGCCGTGTTGGGCGGCGGTTCGGATGCTCCAACCGCGGGCGTTGCGGGCGTTCTTTACCCGTCGTACTGCCTCGTCCATAGTCCATACGCTGGCATGTCACGTTCTGTCAGTCAACGGTTTGACGTATGAAATCTGTGTGAGGTTGACACTTGACAGAACGTGACAGATGCCGGTATGGTTTGTCACGTGAAGTTGAACCGTGAAACGTTGGCACTGGTTCGGGAACGCTCCGGAATGTCGAAGGCCGAATTGGCTGATCGTGCCGGGGTCGACCGAACACTGATAACCAGAATCGAGAACGGGGAGCGGCAAGCAACGCCGGCGGTGATTGCGAAGCTGGCCGGGGCGTTGCGGTGTTCGCAGGTGGCGTTGTGCTGCGTCGACGGTGAGGCGGTGGCGTAGTGGCCATCGATCGGGACGTGTGCGAATTGGTGTCGCAACGGGTGGCGGCGGAGCAGGTGGCGGGGATGAGTCCGCGCATGTTCCGCGATTACGTGCGGGCGGGGCGTGGGCCGCGTCCGTTTGATCCGACGGCTAGGCGGTTGACGTATTCGCGGACGGTTGTTCGTGAGTGGGCGCGTGACATTGCGACGAAGGCGGCGGCGTGAACGCGGCGCTAGTCGAGGGACGGAATACGGAGCCTTACGACGCGCGGGCAACCGCGGCGATCGGGGCGGCGTTCGACGCGTTGAAGGCGCGTCTAGATGCGTACGAGTTCGGGGACTGCCCGCCTGCTGTGCGGCGTCCGTGGCGTTTGGAGGTGAAGCGGTGACTGTTCCTAATCCGTTTGGGTTTCCGCCCATGCCGGAGCGTTTGGCGGCTGAGTACAACCGTCTCGCTTTCGAGCTATGCGGTTTCGTGCCGCCGGTGGTTGTCGACCCGGACCCGACGCCGGCGCACGGGATTGTGCGGCCGCGGCTCGAGGTCGTGCGGGGTGAAGCGTGAGCGGGCCTGATGTGCGGATGGAGCCGCACTACTGGCTGGGGTGGCTTTCCTACGCGGTCGGAGTGGCGGCGGGCGGCGCTGGCGGAAGTCCAGCGGCCTGTGCAGCTGACGATTGGGGGCATCCGGTGACCGCGGACGCGTTGGCCGTTATCGCCGTTGGCATGGGCGTGTTTTTCTTGATCGCGTGGCTTGATCGTGGGCCTAGGCGGAAGCTATGAGACATCCGGAAGTAGTGGTGTCGGCCATCCCCGAGGGGTTGTTGGCGGTCGGGTGCGGTTGCGGCTGGTGGTCGCCGTGGCGTTTCTCGCTGGATCATGCGCGGGCCAATCATTGGACCCACATTGACCTTGACCGTGGCGACTTGGACGGGTTGTATTTCGACAAGTACGGGGACGAGCGGTGAGCGCGCCGGAGCAGTTAGACCTGTTCAGCGTCGACACGCGGGGCATGGTGCGGGCGTCCGACCCGGAAACGTCGCGGGGTGCTGCGGTCGTCGCGATCGGGCGTAAGGCGCTGGGCCAGGGGTTAGCGCTCGAGGCGCTGTATCGGGCCGGGGAGCGTGGTCTAACCGATTTCGAGTTGGCGGCGGTGACTGGCTGGCAGCAAACGAGCATCGGTAAGCGGCGCGGTGAACTGCGCGACGACGGGCTGGTATGCGCGGCGTTTCTGCTTGACCCGATGTCGGGTGATCGGGTGTCTGTTCGTCGTCCGTCGCCTACGGGGACGCCGGCGCAGGTGTGGGAGCTAACGCCGTCGGGCCGTGATTTTTACAACAACAAATAGCTACTGAAAGGGCTGCAGGAATGAAGTGTTTTAGTGAGTTTTTGGCGTCCCATGAGCATGGGTTAGCGGATGAGCGGGCGGCGGAGTTGCTGCGCGAGTTGTTCGCTGCGTGTGGGACGGAGCAGAAGGCCGGGACGTTGACGTTACGGGTTTCGGTGAAGCCGGAGCATGACGCGTTCGCTGTGTCGGTGGAGATGGCGGGTAAGCCGCCGCGGGCTGCGGTGCGGGCGCGTCTGTATTGGACGGATCTTGACGGTAACCCTTCCCTTCGTAATCCGATGCAGCCGTCGTTCGAGGACTACGCGAAAGAGGCGGGGCAATGAGCGGGGATCGGTATACGAGCGCAACGCTTAGGACTGCTGCGGCAGCGGGTGACGCGTTGGCTACCCATGCGTTGGCGGTTCTGGCGGGGCAAGCGCCGGAGCGGTTTAAGCGGATACCCGACGTGTACGCGAACGAAAACGGTAACCGCTATCCGGGGCCGTGGTTGCCGGATCAACCGCCGCGCCATTGGGGCGATTATCGGTTTGATGACGTGGCGGATTTCGCGGCGTGGCTGGGTGAGGTCGGAGACATGGACGGGACGACGGTTTGGCGTAATCCGTCGTCGATCACGGCGGTTATCAACGATCACGCGTTGGACGTGCCGGCGTGGGGTGACCATCGGGGCGTGTTGACGTTCGCGGAAACGGCGGCGTGGCGTCGCTGGTCGGGACTGGATCGGGTGTTGGTGTCCCAGGACGCGTTCGCTGATGTGGTGGAGATGGGGCTGGCCGAGGTGTTGGAGCCGTCGGCGTCTGATCTGCTCGAGCTAGTGCGTGAGTTTCACGCGACGGCGGACACTCGTTTTACGAGCGCTAAGCAGGACGGGTCGGGGTCGTGCGAATTGGTTTACGTCGACCAGGTGGAGGGGCGCAGTAAGTCGGGGCAGATTACGGCTCCGGCGTCGATCATGTTGTTTCTGCCGGTTTACGAGGGGACCGAACCGCTACATATCGAGGCGCGGTTCCGGTTTCGTTTGGATCGGACTAACGGGCGTGTCGGGTTCGGGCTGGTGTTTCCGCGGTCGGCTGGGGAGTATCTGCGTGAAGCGGTGTTGTCGGCTGCTGGGCAGATCACGGCGGCTACCGGGTTCCCGGTTTGGTCGGGTGCTGCTCCGGAACCGCGGGTGCAACTATGAGCGCGGCGGCGGTTGTTGACGGGTTGGGCGTCGGCGTGCATGACATCGACGACGCGGCCTACTTTGCCGACCCTGCGTTCTCCCATTCGGACGCGAAGGTTCTCTTGGCGTCGCCGGCGCGGTATCGGTGGGTGAAAGACCATCCGGACGAGCGCGCCTACAACGCGGCCTATGAGTTTGGGCATGTAGTGCACGCGTTGGCGCTGGGTAAGGGGTCGGAGATTGTGGTTGTCGACGCGGGCGACTGGAAAACGAAGGCGGCGCGTGAGGAACGAGACGGGGCGCTGGCGGTTGGTGCCTATCCGATTTTGCGGGCTGAGTATGACGAGGCGGTGGAGTGCGCGGCGTCGATCCGGTCGCATCCGTTGGCGGCGAAGCTGCTAGGGCATGTCGACGCGGTGGAGGTCGTCGGGGTGTGGGACGACGGGGACGTGCGGCGGAAGGCGAAGCTAGACGCGGTTAGCGGTCGGTTCGGGGTCGATATCAAGACGTCGACCGATGCGTCGACGGACGGGTTCGGGCGGTCGGCTGGGAAATATGCGTATGCGTCGCAGGACGCGTGGTATCGGGACGCGTTGCGGGCTTGTTTCGGTGTCGACGACCCGGCGTTCGTGTTCGTTGTCGTGGAGAAGTTCCCACCGTTCCTGGTGAACACAATCGTGCTTGATCCGTACGACGTCGAGCTTGGCGGGCGGCGCAATCGTCGGGCGATTGACCTTTACCGAGAGTGTCGGGATTCGGGTGTGTGGCCTGGATACGGGGACGGGTTGAACGTGGCCACGTTGCCGCGTTGGGCCGAAATCGAAATGGAGGGCATGTGAGCGAGTTGGAGCGTGCTAGCGCGCCGGGGCGGGCGCTGGCTGAGGCTGTCGAGGATGGCCGGGTGCGTATGACGGCGATTATGCGGTCGGTCGGGATTAATCCGGGTGACCCTGTGCACCAGGCGGCGTTGTTGGCGTGCGAAAAGTACGACTTGGACCCGATCCGCAAGGAGGTGATCGTCATTCCGAAGGGTGGGGTGTTTGTGACGCGTGACGGGTATTTGCGTGTGGCGCACCGGTCCGGGCAGTTGGACGGGATCGTCATAGAGGAAACGGGCGAAACGCCTACCCATTGGACGGCGCGCGCGGCGGTGTACCGCAAGGATATGAAGTGGGCGTTTACGTATTCGGGCCGTTACGCTAAGGCTGACGCTAATAAGAAGTTCGGGCCTGAGATGGCGATCGCTCGGGCTGAGCGGACGGCGTTGTCGCGTGCGTTCCCTGTTGAGGGTGTGTCGGGTGGTGACGATTTCGACCGTTCGGCGCAGAGTGTGGATACGTCGGCGGTTGTTGCCGAGATTGAAGAACTGGCAGCGGTGCGTGAGTGGGTCGAGGAATACGGCGACGGGGTGGAGGTCGCGGAGGTCGTCGACGTCGAGGCGGTGCCGGAATGAGCGGGCCGTTTCGACATAGGGCGCACCCGGACGGAATGTTCGACGTGCTGGACAGTGAGGGGCGGGTGTTGGTGTCGTTGTTGTGTTCGGCGCGTGTCGACAAGCCGACCCTGATTGTTGCCGCGGTGATCGTGGAGCTTGAACGGTTGGAGCGTGACGGGTGATGTACGCGGCGGTTTGTGATCGGTGCGGGCACGTTGCGCGTATGCGATACGTCGACCAGCGAGAGGGCTACGTCATGCCGAAAGGGTGGGGCAAGGGGCCTGATAGCGCGGATCTGTGCGGGCCGTGCGCTATCGCGTTTCGTGTCTGGCTTACGGGTGGTGACGCGTGAAGCAGTCGGAGCAGGTGCTAACTGCGGTTGGTGCGATCACGGAGCAGTCGGGGTGGGGTCGGTTATGAGTGTGACCTATCACGTAGGCGACACGCGGGACGTGACGGCTGGGCTGGCTGACGGTTCCGTGTCGTTGGTCGCCTGTTCCCCTCCGTTCCTTGCGTTGCGGTCCTATCTGCCGCCCGATCATGCGTCTAAGGGTGCTGAGATTGGGGCGGAGTCTGACCCGGCGGCGTTTCTTGACACGTTGCTGGGGTTGACGGCGGAGTGGGGGCGGGTGCTGGCACCGTGGGGAAGTATCGCTATCGAATTAGGCGACACCTATTCGGGTAGCGGTGGCGGTGGCGGCGATTACCTGGCGGGCGGGCTGCGTGAGGGGCAGCAGCAGTTCGCGGGGTCGGCTGCGTCCATGCGTGAATCGAACGCGGCGCATTGGCGGGCGAAGAACGCGAACAGGTCGAGTTGGCCGGACGCTAAGTCGTTGGCGTTGGTGCCGCAGTTGTACGCGGTGGCGTTGGCCTACGGGATCAATCCTTTAACGGGTGCGGTGTCGCCGGCGGGGCGGTGGCGGGTGCGGAATGTGATCGTTTGGCATCGGCCTAACCCGGCGGTGGGTGCGTTGGGTGACAAGTTTCGACCGTCGACGTCCTACGTCGTGGTAGCGACGCGGGATCGGGGCCGCTGGTTTGACCTGTCGGCGGTGCGTGGCGATCCGCGGCCAGAAAACGCGCGGCCTGGGTTGGGTCGGTTTAATGCGTCGGCGTCGGTTGGGCATCCGGTGTCGGGCCCTAGGCAGATCGATCGGGGCGTGGCTACGGGTGCGCCGCCGTTGGACTATTGGGCGGATGAGTACGACGGGCACGACGCGTGGTCGTTGACGTCGCAACCGTCGAGCCTGGCGCATTATGCGATGTGGCCTGCGCGGCTGGCTGAGCGGCTGGTGTTGTCGATGTGTCCGGCTGAGGTGTGCGGAACGTGCGGGGAACCACGGCGGCGGCTCGAGCGGCGAGAGCGGACGTTCGACCCGGTGCCGGGATCGGCTGCGCGGTCGGTAGCGGCTCGATGTGGTGGACTGTTCGGGCGGGCCTACGAAGTCAAGCGGGAGACGTTGGGCTGGTCCGATTGCGGGCACGGTGACTATCGGGCGGGTGTGGTGCTTGATCCGTTCGCGGGGACCGGTACGACCCTGGCGGTAGCGGATATCCACGGTCGCGACGCGGTCGGTATTGATATCGACGAGCGGAACCGGGCGCTGTACCCGGCGCGGCGGGCGGAGTGTCTGCGGTCGTTGATGAAGGTAGCGCCGGAGGTACCGGGGCAGCTTGACCTGTTTGGGTCGGCGTCGTGAGCCGTTCCTGTCCGTTCTGCTGGTTCCTAACGCGGCTGCCTGAGCAGTGCGTAAGCGATAGAGGCCGTCGACCAGGCGATGTTGTCGCCGGTGAGGTCGACGGTATCCGTGACCCAGCCGCCGTTGGCGTTGATGGCGACAACGGAAGTCGACTCGCCTACTACGAAGATCGCGACGACGCGGTCGCCGGCGGCGGCGTAGAGGCTGGCCGCGTCGAGGTGGTCGTGGTGTGCGACCCACGCGGGCAGGCTGGGGTGGGTTGGGTCCGTGATGAACCGACCGCCGAGTTCGGCCTGAATATCGAGGGTGATGTGGCGGCTGCGGGTGATTGTCACGGACGGGTTCCTTTACTGGCGGAGAAGGGCGGCGGCTACGGCTGCGGTCGTGGCGGCGACGTCCTGGCCGCTGAGGCTGATTTCGTTGGTGATGAGTCCGACGTCGACGGTGTAACCGACAACGCGGGTGGCTTGTTCGTCGGTGACGTAGATAGCGACAACGGTTTTTGTGTTGGCGGCGAAGGCGAAGGCGTACAGGGTGCCGCGCCAATTGGCGACCCATGCGGGCATGTCGGGGTCGGTGGGGTCGGGGGTGAAGGTCGCGCCGAGTGCGTCGACCAGCTGGTCGCGGAGGGTGTCGGCTGGGGTCGTTGTTGTCATACCCACATCATACACCAATTCGTAACGGATTGTCAAGAAGTATCGGGAGAAAATCGTGGGTAATTATCGGATCGAAGCGGGCGACTCCATGCGCCTACTAGCGGGTATCGAGTCGGGGACGGTCGACGCGATCGTTACCGATCCGCCGTATTCGTCCGGTGGGGCATTCCGGTCTGATCGTGGAGGTAGTGCTCGGACGAAGTACCTACAGACCGGGGCCGCAAGCCTGGATCGACTACCTGAGTTCTACGGTGATAGCCGGACGGAACGCGGGCTGTTGTTGTGGTCGTCGTTGTGGCTGGCTGAGTGTTGGCGTATCGCTAAAGACGGCGCGGCGATAGCCGTATTTTGCGACTGGCGTTCCCTGCCCACGTTCTCCGACGCGCTACAGGTCGGCGGGTGGTCGTGGCGTGGGACCGGGGTGTGGATTAAACCGAAATCCCGGTGTCGGCCAACGCTGGGCGGGCTTTGGAACGACACGGAATACGTGCTGTGGGGATCACGCGGGGCGCGTGGATCGGGGGAGTGCCTGCCGGGGACGTGGCAGTGCGCCGCGCCGGCGTCGGGGACGCGGCTACATGTGACGGAAAAGCCGCAGCAGGTGTTGGAGGATCTGGTCCGTTTAGCGCCGCCGGGCGGGCTGGTTGTTGATCCGTTTATGGGGTCGGGGTCGACTGGTGTAGCGGCGCTGACAAGCGGGCGTTCCTTTATCGGTTTCGAGTTGTCGACGGAGTACGCGGCTATTGCTCGGGAACGGCTCGAGGCGGTCGAGGTGTCCGGGGCTGACGTGATCGGCGCGCAGCCTGGCTTGTTTGGTGGTGTGGCATGAGCGGCGGGTGGTCGTTTTCGGTTGGGTGTCCGGGGTGTGGCGGGCCGTTGGAGCATGTGACGGGCGGGCGTGGTGATGGGCGGATGCGGCAAGCGATCGTGGCGTGCGTCGACTGCCGCCGTGTCGAGCAGATCACGGTGCTACTGCGGACGGTCGAGGCGGGCGACGCGAAGCGGGCGCGGCGGGTACCGACTGGGGGACCGGTTGGGGATGCTGATCTGGCGGATATCGGGCGGTTGCTGGATCATGCCCACGCGGCGCTGGATAGCCGCGACTTGGAGGCTGGGCGGATGCCTGGCTGGTGGAAGGCGACGGCGTGACGTGGTACTACGTGCCCTACATCTCTGCTCCGGATACGGCGGGTTTGAGCTTGCCCTGCGAGGGATCGCCAGAACCGTGGGTTACGTTGAGCGGGACGCCTACGCAGCGGCCACTCTCGTGGCGCGGATGGAAGACCGGGCGCGGAACAGTCCGCACCTGCCGGCAGCGGTAGCGATGTGGCCTACGCCGCGGGCGTCGATGAACGAGAACCGCACGACGAAGAACGCGCCGAGTCACGGCGTGACGCACGGGCGGACATTGGCGGGCACTGCTTCCCACCACGGCCAGACGACGGGGACGGGTGGGACCGGTGGAATGGTGCTCAACCCTCGGTTCGTCGAGGCGCTGATGGGGCTGCCGGCTGGCTGGCTGACGCCTTGCACCTCGGGGGAAATGGACTCGTCCCGCAAGCCGCTAGGGCAGCTTGGCACGTGCTTACCGGTCGACTGCGTGGAGGTGTCGAGTGAGGCGACATAGGAGTCGTTGGGAGTGTCCGCGGTGCCCTAACGGGGTGACGTTGTGGACGTATTCGGTGCCGTATCCGCCGGCGTGCCGGTGCGGCGGGCGGTCGAAGTTGATGCGGTTTGTAACCGTCGATCAAGCGGAGGTAAGCAGATGAAGGTAGCGATCGTGACCGCGTGCGGGCCGACGCCGGAGCAAGCGCTAACCGCCATGCGGTCGCAGATCAAGGCGGGCTATTCGGTGTGGATCGCTCCGTATGTCAAAGGGCCAGAAGGTGCGCCGCTACTGGGCGGCGAGAAGGTTTACGCGGTAACCAATCGGGGGGCGGCGTAAATGACCTGGTTTAAGATCGACGACAAGTTCCACGCGCACCCGAAAGTGATAGCCGCGGGTAACGCCGCGATCGGGCTGTGGACACGTTGCGGGGCGTGGAGCGCAGATCAACGGCAGGAAGGTTTCGTACCTGAGCAGATAGCGCGTATGTATGGCACAAAGGCCGAGATAGACAGGCTGACCAGGTGCCGTATGTGGTACCCGGAGGATGGCGGTTACGTGCTGCGTGACTGGCTCGAGTACAACCCGTCTAACGAGCAGATCGAAGCGACTCGGGCGAAGCGGTCGAGGGCGGGCCGTAAGGGTGGGATCAAGTCCGGTGAGACGCGGCGGGGTGAAGCAAACGGCGAAGCAAATGCTGAAGCAAATGCTGAAGCAAATGCTCCGCTCGGGCTTGAAGCAAAATCGAACCCCGTCCCGTCCCGTCCCGTAATAACTAGTTTTCTTACAAGTCCTAGTCAGTCCTGCTACGGCGGCGACGGACTGACCGACGACGATTTCGGCGCTGTGGTGGCGCTGCTGATCGCGGACAAACGCCGGACCCATCCGCCAACGGTGAACGCGCAACGGTGGGCCGAAGCCGTCCGTGACGAGCAGGCAGAAACGCACGGCGAACGCATCCGGCAGCTGTTGGCGCTGGGGCTCGAGGTCGAGGTCGTGGCGCGGCATGTCGTCGCGGGGACCGATCCGCCGCGTCGTCATCGGGCGGATTGCGGGCGTTGCGCCGGCGAGGGGATTTACCCGGACGGGCACGACGTCGACGGGCTACCGGTCGGGTCGTGGCATCGGTGCGGTTGCGATCGGGCCGACAACGTGACCCAACTACGGCGAACGGGGACGGGGTGAGCGTGCGGCCAGAGTGTCACGACTCCGACGTGACGGTACCTAGGAGCGTCGCAAACGTGGCGGAGGTAGTACGGGTGCGGGTGAAGCGGAAATCGAAACGTAGGGGGAGCAGATGACGAGCGAAGAAGCGCAGAAGGTGGCGGCGATCGCGGTAACCGCTGACGGCGGGTGCTGCGACTGTGCCGGCGGGCTGTTGGCGCAGATGTGGGACGCCTGGCCGGAGCACCGGGGCGTGTGGTTCGCGGTGTACCGCGAGGGCGTTCGACGATGACCTGGGGCGTTACGTGGGCGCTACGTGGAGTTGAGCCAGTAACGCAAACGACCACCACCGTTTGAGGTGATGGCCGCTGCGTTGCCGTGAAAGGGAAACGCGGACAGGCTACCTAACCGGGATGGTGGAATTGTGGATAATCGACCGAACGTGCGTTTGTTGCGCGCGGCGTGGAAGTTGGAACACCAGGCGGCGCAATTGACAACTAACGCGCTGGCCGTGATTGGTGACCGTATGCGCGGTATCGACGGGTGGGGACTGCGTAATGGTGAATCGTCGGGCCGATCGAATGACACAACGTCCTCGACGGAGCGGGCGGCGCTGGCGCGTGTCGACCTGGGCAACGATCAACGCGAGGAATTACGTGATCGGCTCGAGGGCCTGCTGCTGAACATTGACAGCTACCTAGTGTTTCTGCGGGGCATCGTGGCGCACACTGTCGACAAGCCGGAGCCGACGCTATGCGGAGACTTTGCGGCGGTCGGTCTGCGTCCGTGGGATGGGCATCTGTTGGTGTGGGTCGAGTACTCGCGTGATCCTCGGAACGGTTGGTATGACGCAACCTGTCGGGCTACTGCCGGGCGTACCGGGCTGTGTCCTAGGTGTCTGATGCGGATGAACCGGTGGCGTCGTGACAACGACCTGCATTGGGTGAGTGACGCGCCGGAACGGGCGGCGAACGTGTAGTGGTCTGTGACCTGGGGATCGTTGCAATTTGTAGCGGGATCTGATTTACTGCGCGTACCTGGGTCGAGCTATCGGCTAGCTCCCCGGTGGTTGGAGGTGGGCCGTGTCGAGGGTGAAGGCGGCGCACCACAGAGGGGACTTCGGTAAGCGCTCGGCGGCTGTACGTGCGTCGGCTACCGATACGTCTAGATGTTGGCGATGTGGGCGACTGCTCGAGGAACACGCGGCGCACAACGACGGCACGCCGGCGACGTGGAACGCCGGGCATGTCCGCGATGGGGATAGCGGGTCGCCGTTGATGTTGGAAGCGTCGACCTGTAACCAGGTAGCGGGCGCTGTACTGGGCAACATGCGGCGCGCAACGGGCTATAGCTGGCCGTAAACGATCGAAAACGACGAAAAAACGATTAGAAATAATCGAAAAGTCGAAATAAAAAAATAAAAATGGGGGGGAGGGGTCGAGACGGGGCGAAAATTTTTGGCCTATTTGACCCCGGTCGCCTGGCCTCTCTCCCCTAGGTATTGACCCGGCTGGCTGGGCGTGGTTCAATTAGATATGACTGATGAATCGAAGGTTTACCGGCGGTCGACTCGGGGCGAGAATCGGGCGGTGCGTCGGGTGTTGACGGTGGCTAATGCGGGGGCTGCGTTGGGGCCGATTGAGCAAGATACGGAGATTTACGCTCTGTGTAAGGGCGATTTCTCGCTTATCGACATTATCGACCATTGTTTGCAGGCGACCGGGCCGGCTGATGTGACGGTTTCGACGTGGACGGCGGCGGGTGCCGATTTGGAGTTTGCGCTGGGGTTTGTGGTTGATGGGCGGGTGAGGTCGGCGCGGTGGTTGGTTGATTTCTCGTTTCCGCAACGGCAACCGGCGTATTTCGCGTTGTTGGTCGACAGGTTTGGGGCGGAGTCGATCCGGGCGACGGCTAATCACGCGAAGTTTGTGTTGATCCGTAATGAGTCGTGGGATTTGGTTGTGCGTACGTCGATGAATCTGAACTTGAACCGGCGGCTCGAGTCGGTCGAGATTTGTAACGATCGGGAGATGGCGGCGTATCTGTCTGAGGTGGTCGACGAAATGTTTGCGTTGGACGTCGAGGGGCCGGTGGGGCATAGGCCGCACCGAAACAAGAAGCTGATCGACGGGCTGGGGCGTGTGTCGGACGCGGCGAACGTTGCCGCTGGGTATCAATCCGACGAATTGTTTGGTCGTGATCTGCGGCGTATCGGGGTGGGCTATGACTGACGAGGAGTTGTTGGCGGGCGCGATTGTGCCGGGGCCGATGACGGCTGAGCTACTGGCGTTGTGGCGTACCTATGTGGCCGAGATCCGTGATCGTGAGGCGTGGGTGGCTGAGAACGGGCCGACGATCGTTTTCCGTGACGACAAGGGCGATGTGCGGTCGGTGGTTGAAGCGCCTAAGTATCGGCAGCTGTGCGCGTTGCGTCGTGATCTAACGAGGTTGTCGCAGGTGATCGGGGTTCCTGCGTTGCGGTTGGCGGTCGAGGAGAAGCCGAAGGCAAGGGGTATCGATGACCTTAAGGCGAAGCGCGACGCGAAGGGTAGGGGCGCAACGTCCAACGCATTTGCTAACGCCTGAGGGGCGTTTCGATTTCTCGGACGGCGACGACGCGATCGAGTTAGCGGCGGCGCTGGGGTTGGTGTTGCATGACTGGCAGTGCTGGCTGGTGCGTTGGATTCTGGCGACGGATGAGACGGGGGAGCCTGCCTGTCGACAGGTGATAATCGAAGTACCGCGGCAGAACGGCAAGGGTGCGGTACTTGAGTGCGTCGAGTTGTATTGGCTGCTCGTTGCTGGGGTTCCTGTCGTGATTCATACGGCGCATGAAGCGGACACGGCGGCGGGGCACCAGGAGCGGTTGGATTCGCTGATTGTTGATCCGGAGATTGAGATCCCGAACGTTCGTTCTTACAAGTCGAACGGTAAGGAACGGATACGCAATCTTGATGAGCGGTTGTTGTTGCAGTTCCGTACTCGGACGAAGGCGACGAAGCGCGGGGCGTCACCGCAGAAGGTGATTTTGGACGAGTCGCAGGAGTTGCAGGCGTCGCATATCGCGGCGTTGGTGCCGGCGATGGCGGCGCAGTCGATGAATCCGGACAAGTTGCCGCAGTTGATTTATACGGGGTCTGCTCCGTTGGAGCATTCGGCGTACATGCACGGATTGTTGGCGCGGCTCGAGCGGGAACGGCCACCGCGTACGCTGGTGGCTCGTTGGGCGTGCGGGCCGGACGATGACATAGCGGATCGGGACAACTGGTACCTGGTGAATCCGGGTATGGGTGTGCTGATTTCCGAGGATTACGTGTATGAGACGGAATACCTGGTGATGGACCCTGCCGATTTTGCGGCGGAGCGGTTGGGGGTCGCTAAGGGCGGCGATCGTGGGGAGTCGGGGCCGATCAGTGTTGCGCGGTTCGCTGAGTTGGTCGATGGTGAGTCGATGGCGACGGATGACACGGTACGGCTGGGTTTGGATGCGCCGATCGACAGGCGTTCGGCGTGTTTCTCGGTGGTTGGTCGGCGTCCGGACAGGTTGCGGCACATGGCGATCCGGTATTGGGTGCCGGGGCATCGGTTGGCGGAGTTGCCTACGTTGGCGGCGGAGTTGTGCCAGGGGCACGGTGGGTTGGTGTTGAACGTGCCGCCGAAGTCGCCGGCGTTGGCGTGGCGTGCTGACCTGGTGGCGGCGGGTGTTGTTGTTAATGAGGTGAAGGCGTCGGCGTTTCTCGAGGCGCAGGCGACGATTGAGCAGGCGGTAACGGATGGCGGGCTTCGTCATCGTGGCCAGCCTGAGTTGGAGACGGCGGTGGCGTCGTTGGCTGCTCGGACGTCGGGCGATTTGTCGCCGTGGTCGCGGCGGTCGTCGAGGTCGAATGTTGCGCCGTTGTTTGCGGCTGCTGCTGCGTTGGCGGGTGAGGGTGGGGCGGGTGCCGGTGAGGTGTCCGAGCCCATGTTCGCGCTGACCTGAGGTTTTGAGGGGGGTGGGCGGTGGCTAGGTTCCTTGCGCTTTTGGTCGCGCTCTTGGTTGCTGTTGTGTGTTTGGTGGTTGGTGCGTCGTATGCGTCGGCGGGTTTGGCGTGGGTTGTTGCCGGGTTCGGTGTTGCGTTCCTTGGTGTTGTTGCGTTCGGTGACTTTCGCTGATGAACCTGTTACAACGGTTGGTGGGCGCTAAAGGGTTGACGATCAACCGGGTAGCTGAGCCGCCGGAAATGATGGCTGACGGTTCCTTTTCCGATTTCTACCGGTCGGTGATCGGTGGCGGTTCGGGCGATGCGGTCGAGCAGACCTTCGAGCAGATCTACAAGACGAACGGGATCGTGTTCGCGTGTATCGCGGCGCGGATGATGCCATTTAGCGAGGTGCGGTTCCAGTACCAGCGGATGGTGCGGGGGCGGCCGGGTGAGATGTGGGGCGACGCGTCGCTTTCACTGCTCGAGAATCCTTGGACGAACGGGTCGACGGGTGAACTGCTGGCGCGGATGGAGCAGGACGCGAGCCTGTCGGGAAACTTTTTCGCGGTGAAGGTCAAGGACGACGAGGGCCGCTGGTGGATTCGGCGGCTGCGGCCTGATTGGGTGCGGGTGCTTACCGGTATTCCGGGGGTGCCGAACACGGAGAACGATCTACGGGCGCGGGTGCTCGGGTATTACTACGAGCCGCAGGACGGGCACACCCCGATGACGTTCATGACTCCGGACATCGTGGTTCACTATTCGCCTATTCCCGATCCGGAGTCGTCGTGGCGTGGCATGTCGTGGCTGAAGCCGGTACTGCCGGAGACGCGGGCGGATGCTGCGGCGACGCGGCATAAGGAGCGGTATTTCACCAACGGGGCGGCGCTATCGACGGTGATTCGGTATGACAAGGGGCTAGCGCCGGAGTCGTTCAAGAAGTACGTGGAGCTTTTCGAGGAGGCGCACCGCGGGCCGGCGAACGCCTATAAGACGTTGCATATCGGCGGCGGGGCTGACGTGTCGGTGGTCGGGTCGGCGTTGTCTCGGGACTTTCGGGAAATCCAGGGGGCGGGCGAAACGCGGATCGCTGCCGCGTCCGGTGTCGGGGCGATCATTGCCAGATTCTCGGAAGGCTTGCAGGGTTCATCGCTGAACGCGGGTAACTACGGGGCGGCTAAACGACAGTTCGGGGACATGACGCTGCGGCCACTGTGGCGCACTGCTGCTACTGCGTTGGCGAAGTTCGCGGATGCGCCGGCGGATAGTCGGCTTTGGTATGACCCGCGAGACGTCGAGTTTTTGAAGGATGACCGTAAGGACGCGGCGGAGATTCTGAGCCTGACGGCGCAGACGATGAACGCGCTTATTACGGCGGGGTATGAGCCGGAGTCTGTGCGTATCGCGGTGGAGACGGGTGACCTGAGCCGCCTGGTTCATTCGGGGCTGTATTCGGTGCAGCTTCAAGCGTCGGGCGCGGGTGCGCCTGCCGCTAGTTGACCTTTTCTGAGGGGGTTGGGTTCATGGATATTCGTAAGGCGTTCGCGCGCGTCGAGGTGAAGGACGCGGAGGCGGGCACGGTGTCGGCGGTGTTCGCCACGTTGGGCGTTGTCGACAAGGACGGCGACGTGACGGTGGCGGGTGCGTTTACCGATGGGGCGGCGGTGCTGATTTCGGCGTATGGGCACGCGTCGTGGGACGGGGCGCTACCGGTCGGTAAGGGCACTATCCGGGTTGACGGTAACGACGCGATCCTCGACGGGCAGTTTTTTATGAATACGTCGCACGGTCGGGACACGTTCGAAACGGTCAAGGCGGTGTCGGAGCATGGGCTGCAGGAGTGGTCTTACAGTCTCCATAACGTCGTTTCTGATTTCGGGACGTTTGAGGGTCAAGAGGTGCGGTTCTTGCGTTCCATTGATGTACGCGAAGTTTCCCCGGTCCTGGTTGGGGCTGGGGTGAACACGCGAACGCTTGCGGTCAAGGCCGAGGCGTCGAAGTTCTCGGACGTTCTTGACGGTGCATTGGTTGCCGTTAAGGGGCTGTCGAGTATGGCTGTCGAGCGATTGGCGCTGCGGGCCGAACAGGGGAAGTCGATTAGTGAGCAGGTCGACGCGCTCGGGCTTATCGAGGCTGAGTTGGAACCTTTGCGGGTGGCGATTGCTGGCACCCAATCCGCTCATAACACGTATCTGATGGCGGCTAAAGAGTTTGGCCGCTACCAATCCACTCTTGGAAAGGAGTAGGGCTATGAACTCTCCGGAGTTTGATGAAATTAACGGCAAGATTGCCGCGCTACAGAAGAAGCTGGCCGCGATTTTTGCGGAGGCTGGGGCGTCGATGGATATGGACGCGGTGAAGTCGCTAGATGGTGATAGCGCCGCGAAGGTTGACCAGATCCGGGCCATTAACGATGAACTGGTCGACCTGGGCGTGAAGCGTGATCGGCTGGCCGTGTTGCTGGCTGGTGCGGCGCACGCGGTGGCGGCTGGTACGGCTGAGTCTGGGGCGGATGCGCCGGCGGGTGCCGGTGTGAAGTCGTGGATCGACCAGGTTGTGCAGTCGGGGGTGTTTGCTGTCCAGAACAAGGGCTTCGACCTGCCGGACGTCGACCTTAAGGCGCTGTTGTCGACGTCGGCGGGTTGGATGCCGGCGGTTCAGCGCGGGGACCGGCTGGTCGACTACGTGCAGCCTGGTTTGGATCTGCTCGATTTTCTGCCGACGGTTTCGATCAGTTCGCCGCAGGTGTCGTACATGGAGGAAACTACGTTCACCAATGCCGCCGTTGAAACGGCGGAAGGTGGCCTGAAGCCGGACGCGACGCTGCAGTACACGGAGCGGGTCGTTACGGCTCGGAAGATCCCGGTGCTGTTGTCGGTGACTGATGAGCAGTTCGAGGACGTGCCGCGCATGGCGCAGATTGTGCGTAATCGTCTGCCGCTGATGGTCCGGCAGCGTCTCGCTACCCAGATCGTTAACGGTGACGGTGCTGGGGTGAATATTCGGGGCATTCTCAACACGCCGGGTATTCAGACTCAAGCGAAGGGTGCCGATCCGGTGCCTGATGCGGTGCTTAAGGCGATGACGAAGGTTTTGCAGACGGGCGGGGCGGTTCCCGATGCGTGCCTGTTCTCTCCGATCGACTGGCAGAACATCCGGCTACTGCGTACCGCTGACGGTATCTATATCTGGGGTTCGCCGGCGTCGGCTGGGCCGCAGATGATTTGGGGTATCAGCGCGTTGATTGTGCCGCAGTTGGCGGCGGGTACGGCGGTCGTTGGTGCTTTCAAGGAATACGCGGAGCTTGACGTCAAGAAGGGCATCGTCGTCGAGTCGGGTTACGTCAACGACGATTTCGGTAAGGACCGTCAGACGATCCGGGCGGAGATTCGGGCGGTTCCGGTGTGGTACCGGCCTGCTGCGTTCTGTTCGGTGACGGGCCTGTAGTTCCGTTGTTTCTCCTGTGGTCGGGCGCTTGTTCCGGGGGGTCCGGGCGTCCGGCCACGGGTACCAATCCTTTAGAGAAGGGGTAGTTATGGCGATTATTTCGGGTGGAAACGTGATGCCTGGTAACGGGTTGGCGCGGCCGTTTACGAAGTCGGGGGCGGTTGCCGCTAACGATTTCGCGGGGTCGTGTGCCGTGGGGTCTATGGCGATCGACACGACTAACGGGAAGTTGTACGTGTGTACGGCGACCAATGGGACGTCGACGGCTACGTGGGCGGTGCAGGCATGAGCCGGGTAGCTGGTGAGCGTTTGTGGCGTACCGCTGGCGGTGGGCTTGTTCGGGACGGTGATCCTGAGGCGTTGGTGTTGGCCTATGCGGCGGGTGATCCGGTGAACGACGACGAGAAACTGCCACGTAAGGCGGCGGCGAAGAAGTCGGCGGGTGACGTCGAGGACGTCGACCAGGGCGACGTGGACGCGGGTGACGTCGAGGACGTCGACCAGGGCGACGTGGCTAAGGCCGTGAAGAAGCCGCCGAATAAGGCCGCGAAGGCCGAAGGCGACAAGTAGGGCCGGGGTGTCGTTCGTCGAACAGCGGATCGTTTCCGGCGCGCCTGCTGCGTTGGTGTGGCAGGGCGTCGGGAACGACGGCGAACCGTTCGACCCTGGTGTGGTGTCGGCTGAGATTGTGCTGCAGGACGGCTCGAGTGCTGCGGCGGTGGCGTCGGGTGAGGGTGTCGGGCCGCGCGGGGTGGTGTTGTCGGCGGCGCAAACGTCGCAGTTGGGGCCGTTGTCGGTGTCGTGGTCGGCGGGTGGTGTCGAGGTTGGGCGGTCTGTCGCTGAGGTTGTCGGCGGGTTGTATTTCTCTAACGCGCAGTTGCGGGCGGCGGAGCAGTCGGTGTCGGACGCTACGAAGTTTCCGGCGTCGCTGGTTGCCATCGCACGGCAACAAGTCGAGGCGCGGATCGAGCGTTGGACGGGGCGGGCGTTCGTACCGCGGTTTAAGCGGGTGCGGGTGCAGCGCGGGGCTAACGGGCTGGTCGCGCTACCGGGCTATGACGTGCGGGCGGTGCGTTCGATCGTCGGCGCTGATGGGCTGGTGCCGCTCGAGGGTGTGGAGGTCGTGGCCGGTGGGTTGCGGGTTCCTGGCCTGTCTGGGTCGGCGTTGGCTGGCGTGGAGTACGGGCTGGACGCGCCGCCGGCGGATTTGCGGGCGGCGGCGATGCGCCTGTGTCGTGAGGTGCTGGCACGGTCGAAGGGCGGCGGGCTACCTGAGAACGCGATTAGTTATACGTCGACTGAGGCCGGGTGGTCTGCGGTGCTGGTGACGCCTGGGGTGCGGGGTGCGTTTACCGCTATCCCTGAGGTGAACGAGGTCGTCGGCGGGTACGTGTTGGACGAGGCGCTGATCGCATGAGCCGGTCGCAGACCTTCCCGATGTTTCGGGCGCTGGTGCGGATGCTCGAGGATGAGGACTGGCCGCGGTGGCCTGAGTCGTCGGCGGTTGGTGTGTGGTTGGGTGATCCGTTCCATGCGCCGGCGGGCGTCGCGCCGTCTGATGTGTCGGTGGTGGTGGCAACGGTTGTCGACATGCCGGCGCAGGACTGGGCGACTATCGGGACGTTTGCGCGGGATGAGACGTTCGCTATTCCGGTTGTGGCGTCGGTGGTGACGCCTGGGCTGTCGGCGGTCGAGGTGTTAGGGCGGCTCGAGGAGTTGGCGGCGCAGATCACGGACGTGATTTTGCGGGCGGCGACTGTCGAGGGGCGACCGCGTGAGGTTGCGGCGCATGTGTGGAAGATCGGCGTGTCGCGTGTGCGTCCGTTGGTGTGGGCGACAGACGAGGGGTATTTCGGGCAGGTCGAAGTGCCGGTCGGTGTCGCTGCTCGTATCTAAAGAAGAAGGGGGCCGTATGGGGTCGTTTCGGTATGTGGGGCCGTTGGCGTCTGTTGTGATGGCGGGCGAGGTGGTCGAGCCTGGCGGGGTTGTCGAGGTGGTCGACGGTGTTGTGTTGTCGGCTGATTGGGAGCCGGTCGACAAGCCGGAGCCGGTCGAGCAAGTGGAGCCGACGCCGGCGAAGGCTGGTCGGGGCAAGAACAAGGATGGTGAATAAGTGGCGATTGGTAGCGGTTTGTGCAGTTCGATCGGGTACGCGCGGGAGGTGACCGCGGGAACGTACGCGGTGCCGTCGCGGCATATCGAGCACGTAAAGGAGGCGCTCAAGTTTGAGCCTAAAACTGTGGTGTCGAAAGGCATTCGGGGTTGTCGTGAGATGATGCCAGCGCCGGTGCAGGTCGGCGGGTCGGTGAAGGGTTCCGTGTCGCATGAGCTTGCGCCGCAGGCGACGGGCCTACTGTTTGAGCATCTGTTTGGGGCGGTGGCCACGACGGGTGCGGCCGCTCCTTATACGCACGTTTTTACGGTTGGGGAGAAGGTCGAGGAGACGTTGACGGTGCAGGTTGCGAAGCCGTCGACCAACGGCGTGGCCAATCCGTTTACGTATGTCGGTATGCAGGTGGTCGGCGCGACGATCGGGGCGAAGGCCGGGGAGATCGTCCAGTCCGATTGGGAGTTTGCGGGCGCTAATGAGCTTTCGTCTGTGTCGACTCCGGCCGGTCCGGTGCTGGCACCGCTCAATTACGCGGGGCTATACGTTCCCTTCACGTTCGTGGACGGTTCCGTGTCTGTTGCTGGCTCGGCGTATGAGGTTGACGACCTGTCGCTGAGTTTCAAGAACGCGTTACGTACCGATCATTTCACGATGCGGGCGGGAGCGCCGGGGACTCCGGACGTGGCGCGGCGTAACGGGCAGCGTGATTACGGCGGGTCGTTGTCGTCCGATTTTTTCGACATGGTGGCCTATGGGCTGTTCCGTAACGGGACTCACGCGGCGCTGTCGGTGGTGTTTGATGCTGGGCCGGCGGCGAAGCTGACTATCGAGGGTGACGTGTTGTTTGCCGGTACGTCGCCAACGGTTGACGGGATCGACATCCTCAAGCAGTCGCTACCGTTCCGTTGGCTTTCGGTGACGGCCACGCTCGTTAACGGTGACTCTGCGCCGTGACCGCGGCTGTGGTTGATGAAGCGGCGGGGGTGCGGTTGTTTCTGGCGGCTGGCCGGGCGCAGTGTCGGATGATTGAGCTAACGATGATGCGTTGCGGCAACGATGAAGCGCAGAAGCTCGGTGAGTTGTTCGGGTATTGGCTGATCCACCGCCGCGAGGTGCACGCGCTCGAGGAGCGTTTAGACGTGCTGGGCAATGCCTGACCGTATCCAGATCGACGGGCTTAACGAGTTGCGCCGGACCTTAAAGGCGATGGGCGACGCTGAGGGCACTAACGAGGTGAAGGCCGCGGGTAAGAAGGCGGCGGAGATTGTGGCTCCGGCGGCTAAGGGGCGGGCGTCGTCGAAGCTCGAGCAGCGGGCCGCGTTGACGTTGAAGCCGGCGGCGGTGGCTACGGGTGGCGGGTTGCGGTTCGGTGGTGGTTTCGCGGCGGCGATGGGCGCGGAGTTCGGGGCGTCGCAGGGTGTGTTGCGGAATACGCGGCGGGGGACGTGGACGGGTTGGAACCAATTCCAACCGTGGCGCGGTTCCGGTGATGGTGCGGGCTACTTCCTTTGGCCGGCGATCCGTGACAAGACACCTGAAATCAAGGACGCCTACATGGACGCGGTGCAAGCGCTGTTTGAGCGGACGGCGTAAAGGGGGTGACCGGTGGCTGATTCGGTGCGTTCCTTCCTCATCAAGTTTCTCGGTGACGCGTCCGGGCTAAAGAAGTCGACGGATGATTCGGGGCGTTCGCTGGGCAGTTTCAGTGATCGTTTGGGGAATGTCGGTAAGGCGATCGGGGACGCTGACGGTTTCACCGGGAAACTGAAGGCCGGTCTGGGTGGTTTGCAGTCGCAGTTCGGGTCGGCTGCTGGTGCTGCTGCTATCGGTGCGGCTGGCGTCGCTGCGGTCGGGGTCGTCGCCGTGAAGGCCGTTACGGCGTTTAAGGATCTCGGGTTGGAGGTCGGCAAGTTCCGTGATGCGACGGGCATGTCGGCTGAGTCGTCGTCTCGGTTTATTGAGGTGTTCGGGGATCTGGGGATCGGGGCCGATAAGGCCGCGGGTGCGTTGGGCAAGTTTGCTAAGACGCTGGGCGGCAACGCTGACGCGTTTAGCAAATACGGCGTCGAGATTGTCAAGGCGAAAGACGGCACGATGGATGCCGAAGCCACGTTTGTTAAAGCCATCGACGCGCTTAACAAGATGAAAGATCCGGCGCAGAGGGCGGCGGCGGCGCAGGCGATGTTCGGCAAGTCCTGGCAGGACATGTCGGAGGTGATCGCCGGGGGTGCTCCGGCGTTGCAGGCGGCGCTGGAGTCTGTCCAGCCGTCGAAGGTGCTAGGCGACAAGGACGTACAGGCGGCGCGTGATGTGCGCGACTCGTTCGACTCGTTGATGGACGCTGGCGAAGGGCTGCTGTTGACGCTAGGTAAGTCGCTGGCTCCGGTGATCGCTGAGGCTGCGTCGAAGTTGTCGAAGATGGCGGAGGCTGTCGCGCCGTTGGCGGAGGCTGTCGGCGGGTTGTTGGCGACGGCGTTTAAGATGGTCACGCCGATTATTGACGCGGCGGTGGTGGCTGTTGGGCCGTTGATTGATGTGTTGTCGGGTGTCGCTGACGTCGTGGGCGGTGTGGTCGACGCGATCGGCGGGTGGATGACGTCCGATTTCGACGTTGGGCGGTTTGTCGCGCAGGCGTCGGGGGAGTTGGCGCGCAATGCGGAGGCGCAACGGTATACGGCGTTGGCCGCGGCGGAGAATGCGAAGGCGACGTCGGACGCGGCGCAGGCTGCGGAGGATCAGGCGGAGGCGTCGCGGGATACTGCGGCGGCGTTGGATCGGGTGCGGGCGGCTACCGAGGAAAAGATGAACGCGGAGCGGGCGGCGATCGATTCGGCGTTCGCTGTGAAGGACGCGACACGTTCGTATAACGAGGCGCTGGGTGAGTTGTTGGCGCAGATGGCGAGCGGGAAGGCGTCGTCGGATGAGTTGGCGATCGCGTCGGAGAATGTGGAACAGGCGGCGTTGAAGGCCGCGGATGCGGCGGTGCGTCAGGCGGAGGATCAGGCGAAGGCGGCGGGGTCGACGTTGGGGGCGCGTGAGAAGGCGGATATTTACCGGTCGACTCTTATGGGTTTGGCGTCGACGATGGCTCCGGGTAGTCCGTTGCGGGCGAATCTCGAGGGGTACGCGTCGAAGCTTGGGGAGTTGCCGGCCGATGTGACTACGAATGTGAAGTTGACGGGCCGGGATGCGGTTATGAACGCGTTGGGTGAGATTCAGTCAACGATGGAGACGTTGGACGGTCGTACGGCGGCGGTGTATTTCTCGGCTCCTGGGTTGGATTCGATGAAGGACCGGACGGTTGGGCTTATCAATGCGTTGGATTCGTTGCAGCGGAAGTATCGGGAGGTGGCTACGTGAGCGACTTTTCGCGGTGGATTGATGCATTGGAGCGTGTGCGGGTGAAGGCGGAGTCGATCAATCCGCCGCCTGACGTGTCTTATGAGCCGTCGCCGTGGGAGCGGGCGTTGTTGTTGCAGATGCGCGCCGGGAAGAAGCCGGTCTAGATGTCTACGGTGATTGTTCGCCCGTCGTCGGCTAGTGCCCTGGGCTGGCCAAGTTCGTGGTCCGGTTCGGGCGGCACGGCGAGCCGGGGCAGGATCAGCGACGGGGCTGACGGCACGTGGGTGTCGTCCAACGCCGGGGGCGACGAGTTTGCGGTCGGGTTCACCTCTCCGGCGTCAGGGTCGCAGGTGGTGCGATCGTCGCAGCTGTTTGTGCGGTGGCGTCGCACCCAGTATGTCGTGGGTGCGCGGGCGGAGTTCGCGGGGTCGACGGCACCGGGTCCGAGTGCTGCGGCGACGACGGTAACGACGTCGGCCGCTGCGGTATCGGGCTGGGCGGGCGACGCGACGATTTACACGGACTATTTCGAGTATGGCTACAGCGGCACGCTGACGATTTACGACGTGTGGTTGTCGGCCGTGGTGGCTGAGCCGCCGACGGCTGCGGTGACGGCACCGTCGGGGGCGGTGGGCGGGTCGAGCCAGCCGCAGATCGTCACGACGCACACGGCCGGGTCCGATGGTGGGCCGAGGACGTTCACCGATGTGCGGGTATTCACCTCGGCGCAAGCCGCGATCGGCGGCTTCGATCCCGGGGCGTCGCCTGCCACGTGGGAGGCCCGCAACGTCATCGGTGCTGGCACGACGTTCACCCCCGACCCGTTGGCCAACGGTGGCCACACGGTCTACGTGCGCACGGCGCAGACCGTGGGCAGCACCGTCCAATGGTCGGCGTGGGCATCCTCGACGTTCACCCTCACCGGCACACCCCCGGCGATCACGTCCGTCGTGGCCACCGCCGACGACGCAGCCGGGCGGATCGGGCTGACCGTCAGCCGTGACACGTCGGGCCCGGCCTGGTCGTCGTTCGATCTCGAGCGCTCATGCGACGGTGGCACGACCTGGCGACGGGTGACCGGATCGCCGGTGACTCCAACGTCGGACGTGTGGACCGGCTCCGACTTCGAGGCCCCCAACGGGCAGAGCGTGACCTACCGGGCACGTCCTCGCAGTACCGTCAGCGCTACCGGATCGTGGACGAACTCGGCGGCGGTGTCGTGGGTGTCGGGTGATGTGTGGCTCCGTGATGTGGTGGTGCCGTCGAGGTCGCAGAAGGTGACCGTAACGAAGCTGTTAGCTCCTAAGTGGGGGATCGAGCAGGACGTGCACGTAGCGGCGGGGCGTCCTGATCCGGTGGTGGTGTCTGACGTGCGGCAGTTCTCGCGGGGTCGTCTGTTGTTAGAGGTGCATTCGTTGGACGATGAGCGGGCGCTACTGGCGTTGTATAACGGGCAGGTGCTGCTGTTGTCGTTGCCGGCGGGTTGGGCTGAGGAACCGCAAACGTATTTGGTGGTTGGTGCGGTGTCGCGGGATCGTCCGGACACGATGGCGTGTTCGGAGTGGCGGCAGTTCGATCTGGAATACGTCGAGGTTGCCGCGCCGTGATCGGTGTGTCGGGGCGGTTCCGTGTCGCCGTTGCGGGTTCTCATCGTGTCGGGGTTGAGGTTGTGGTGGTCGCGGGGGAGCGGGTTGTGTCTGCTCCGTTGCCGGTTGTTGGTGGGTCGGTGACGTTGGATCGGACGGCGGCGTCGTTTGGTCGGTTGTCGGTTGATGTTGCGGCGGCTGCGTTGGCGGCGGGTGATGTGTTGGGGCCGTACGGGTTTGAGTTGCGGGTGCAGCGTGGGGTTGTGTACGCGGACGGGTCGCGTGAGTTGGTGCCGTTGGGTGTGTTCCCGATTCAGTCGTCGGACGTGTCGGTGTCGGGGTCGACTGTCAAGGTTGACGCGTTGGATCGGTCGCAGTTTGCGCGTGAAGCGAAGCTGTTAGACGTCCATGTAGTCGCGGCGGGCACGAATTACGGGGTGGCTATCCGTGATCTGATCGAGGCGGGGGTGCCTGGTCTGTCGTATGCGTTCGCGTCGACGGAGCACGTTACGCCGTCGTTGCAGTTCGCGGCGGGTGCTGATCGTTGGGCGACGGCGCAGACGATGGCGGCGGCGTGTGGTATGGATCTGTGGTTCGACGGGTGGGGCGTTTGTACGTTGTCGCCTGCTCGGGTGCCGTCGATGTCTCCGGATTGGGTTGTGTCGGACGGTCCGGGCGGTGTGCTGGTGGACGCGTCGCTGCAGCGTGATCGTGGGCCTGCGTATAACGGGGTTGTCGTGTCGTCTGCTGCTCCGGGGGCGTCGGTGTCGTACCGGTCGGTTGCGTTGGATTTGGAGCCGTCGAGTCCTACCTATTGGTATTCGACGTCTCCGCGGTTCGGGCAGAAGCCGATGTTTTTTACGTCGCCGTTGGTGACGTCGCAGGCGATGTGTGACGAGGCGGCGGCGGCGTTGTTGGCGGAGCGGGCGGGGGTGTCGCGGTCGGTGTCGTTTGCTACGTGGCCTGATCCGTCGCGGCGTCCGGGGGATTCGGTGTTGGTGCGGTCGGTGAAGCTCGGGCTGAACGAGGTGCATGTGGTTGATGGGCTTACGGTGCCGTTGACCGCGAAAGGTCGTATGACGGCGCGTACTCGGGTGGTGTCGCGGTGACCGTGTTGGGTGATGTGCTGGCGGTTGTCGGGTCGGGTGTTGTCGCGGTGGCGCGGGTGCCTGGTGTGGTGACGCAAGTGTCGCCGTTGCTGGTGGCGTTGGCTGGTGAGTCGGCCGCGCCGGCGTTGAAGGCGGCGGGGTATTCCCCGGTTGTTGGTGACGCGGTGATGGTTGACGCGGTGGCGGGTATCGCGCGGGTTGTGGCGTACAAGGTCGGTTAGCGGAAGGTTTCGCGGTCCGGTTGACCTGGCGGCGTTGGCAACGCGTCGCGGTGGGGGGCCGTGTAACTCGCCTGGCGTTGGTCATTCGTTGGGCGAGGTGATCTAAAGGGGGTGGCGTGTGGCGTTTCCTGTTTTGCCTGTGGTTTTGCCGTCGAGTCTTTCGGGTGCGGTAAACGGTCGTTTGTCGGCGGGTGTGCTCGAGGTGCTCGGGTGTCCTGGTCGTAAGGGGGCGCGGGCGCATCCTTTGGCGGCGGCGGCGTTCCGGTCGTTGTCGGCCGCGGTTCTCGGCGTGTCGGGTGAGGTGCTGACGGTGACGTCTAACGCTGACGCCTACCGGTCGTATGAGGTGCAGGAGTTGACGTTCCGGGCGCGGTACACGCTCGAGGTGATGCTGCGGCCTAGCAAGATTTGGGATGGGCGGCGCTGGTTTCAACGTCCGGGCGTGGCCATGTCGGCGGTACCGGGCACCTCTAATCACGGTTGGGGTTTGGCGTTCGATGTGTGCGGCTGGTCGGGTGACGAGACGGTCTATATCGAGTCGCTAAAGGCGTGGCCGTGGATTAGGGCTAACGCTGGCCGTTTCGGGTTGTCGTGGGAAGCGCAGTCGGAGCCGTGGCATTTGCGGTATGTGGCGGGTGATCGGGTGCCGGATGCCGTCGACCAGCCGGAAGTGCCGGGGGGGCCTGCTGGGGTTGATGCGGGTGTGCCTGCTCCTACGTTGCGGCTCGGCTCGAGCGGGTCGGAGGCTTTCGAGTTGATCGGGGTACTCAAGTTTTGGGGTTGGTATCCGAAGCAGTGGATGGCCGACCGCAACGACGGCAAGATCGGGGCGCGTGCCGTCGAGGGCATCAAGGAGATGCAGACGGCGCTGGGGCGTCGTGCGGATGGCGTGTACGGGCCAGTGACGGCGCAGGCGTTGCGGTCGTTCTTTGTGTGGTTGGAGTCGCTGGGTGCCTAACCGGTTGGCTCGGCGGTTGCGTTTGGGTCGGCGCGGGTCGGCGCTGGTGCTGGTTGGTGCGTGTTGGGTGCTGCTCGGCGTGTCGGTGATTATCGAGCCGTATTCGTCGGCGGGCTGGGTGCCGCATGAGGAGATACCGGGCTGGGCGCGGGGCATCGTGTGGATTGCTACCGGGTTGATCGGTGTTATCACGGCGTGGTGGCCACCCGGCAAGGACCGCTGGGGTTTCGCTGCGATCGTGTTGATGCCGTTGGAGCGGGCTGCGTCGTTTGCGGTGGCTGCTGTCGGCTGGGCCCTGCCCGGCATCGATCACGGTGCG
>Ga0073899_10000471_pt1 | contig 37238 bp, 33 predicted proteins | sample KloWWTmetaKNB5Ph_FD_88975 | JGI IMG/M metagenome (GOLD analysis project Ga0073899, IMG submission 88975) | Active sludge microbial communities from Klosterneuburg, Austria, studying microevolution and ecology of nitrifiers - Klosterneuburg... | ecosystem: Engineered > WWTP > Aerobic digester >... | reverse complement strand
GGTAAATCGACGCTGGCTGACCGCATCATCCAGTTGTGTGGCGGCCTTTCCGACCGCGAGATGGAGGCGCAGGTGCTCGATTCGATGGATATCGAACGCGAGCGTGGCATCACCATCAAGGCACAGACTGCGGCCCTGAGCTACAAGGCACGCGATGGACAGCGCTATAACCTGAACCTGATCGATACTCCGGGACACGTCGATTTTTCCTATGAAGTCAGTCGCTCACTTTCGGCTTGCGAAGGCGCGCTGCTGGTTGTCGATGCCTCGCAGGGCGTCGAGGCGCAGACAGTCGCCAACTGTTATACAGCGATCGAACTCGGTGTCGAAGTCATCCCCGTACTCAACAAGATCGATTTGCCGGCCGCCAATCCGGACGGTGCGCGGCAGGAGATCGAAGATGTCATCGGCATTGATGCGACCGACGCCATCCTGGCCAGCGCCAAGACCGGCTTGGGGGTTGGGGATATCCTTGAAGCGGTGATTGTCCGCATCCCGCCGCCCAAGGGTGATCCAACTGCACCATTGAAGGCGCTGATCATCGATTCGTGGTTCGATAATTATGTTGGCGTTGTGATGCTGATGCGTGTCATCGATGGAACTTTGCGACCCAAGGACAAGATCCGCCTGATGGCCGGCGGCACTGTGCATCTGTGCGAGCAGGTCGGTGTGTTCACGCCAAAATCGCAACCGCGTGAACTGTTGTCAGCTGGCGAAGTTGGCTTCATCATCTCCGGCATCAAAGAGATCAAGGCAGCCAAGGTCGGTGACACGGTGACTCGCGTCGATATCCCTGCCACAGAACCTTTGCCGGGTTTCAAGGAAATCAAGTCACAGGTGTTCGCCGGTATTTATCCGATCGAGCCGAACGAATACGAGGGGTTACGTGACTCGCTGGAGAAGCTCAAGCTTAACGATGCCTCGCTGCAATATGAACCGGAAGTCTCCCAAGCTCTCGGTTTTGGCTTCCGCTGCGGCTTTCTCGGCCTGTTGCACATGGAGATCATCCAGGAACGTCTGGAGCGCGAATTTGATCAGGATCTGATTACTACCGCACCAACGGTCGTGTATCAGATCCTGTTGCGCGACGGCACGGAGCTCTTTGTCGAGAATCCGTCCAAGCTGCCGGATGTTTCAAAAATCGAGGAGATCCGTGAGCCGATTATTACCACCACGATTTTTGTCCCCGAAGAATACCTCGGCGCGGTAATCACCTTGTGCGAGCAAAAACGTGGCGCCCAGGTCAATATGCAATACCGTGGCCGTCAGGTGCAGCTCACCTATGACATGCCGATGGCCGAAGTAGTGATGGATTTTTTTGACAAGCTCAAGTCCGTCTCGCGCGGCTATGCTTCGCTTGATTATGAATTCAAGGAATATCGATCTGCCGACGTGGTCAAGCTGGATGTTCTGATCAATAGCGACAAGGTCGATGCGCTGTCGATGATTGTCCATCGCGCCAATGCCCCCTTTCGTGGCCGTGCACTGGCTGCCAAGATGCGCGAACTAATCCCGCGTCAGATGTATGACGTCGCTATTCAAGCGGCGATTGGCTCGAATATCATTGCCCGGGAAAATATCAAGGCGCTGCGCAAGAACGTATTGGCAAAATGTTATGGCGGCGACATTACACGCAAGAAAAAATTGCTGGAAAAGCAGAAGGCCGGCAAGAAGCGCATGAAGCAGGTGGGTAGCGTGGAGATTCCGCAGGAAGCCTTTCTTGCCGTATTGCGTGTCGGCGATAAATAATTGGCCAATTGAAAGAATCCTGATGAATTTCCCGCTGATATTGTTTTTGCTAATGGTGGCGACCGGAGCGATCTGGATTGCCGATCATTTCTGGCTGAAAAAACTGCGTCCGGCAGATGCCAAGGACCCATGGTGGGTCGAATACGGATCGAGCTTTTTCCCGGTAATCCTGGTGGTTTTCGGTCTGCGCTCATTTCTCGTCGAGCCCTTCAAGATCCCTTCCGGATCGATGATTCCGACACTACTGGTCGGCGATTTCATTCTGGTTAATAAATACGCTTACGGCATACGCCTGCCGGTACTCAATAGGAAAATCATCAAAATTGGCAATCCGCAACGTGGCGACGTGATGGTTTTTCATTACCCGGAAGATCCATCGCTCGACTATATCAAGCGCGTAGTTGGCCTGCCAGGCGACAAGGTTGCCTACCAGAACAAGCGACTGACAATCAACGGTGTGGATGTGCCGCTCAAGGATGTCGGTGAATATCTCGACAAGGATCGGCTCAATTACACGCCGCGCTTTGTGGAGAAGCTGGGGAATGTCGAGCATTCGATTCTGCTCGAGCCGCAGGTTCCTCCGTTCATTGAAGCCATGCAGATGACACGCTTCCCCTTCCGCGACAAATGCAACTACAATAGCTCCGGTGTGGTTTGCGAAGTGCCGGCAGGTCACTATTTCATGATGGGTGACAACCGTGACAATTCACGGGATAGCCGGTTTTGGGGCTTTGTTCCCGACGAAAACATCGTCGGCCGGGCGTTTTTTATCTGGTTCAATTTCAACGATCTGAAACGGATCGGTCCGTTCAAGTGAGGCAAGAATGAAACAAACCTTGAAAAAACAAAGAGGGCTTTCCCTCATGGGTGTGATCTTCGGCGGCGGTGTGCTGTTTGCGGTCGCCCTGCTCGGCATGAAGGTCTTTCCCGAATATATGACGTATTTCACCACGTTGCAGAACATCAAGGCGACGGCGCAGGATCCCGGTTTGCGGGGTGCCAGCGTGCCGCTGATTCGCGGCGCCTATCTGAAACGCCTTCAGGTGCAAGGCGGTGGTGATGTTGGCCCCGACGATCTTGATATCACCAAGGAAGGCAACGAAATCGTGATTTCTTTTGCCTATTCAAAGAAAATTCATCTGTTCTCGAATATCAATCTCATGATCGATTTCGCGGGCAGCAGTTCCGGCAGTTAGGGAAACACTGATTTAATCCATTTGCCCTGAGTTTGGCGAAGGGTACTCTACAAACCGATGCAGACCGACCGGCTGGAGCGTGCGCTCGGCCATACCTTTACCCGCCGGGAACTCCTGACACAGGCGCTGACGCATCGCAGTCATGGCGCATCGCATAACGAGCGAATCGAGTTTCTCGGTGATGCCGTTCTCAATTGCGTTGTTGCTACGCTACTTTTCGAGCGTTTTCCGGGTAGTCGCGAAGGCGATCTTTCGCGGCTGCGCGCCAGTCTGGTACGCCAGGAAACATTATTCGTTGTCGCCCAGACGCTCGGACTCGGCGATTATCTGCGGCTTGGCGAAGGTGAACTGAAAAGCGGCGGCTTCCGCCGTCCGTCGATTCTTGCCGATGCGCTGGAAGCTTTATTCGGTGCGGTATTTCTCGATGCCGGTTTTGAGAAGGCGCGCGAAGTCATCATTCGACTTTTACAACCGCGACTGGCCGACCTCGATCCACGCCAGTCCGGCAAGGATCCAAAGACTGCTTTGCAGGAACTCCTGCAAGGCCGGCATATGTCGGTGCCGAATTATATTTTGCAGGTCACCCGCGGCGAAGCGCATGAGCAGGTATTCGAGGTCGAGTGCCGGATTCCAGAGCTGGATATTTGCACGCACGGCATGGGTGCCAGCCGCCGTGCCGCCGAGCAGGATGCCGCGCAACATGCCTGCCAGGCGATTGCCGAGAAATGACAGCGCTATTTCGCTGCGGCACGCTGGCCATCGTCGGACAGCCCAACGTTGGCAAGTCCACTCTGTTGAACTGTCTGATCGGGCAGAAGCTCAGCATCACTTCACGCAAGCCGCAAACCACTCGGCATCGCATCACCGGCATCCTGACTGCCGAGGATTGCCAGTTCGTCTTCGTCGATACCCCAGGCTTTCAGACACGCCATGCCGGCTCGTTGAACCGCGTGCTGAATCGCAGTGTGACCCAAGCGCTTGCAGAGGTCGATGTCGTCATCTGCGTTATTGAAGCCGGCCGCTGTGGTCCAGCCGATCGCGCCATTTTCAAGCTGCTGCCGCGCGAGCGGCCGGTGCTGCTGGCGATCAACAAGATAGATCGGCTGGCTGACAAATCCAAACTGCTGCCTTTCATCGCGCAAATCAAGGATGAATTTCCGTTTGCTGAAATTGTGCCGCTCTCGGCCATGACAGGCAACGGTGCCGAGCAATTGCTGAAGGCGGCTGCCACATATTTGCCGGAATCTCCGCCGGCTTTTGCTGAGGATCAATTCACCGACCGCAGCGAGCGTTTTCTCGCTGCCGAGCTATTGCGCGAGAAACTCTTTCGCAATCTTGGTGAAGAGCTTCCGTATGGCATTGCCGTCGAGATCGAACGTTTTGAGCAGGAAGGCGATCTGCGCCGCATCTACGCCGCCATCATCGTCGACAAGGCACCGCACAAGGCCATCGTTATCGGCAAGGGCGGTGAAAAACTCAAAGCGATGTCGTCCGATGCGCGGCGCGACATGGAAGAATTATTTGGCGGCAAAGTGTACCTCGAAACCTGGGTCAAGGTGAAGAGCGGCTGGGCCGACGATGAGCGTGCCCTGAAAAGTCTGGGCTACGAGTAGGACTGGTACGGGGCTGGACATGAGCGGCAAGCAGCGCATCGATGGGCAGGCGGTATATATCCTGCATAGTTATCCGTACAGTGAGACCAGCCTGATCCTCGATGTTTTTTCCCGTAATCATGGCCGCCTGCCGCTACTGGCGCGCGGTGCACGGCGACCGCGTTCGGCATTGCGCGGTGTGTTGCAAGCGTTTCAGCCGCTTGAGATTGGCTGGTTCGGCGGTGGTGAGGTGCGCACTCTGGCCAAGGCCGAGTGGTGCGGTGGTATGCCCTTGCTTGGCGGCACGGCACTGATCCTCGGCTATTATCTTAACGAGCTTTTGCTCAAGCTGTTGCCGCGCGAGGATGCCCATGGCGCCCTGTTCGATGCGTACGCTCAGACTGTACAGGCACTGGCCATGGGGCAGGGCAAAGGTGAGGCGTCGGCTATGCGCTTGCGACAGTTCGAGAAGAAGCTCCTGCGCGAACTTGGCTATGGGCTTTCGCTTGAACAGGATGCCTTGAGTGGCCAGCCGATTCACCCCGGCAGGACGTATCATTACCGGATCGAGCGAGGGCCCGTCGAGGTTTCCGAGCATGATGAAGAGGTGTCGAGCCAGCAGGTCATCCTTGGCAAAACGCTGCTCGATCTGGCGCATGATGATTTCGCTGATCCGCGTACCCTGGCCGAGAGCAAGGCACTGATGCGCATGCTGATCCACCACTATCTCGCCGGACAGCCCTTGCAGTCGCGGCGGGTTTTTATGGAGTTGCAGGAATTGTGAACAGTGCGAACAGAATGAGCAGTGTCAGCCCGCTGCTCGAACTCGGTGTCAATATCGATCACGTTGCCACACTGCGTCAGGCACGTGGCACCAGCTACCCGGATCCGGTCAAGGCAGCGCTGCTCGCCGAGGCGTGTGGCGCCGATGCCATTACGCTGCATCTGCGGGAAGACCGCCGACACATTCAGGATCGCGATGTCGAAATCCTTCGCGAGTGCCTGACGACTCGCATGAACCTTGAAGCGGCGATCACCGGAGAGATGCTCGCCTTCGCCTGCCGTATCCGGCCGCAAGATGTCTGTCTGGTCCCTGAGAAGCGTGAAGAGTTGACCACCGAGGGTGGTCTGGATGTCGTCGGCCATTTTGCCGAAATCGCTGCGGCCACGCGCCGTCTTGCCGATGCCGGTATTCGCGTTTCGCTATTCATCGATCCGACGTCTGCACAGCTTGATGCCGCGCTGGCGGTGGGTGCGCCGGTGATCGAGCTGCATACTGGTCGCTATGCCGATGCCATGGAAGGCGCTGTGCAGCAACAGGAACTCGAACGCATTCGCCAGGCTGCCGCCTATGGGCAGCAGATCGGCCTCAAGGTAAATGCCGGTCACGGCCTGCATTTCGGCAATGTCACCGCCATTGCAGCGATTCCGCAGATCGCCGAACTCAACATCGGTCATGCATTGGTCGCCGAGGCGATATTCATGGGCTGGGAAAACGCCATTCGTGAAATGAAGCGTTTGATGCTCGTGGCTCGGCAATGATCCACGGCATCGGCACCGATATCGTCGCCGTAGCGCGTATGGTTGAATTCCATGGCAAGTTCGGTGAACGTGCCATGGAAAAAGTTCTTGCGCCGGAGGAGCGCGCTGCCTGTCATTTGGCGCGGGAACCTGCGCGTTTTCTTGCCAAGCGTTTCGCCGCCAAGGAGGCTCTTGCCAAGGCGCTCGGCACCGGCGTGCGTGCTCCCGTGTTGTTGACGGCGATCGCTGTGACCCATGACGTACTGGGTAAGCCGTCCTTTGAATTTTCCGGTGCACTGGCCGAATATATGGAGCAGCACGGCCTGACCGCACATCTTTCCCTTAGCGATGAAAAAGATAATGTCATCGCATTTGTCGTTGTCGAACAACCATGAGCGAATTTGTCATGCCGCAAAAAATTCCACTCGGTCCGCTGATGATCGACATCGCCGGTACTGAATTGAGCGATCTCGACCGTACGCGCCTCTGTCATCCACTGGTCGGCGGCATGATCCTGTTCTCGCGCAATTACCTTTCGCCTGCGCAATTGACGCATTTGTGCAGCGAGATTCATGCTTTGCGCAGTCCGCCATTGCCGATTGCCGTCGATCACGAAGGCGGTCGTGTGCAGCGTTTCCGCGAGGATTTTACGCGCCTGCCATCAATGCGCCGACTTGGCGAGTTGTGGGATCAATCGCCGGATGCGGCGCGTTCTGCGGCGCGCGGTGTTGGTTACGTGCTCGCTGCCGAATTGCGGGTGTGTGGTGTCGATTTCTCGTTTACCCCAGTGCTCGATCTTGATTACGGGTACAGCGCGGTGATCGGTGATCGTGCTTTTCATCGTGATCCGCAGATTGTCACTGAACTGGCTGATGCGCTGAATGATGGATTGCGTCAGGCCGGCATGCTTGCGTGCGGCAAGCATTTTCCCGGCCACGGCCATGTCGTTGCTGATTCGCATGTGGCGATTCCTGTCGACGAACGCAGCCTCGCTGAACTGGCCGACGATCTGCTGCCATATCGCCATCTCAAGCTGGATGCGGTGATGCCGGCGCATGTGATCTATTCGAGCATCGATGCACGTCCGGCAGGATTTTCGGCATACTGGCTGAAAATGCTGCGTGAGGAGCTCGATTTCGATGGCGTCATTTTCAGCGACGATCTTTCGATGGAAGGTGCGAGTGTTGCCGGCGATATTGTTGCGCGTGCTGAAGCAGCCTTGGAGGCCGGTTGCGATATGCTTCTGGTATGCAATGCACCGCAGGCGGTGGACGAATTGCTCGATCGCTGGCAGCCGGCACCGGATGCACAGCGTTCGCGGCGCCTTGAACGTCTGGCGTCGCATCAGGCAGCTGTCGATCGGCTATCGTTGCAGGCCGATGCAGTTTATCGCCAAGGGTTGCAGGACATCGCGAAACTCTCCGAGAGTTAAGTGAATGGTGGGCGAAAGCCCATACAGGCAGCGCTGTCACAGCGTTTTCTTCGTTCCTGGCAAACACCGCCGAAGCAAATTGGAGCATAATTCGCTGTTGCTTTTAATTTCATGGATAAGGATGCTGAATTGAAGATACTTGTTCCCGTTAAACGCGTGGTGGATTACAACGTCAAGGTGCGCGTCAAGGCTGACGGCAGTGGCGTCGATCTGGCCAACGTCAAAATGTCGATCAACCCGTTCGACGAAATCGCCATCGAGGAAGCAGTGCGCCTCCGTGAAGCCGGGATTGCCACCGAAGTGATCGCCGTAAGTTGCGGTGTTGCTGCTTGTCAGGAAACACTGCGTACGGCAATGGCCATCGGTGCCGATCGCGCTGTGCTGGTCGAGACGGATGTGGAGTTGCAGCCACTGGCAGTGGCCAAACTGATCAAGGCGGTCGCCGAGAAGGAGCAGCCGCAAGTAGTTATCTTCGGCAAGCAGGCCATCGACGATGATGCCAACCAGACCGGCCAGATGTTTGCCGCGTTGATGGGTTGGTCACAAGCCACCTTTGCTTCGAAGGTGGTGATTGCTGACGGCAAGGCGACGGTAACGCGTGAGATTGACGGTGGTTCGGAAACTCTCGAACTGAAAATGCCGGTCGTCGTGACTACCGATCTGCGCCTCAATGAGCCGCGTTATGCAACGCTGCCGAATATCATGAAGGCCAAGAAAAAGCCACTCGACACGCTGAAGCCGGCCGATCTCGGTATCGACATTGCGCCGCGTCTGACCACGCTGAAAGTCGTCGAACCGGCGAAGCGCGGTGCAGGCATCAAGGTGGCCGATGTCAAGGACCTCGTCGATAAACTCAAGAACCAGGCAAAGGTGATCTGATGGCTCTACTCGTTATTGCTGAACACGACAACGCTTCCATCAAGGCAGCGACACTCAACACTGTGGCCGCCGCGCAGAAGGTCGGTGGTGAAGTGCACGTTCTGGTGGCCGGTAGCAATTGCGCAGCCGCTGCCGCTGCTGCCGCAAAGATCGCTGGCGTATCCAAGGTCAGGCTCGCCGATGCGCCGCATTATGCCGATCAGACCGCAGAAAATGTCGCTGCGCTGGTCGTCGCCAATGCCGCTGGCTATACGCATATCCTCGCACCCGCCACCGGCTCCGGCAAGAACATGCTGCCGCGCGTTGCGGCGCTGCTCGACGTCGCACAGATCTCCGAAATCACCGCTGTCGATAGCCAGGATACTTTCGTTCGTCCGACCTACGCCGGGAATGCCATGGCGACGGTCAAGAGCGCCGATGCCGTGAAGGTGATCACCGTGCGTACCACTGGTTTCGATGCGGTGGCCGCCGAGGGTGGCAGCGCCGCAGTCGAGAACCTCGCGCCTGCTGCTGATCTGGGCCTGAGCAAGGTGACCGGCCGCGAGATTACCAAGAGCGCGCGCCCTGAACTTGGTGCAGCCAAGATCATCGTTTCCGGCGGTCGCGGTCTGGGCTCCGGCGAGAATTTCCGGAGCGTTCTGGAGCCGCTGGCCGACAAGCTCAATGCCGCACTGGGTGCCTCGCGCGCCGCAGTCGATGCCGGCTTTGTGCCGAACGACTATCAGGTCGGCCAGACCGGTAAGATCGTTGCCCCGCAGTTGTATATCGCCGTTGCCATCTCCGGTGCGATTCAGCATCTGGCCGGCATGAAAGACAGCAAGGTGATTGTCGCCATCAACAAGGATCCGGATGCGCCAATTTTTCAGGTGGCCGATTATGGTCTGGTGGCCGATCTGTTTACTGCCGTGCCGGAGCTGGTTGCCGAGCTCGGCTGATTCAAGAAACGTAACAAAGCAAAGAGCGGATGTCATCAATGGCCGGTTATCAGGCGCCATTGCCTGACATCCACTTTGTTTTGCGCGAACTGGCCGGCATCGATCAGGTCGCACAATTACCCGGATACGAGGAAGCTTCGGTCGATGTGATTGAGGCAATCCTCGACGAGGCTGCAAAATTCGCTGCTGGCGTACTGGCGCCGCTCAATCGCAGCGGTGATCGCGAAGGCATCCGCTGGCAGGATGCAAATGGTGGTTCCGTCACCATGCCGGCCGGTTTCAAGGAGGCTTACGCACAGTTCGCTGAAGCTGGCTGGAACGGTCTCTCATGTGATCAGGCTTTCGGTGGGCAGGGCTTGCCGAGGCTGGTTGGCACCGTTGTCCAGGAGATGTGGATGGCCGCCAATCTCTCTTTTTCGTTGTGCCCGTTGCTGACCGCCGGGGCCATTGATGCATTGCATCTTTGCGGCTTACCGGCGCAGCAGGCGTGCTATCTGCCCAACATGGTTAGTGGCAAATGGACTGGCACCATGAACATCACCGAGCCGCAGGCCGGCTCGGATCTGGCGGCGATTCGCAGTCGCGCTGTACCGCAGAGTGATGGCACTTACCACATCTTCGGCCAGAAAATTTTTATCACTTTTGGCGACCACGACATGGCCGAGAATATCGTCCATCTGGTGCTGGCGCGCACGCCGGATGCGCCACCGGGCGTGAAGGGCATATCGCTGTTTGTCGTGCCGAAATTTCTGGTGAACGCCGATGGCAGCCTCGGGGCACGCAACGACGCATATTGCGTTTCTATCGAGCACAAGCTCGGTATCCACGCCTGCCCGACTTGTGTCATGACTTTTGGTGATGCGGGGCAGGGAGCAGTCGGTACGCTGGTCGGTGAAGAAAATGCCGGTATCAGATACATGTTCATCATGATGAATGCCGCCCGTTTCTGCGTTGGCTTGCAGGGACTGGGATTAAGCGAGCGGGTATATCAGCAGGCTCTCGGCTTCGCACGAGAGCGGGTGCAGGGGCGCGACATCGCCGGCGGTGAAAACAGTGTGGCGATCATCAACCATCCCGATGTACGGCGCATGCTGATGCTGATGAAGTCACAGACAGAGGCGATGCGGGCATTGGCCTTTGTCGTTGCTGCGGCACAGGATGCAGCGTTGCGCCATGCGAATGCCGACGAGAGACATCGCAAGCAATCCTTTGTCGATTTGATGACTCCTATCGTCAAGGGCTGGCTGAGCGAGACCTGCAACGAGATTGCCTATCTTGGTGTGCAGGTGCATGGCGGTATGGGGTTTATCGAGGAGACTGGTGTTGCCCAGTACATGCGTGATGCGCGAATCACCACGATTTACGAAGGTACCACGGGTATTCAGGCGCAGGATTTGATCGGTCGCAAGGTGGCGCGCGATGGCGGAATGGCCATCAGGGCATTGTTTGCCGAGATGCGCGTATGTGAAGCGGCGCTGCGAGCGATATCAGCGGACGATACTTTCTCTGCTATTGCTGCTGCCCTCGATCAGGGAATTACGGCGGCCGAACGCGCTGTTGATTACATTGTTTCGGGATATGCCGAAAACGTCCGGGCTGCGGCTGCCGGCAGTGTGCCGTTCCTCCGGTTGATGGGCATTGTCTGCGGTGGTTGGCAGATGAGCCGTGCCGCGCTGGCGGCTCAGTTACGGATTGACAGCGGAAATACCGACCCGTTTTATCCGGCGAAAATCGTTACCGCACGTTTCTATGCTGATCATGTGTTGTCGGCGGTAGAAGGACTTGCCCATACCGTAATCCACGGCGGAGCAGGGGTGCTGGGGCTCGACGAAGAGCAGTTTTAGGCGGCAGCATCATTCCCGCTTTCGCGAGAATGACGAAGCAGACTTATATTTACATCCCCAGATAAAGCGGCCCTTCGCCACCTTGTGGCACAACCCAGTTGATGTTCTGTGTCGGGTCCTTGATGTCGCAGGTCTTGCAATGCACACAGTTTTGCGCATTGATCTGCAAGCGTGGATTCTGTCCGGCATCGTCGCGCAGGATTTCATACACGCCAGCCGGACAATAGCGCTGTTCTGGTGCATCGTAAAGTGCGAGGTTGACCTTGATCGGCACTTCCGGATCTTTCAATTTCAGATGGCAGGGCTCGTCTTCCTCGTGATTGGTGTTTGACAGAAATACAGAGGAGAGACGATCAAAGCTGATGATGCCGTCAGGCTTTGGATAATTGATGGGTGTGCATTCGGCAGCCTTCTTCAGCTTGGTGTGATCGGCTGTGTGATGTAGTGTCCATGGTGCCTTGCCACGCAGGACAAGCTGATCGATACCGACCATCAATGTGCCGAGGACTAATCCCTTGCTCATCCATGGCTTGAAATTGCGCGCCTTGTCGAGCTCCTCGAACAGCCAGCTCTCGCGGAATTTTTGTGGATAGGCTGTGAGCTCGTCGTGGCTGCGTTCAGCAGCGAGCGCATCAGCTACTGCTTCGGCAGCCAGCATGCCACTCTTGATTGCTGCGTGGCTACCCTTGATACGCGAAGCATTGAGGAAGCCGGCATCGTCGCCGAGCAGTGCACCACCTGGGAAAATCAACTTGGGCAGCGCTTGCAGGCCGCCCGCCGCAAGGGCGCGTGCACCGTAAACGATACGCTTGCCACCTTCGAGCATGGCGCGGATTTTCGGATGGGTCTTGTAGCGCTGGAATTCCTCAAAGGGCGAGAGAAAAGGATTGCTGTAGCCGAGCCCGACCACATAACCGATCGCCACCAGATTCTCGCCATAGTGATAGCAGAACGAGCCCCCGTAGGTATCCGATTCCAGCGGCCAGCCAGCGGTGTGCATGACCAGTCCCTTGACGTGTTGGTCGGCAGGGACTTCCCACAGCTCCTTGATGCCGATGCCATACACTTGAGGGTCGGCGCCTTTGCGCAGGTCAAATTTCTGCTCAATCTGCTTGGCCAGGTGGCCACGGCAGCCTTCGGCAAAAAGTGTGTATTTGGCGAGCAGTTCCATGCCGGGCTGATATGCCGATGTGGGTTGTCCATCACGGCCCACGCCCATATCACCAGTGGCGACACCCCTGACACTGCCATTCTCGTTGTAGAGTATTTCGGCGCCAGCAAATCCGGGATATATCTCGATGCCGAGGGCTTCGGCCTGCTGACCCAGCCAGCGGCAGAGGTTGCCAAGACTGACGATGTAGTTGCCATGATTCAGGAAGCAATCGGGCAGCAGCATGTTCGGAAATTGCCAGCCGGAATTCTCGGTGAGAAACACGAAGCGGTCTTCGCTGACCGGTGTATCGAGCGGTGCGTTCTGCGCCTTCCAGTCGGGGATGAGTTCCGTCAGGGCGCGCGGATCCATGATGGCGCCGGAAAGTATGTGAGCGCCGATCTCGGAGCCTTTTTCGATCAGGCAGACATTGATTTCTGCATTCAACTGTTTCAGGCGAATCGCGGCTGCCAGGCCAGCCGGGCCTCCACCGACGATCAATACATCGAATTCCATTGCTTCGCGTTCCATGTACATCCTCCTAATCCTGCGGCGCATAGCCGGGCAGGCTTGTGCGGTAATTGTCCAACGCGACATTATAATTGCAAAGCCTGCTTCCGGTAGAATGCGCGGCTATACTGACTCGCGCTGGTTTGCTTCTATCAAGTGCTGGCATAAGTGGCTGTAAAAGAAAGCCATGAGTAAATTATTTCTTAACAGCTACCAAGAGTGAAATACAGATGGAAAACTTTTCCTTTCTCGGCCAATTTCTCGATCTCGTCCTGCATCTGGACAAGCATCTGGCTGTTCTCGTCGAACAATATGGCACCTGGATATATGCAATTTTGTTCCTCATCATCTTTTGCGAGACGGGATTGGTGGCGTTTCCCTTCCTTCCGGGAGATTCTCTGTTATTCGTGGCAGGCACGGCAGCGGCCGGCGGTCGCATGGACATTGTGATGCTGTGCGCGGTGCTGTTCGCTGCTGCGGTGATTGGCGACAACGTCAATTACTGGATCGGCCATACGGTCGGACCGCGCGCCTTTCGCTGGGAGCAGTCACGTTTCTTCAATAAGGCAGCATTACTCAATACGCATGCCTTCTATGAGGAGCATGGCAGCAAGATCATCATTGTTGCCCGCTTCATTCCGTTGGCACGAACCTTCGCACCGTTCGTGGCGGGGATCGGTCGTATGACTTATTCGCGTTTCTTTGTTTTTGATATTCTTGGAGGGGTGCTCTGGATCGGCTCGCTGACACTGGCCGGCTACTGGTTCGGCAACCAGCCCTTATTCCGCGATCATCTGTCGCTGGTCATTCTCGGTATCGTGGGCATTTCTTTATTGCCGCCGATCATCAGCGTAATCAGGCATCGCCGCCGCTGAGCGGCGTTGCCGCTTACCAGAGTTTCCACCAGGGTTCCGGGCGATCGAGGCCGCGGGTGAAATATTCGCTTTTCGGGAAGTTCTTGCGCATCACGCGTTCGGTATCGTCGCGTAGGTCCTTCATACCGAGAGCATCGTAGGCGGCAATCATGATGAACAGATCTTCCTCGTTAGAGGGTGCGCCGGCATAGGTTTTCAGCGCTGCCTGCGCGCGGGTGGCAGCAGCCACATAGGCGCCACGCTTGAGGTAGTAGCGTGCCACATGCGCTTCATGTGCGGCCAGCGCATTCACCAGATATTTCATGCGCAGTATCGAGTCGGCGGCATATTTACTCTGCGGAAACTTGGTGACCAGTTCCTTGAAAGCCTCAAAGGATTCCCTGGCGGCCTTTGGGTCGCGTTCCGTCAGATCCTGCATGCTGACCAGACTGAACAGGCCGAGATCCTCGTTGAAATTGACCAGGCCCTTCAGATAGTAGGCGTAATCAACGTTCGGATGATTCGGGTGGAGACGGATGAAGCGATCGCAGGCGGCGATTGCCGAGGCAGCTTCCGTCTGCTTGAAGTAGGCGTAGGCGACTTCAAGTTGCGTCTGCTGCGCGAAGCGGCCATAGGGATAACGCGATTCGAGCTTCTCGAATAGCTTGATAGCTTTGTCATAGGCGCCATCGTTCATCGCATCGCGGGCCTCGCTGTAGAGTTTCTGCGCTGTCCAGTTGGCAGTTTCGTCGGACTGTTCGGGCAGCAGGCCGCAGCCGCCGAGCAGGGAGGAGAGAGTAAATGCAAAAATTACCGCTAGAGCCGCTAAACTACGCATGATGGAGGTCTCGCAAACAGATCGTGATGATTATAGCGCATGCTTGCCGGAGCGCTGCGCAGAGACTTTTGTCGTGCCTGCCGAATTCGCTGGTCTGCGTCTTGATCAGGCGCTGGCACGGCTGCTGCCGCAGCACTCGCGCAGCCGTTTGCAGGCATGGCTGCGTGGAGGAAGTGTCTGCGTGGAAGGCATTTGCTGTGTCGATGCAAAACGCAAGGTGTGGGGCGGCGAGCGCATCGATGTCATTCCACTGGCCGACCCGCGCGAAGCATCAAGCGATGCAGAAGACATCGCCCTGCATATTGTTTATGAGGACGATGACTTGCTGGTGATCGACAAGCCGGTCGGGCTGGTCGTTCACCCGGGTAGCGGCAACTGGCAGGGCACGCTGCTCAACGCCTTGCTACATCATGCGCCGCAGGTTGCAGAGATTCCGCGTGCCGGTATTGTTCATCGCCTCGACAAGGAAACCAGTGGTCTGCTGGTCGCCGCCAAAACTCTCGAAGCGCAGACTGATCTGGTGCGCCAACTTCAGGCGCGAACAGTCAAACGTCATTATCTGGCCTTGGTGCATGGCAATATCACTGGCGATGGAACGGTCGATGCACCGATCGGCCGCCATCCGACGCAGCGCGTCAAGATGGCCGTTGTGGCAGTGGAACGGCATGGCAAGGAAGCACGCACGCATTACGCGGTACGTGAGCGTTTTGCCGGCGCCACGCTGCTCGAGTGCCGTCTGGAAACGGGGCGCACCCATCAGATCCGCGTGCATATGGCTTCGATCAGCCATCCTCTGGTCGGCGATCCGGTGTATGGCAAGCGCGGCAGTGTCGTGCCGCTGCTCGCTGCTTTTCCACACCAGGCGCTGCATGCCTGGCGTCTGGCGCTGCTGCATCCACGGACGAGGCAGGAGATATCCTTTGAGACACCGCTGCCGGAGGATTTCGCGGCCTTGCTACAAAACCTGCGCGATGTCGAATGAATGATGCTCTGCTGATTCCCGACTGGCCCGCACCGCAAGGTGTGTGCGCCATGGTGACGACACGTTGTTGCAGTGATGGTCAAAGTGTCGCTCCATATGCGCGCTTCAACCTGGCTGCGCATGTCGGCGATTCCGCAGTTGCGGTTGCCAATAATCGTCTGCGTCTACGTCGTGCGCCTTTTGAGGTTCCGCTCGAGCCGCTCTGGTTATCTCAAGTGCATGGCATACGGGTTGTTGCAGCGGAACAGGCGACTGCCGGTGTCGAGGCCGATGCCAGCGTGGCGCATAGTCCCGGACGGGTTTGCGCCGTGTTGACTGCCGACTGCCTGCCACTGCTGCTGTGTGCAGAGGATGGCTCTGCGGTCGCTGCGGCGCATGCCGGCTGGCGTGGCTTGGCGAATGGCGTTTTAGAGGCGACGGTAGCCACTATGCAAATTTCACCAGAACGTTTACTGGCCTGGCTTGGGCCAGCCATCGGCCCGGCGGTATTTGAAGTCGGCGACGAAGTCCGTGATGCTTTCCTTGCTCATGACAGTCGGGCCGCTAGCGCTTTTGTCCGGCATGGCCGGAACAAGTGGCTGTGTGACCTCTATCAGCTGGCCCGGCAAAGGCTTGCTGCGCTTGGTGTGACGCAGGTATATGGCGGCGACCTGTGCACCTTCAGCGATAGCGAACGCTTTTATTCCTATCGCCGCGATGGCGTCACCGGGCGCATGGCCTCACTGATCTGGATCGATCCGCGCGGGATTTGATCCGGAACTTCTTCGGGCATTATTGCTTGAGGTCATTGAGGTAATTGCCGGGGCAGCCTCAGCCTTGCTTTATAATTGCTCCTTTCCCTTTTGCACGAAACCATGTCCACACTCATCTGGATCATCGTCATGTCGCTGCTCGGCGGCGTGCTGTCGGTACTGGCCGCGGCACTTTTTGCGCTTACGGCGAAGGCGAGCTGGGTACCAATGCTCGTCAGCTATGCCATCGGCGCGTTGCTCGGGGTGTCGTTTCTCGAAGTACTGCCGCATGCCATCATCGCCAGCGCCGATGCGACATCCAGTCTGTCGATAGTGCTGGCCGGCATTCTCGGTTTCTTCATCCTGGAAAAACTGGTGCTGTGGCGCCACTGTCATACCGAACATTGCGCTGGTCATGAGCAGCCGCCAATGCTTTCTCATGGGCACAGCCATGGCCATGGTTTGCACGATAGCGGCCGCAGCGGCATGCTGATCCTGATTGGCAATAGTTTTCATAATTTCGTCGATGGTGTGCTGATTGCTGCTGCCTTCATGGAAAGCACGCAACTCGGCGTGGTGACGGCGCTGGCGATGATTGCCCACGAGATTCCACAGGAAGTCGGCGATTTCCTGATCCTGCTGCATTCCGGCTATACGCGCAACAAGGCGATGGCCTACAACCTGCTGTCGAGTCTGGCCATGATGGTCGGCGGCCTGCTCGCCTATTTCGCGCTGTCGGCGATGCAGGGCGCGGTACCAGTATTCCTGGCGCTCGCTGCGGCAAGCATGATTTACGTCGCGGTGGCCGATCTTATCCCTGGATTGCATAAGCGTACGGAACTCAAGGCGACCATCCAGCAGGTTTTGTTGATCGGCGCCGGTGTTACCTCGATCTGGCTGGCCCATGTCATCGTCGAGCACGCTCTCGGCGTTGCGGCGTAACTCTGGTTTTCTGCGGCCATCAAAGTTGCCAGGGCGTCCTGCTGACCTGTGGGGTCTTTCTGGCTTTCGGCACCGGACAAATTTCAAAATACGCACCTCCCGAGCATTGACAGCGCCGATGCTGCAATGCAAAATTCGCTGGATAAATTGTCGGGACGCTTTACCAGGTTGATTCTGACCGAATACAGGAGTAGTGGATGTCAGCAGCACCCGACCCCTCGGCGCAAGCCATGCAGGCCATGCTTCAAGCGGGGCAGGCCTGGACACAGAACTTCGCACAATGGCTGGCGGCACACCAGGCAGCCATGCAAAAAGGCGCAGCCGCCGAAACTACCGCAAGTGCAGCAAATGCAGGGAAGCCAGCCGGTTTGCCCGATGCCATTGTCAAGTTACAACAGGAATTTTCCGAGCGCCATGCCCGGCTGTGGCAGGCACAGATCAAGCGCCTGCCCGATCAACCTTCTCCGGCCGTGGCGACGCCGGCACCGGGCGACCGGCGTTTTTCCGCGCCGGAATGGGCCGAGAGTCCGATCTATGATTATTTGCGTCAGGCGTATCTGATCAACGCCGAGTTTCTCGGTAAGGCGGTCGATTCGTTGTCGCTTCCCGACGTAAATACCAAGAATCGTTTGCGCTTCATGACCCGGCAAATTGTCGATGCGCTGGCACCGTCAAATTTCGCCGCGACTAATCCGGAGTTCATCAAGATCGCGCTGGAGACCAAGGGTGAGAGCATTACCGCAGGGATCAAAAACCTGATCGCCGACATCGAAAAAGGTCGCATTTCGATGACTGACGATGCGGCCTTCGAGGTTGGCCGCAATCTGGCGGTGACGCCTGGCGCCGTGGTGTTTGAGAATGAGTTGATGCAGTTGATCCAATATGCGCCGACCACCGAAAAAGTGGCGCAGGTCCCGCTGGTGATCGTGCCGCCGTGCATCAACAAATTCTACATTCTCGATCTTCAGGCGGAAAACTCCTTCGTCCGTTACGCGGTAGCGCAGGGCATCACGGTGTTCCTGCTTTCCTGGCGTAATCCAAAGGCCGATTTCGGCCATCTGACATGGGACGATTATCTGGAGCAGGGCGCGCTGAAGGCGCTGGATGTGGCAAGCAAAATTTGCGGCGTCAAACAGGTCAATGCGCTTGGCTTCTGTGTCGGCGGCACCCTGCTGACTTCGGCGCTGGCCGTGGCCAGAGCGCGCGGCGAAGATCCGGTGGCGAGTTTGACGCTGCTGACCACGCTGCTCGATTTCTCCGATCCCGGCGAACTTGGCTACTTCATTGATGAGGCCGCGGTAGCGTCGCGCGAGACGAGCATCGGCAAGGGTGGTCTGATGATGGGCAGCGAACTGGCGGCGGTATTTTCCAGTCTGCGCGCCAACGATCTGATCTGGCAATATGTCGTCGGCAATTATCTCAAGGGACGCACGCCGGCGGCGTTCGACCTGCTGTTCTGGAATTCCGACAGCACCAATCTACCGGGCCCGTTCGCCGCCTGGTATCTGCGCAACTTGTATCTCAACAACAGTCTGCGCGTGCCAGGCAAGCTCAAGATGTGCGGCACCAAGGTCGATTTGCGCCGCGTCGATATGCCTGCATTTCTGCTGGCCTCGCGCGAAGATCACATCGTGCCCTGGCAGGCCGCCTATCTGTCGCGTGAACTGCTTGGTGGAAAAACCACATTTACCATGGGTGCCAGTGGCCATATCGCCGGCGTCATCAATCCACCGGAAAAAAATAAGCGCAGCTACTGGACCAGTGGCAACGCCAGCAATAATACCGATGCCGCCGACTGGCTGGCCGGAGCCACCGAACATCCCGGCAGTTGGTGGCCGCACTGGGCCGAGTGGCTGGCAGATTTTGGTGGCAAACAGCGCAAGGCACGCGTGCGGCTCGGCAATGCGACGTACAAGCCCGGCGAACCGGCCCCGGGGCGTTATGTCAGGGAAAGCGCAAAATAGATTTGAATGAAATATGCCGCAGTTCTGAAAGGGACGTGCTGCGGCGCCTGAAAAAAAGTCCCGATCGACAATCAAGGAGATGAGTCATGCCAAGAGTAGCTTTGGTAACAGGCGGAATGGGCGGCCTCGGTGAAGCGATCTGCATCAAGCTCGCTGCACTCGGCTACAAAGTGGTCACCACCTACAGTCCAAGCAACACCAAGGCGCAGGAATGGCTGCGTGCCATGAACGACATGGGCTACGGCTTCAAGGCGTATCCCTGCGATGTCGGTAATTTTGATTCCTGCAAAGCCTGCGTCGAACAGATCGTCAAGGACATGGGGCCGGTCGAAGTACTGGTAAATAATGCCGGTATCACCCGCGACATGACCTTCAAGAAAATGACCAAGGCCGATTGGGATATCGTCATGCACACCAATCTCGACTCGGTGTTCAACATGACCAAGCAGGTGATGGATGGCATGATCGAGCGCAGTTGGGGCCGCGTCATCAACATCTCGTCGGTGAACGGTCAGAAGGGCGCTTTCGGCCAGACCAACTATGCAGCGGCCAAGGCCGGCATGCACGGCTTCACGAAATCGCTGGCGCTGGAAGTCGCCAAGAAGGGCGTCACCGTGAACACCATTTCTCCCGGCTACATCGGCACGAAAATGGTCATGGCGATTCCACAGGATGTACTCGAATCGAAGATCCTGCCGCAGATTCCGACTGCGCGGCTGGGCAAGCCGGGCGAAGTTGCCGGGCTGGTGGCCTATCTGTCGTCCGAAGAAGCCGCCTTCGTGAATGGTGCCAACATCTCGATCAACGGCGGCCAGCACATGTTCTGATCCGGAAACAATCCGGATTTCGATAAATCATTTTTTTGTTGTAATTAAGGGTGCATGATGTCCAGTAAAAAAAGAGTAGCGTTGGTAACGGGTGGCATGGGTGGTTTGGGTACCGCAATTTGCAAGGCGCTGGCGAATGATGGCTTCACCGTCGTCGCCAATTGCCTGCCGGATTTTCCGCCGAAGGATGCGTGGCTGGAGAAAAACCGGGCGGATGGTTTCGATTTTCGTGCGGCTGAGGGTGATGTTGCGGATTTCAATTCCTGCACCGCAATGGTCAAGAAAATCGAATCCGAGATCGGCCCGATCGATGTGCTGGTGAACAATGCCGGCATCACGCGCGACAGCCAGTTTCGCAAGATGGAGCCATCCCAATGGCATGCCGTATTGTCGACCAACCTCGACAGCGTTTTCAATGTCACGCAGCAGGTGTTGCCCGGTATGGCCGAGCGCGGCTGGGGGCGTGTCATCAATATGTCGTCGGTGAATGGCGTCAAGGGACAATTCGGCCAGGCCAATTACGCCGCTGCCAAAGCCGGCATTCTCGGCTTCACCAAGTCGATTGCCCAGGAAGTCATCAAGAAGGGTGTCACCGTCAATGCCATCGCACCGGGCTACATCGCCACCGAGATGGTCATGGCGATCAAACCAGAGGCGCGCGATCAGATTGTCGGCACCATCCCCATGGGACGCTTCGGCAAGCCGGAGGAAATCGGCCATCTGGTCAGCTATCTGGCTTCCGATCTGGCTGGATTCATGACCGGCGCCACGCTCAATATCAATGGTGGCATGCATAGCTATTGAGGCTCGCCATATCTGCATCCCGGGCAGCTTTGCCGCACCGGGATCTGCCCCGAGCCGCTTGCCGGGCGAGGTATCTTGAAAAGGAATATTGTCATGGTCGAACCGCAGCGCCTCATCAAGAAATATCCGAACCGCCGACTTTACGATACGCGCACCAGCGCCTACATCACGCTGGTTGACGTCAAGCAGCTGGTGCTGGATCACGAGGAATTCAAGGTGGTGGATGTCAAGTCCGGCGAGGATCTGACGCGTAGCGTGCTGTTGCAGATTATTCTCGAGGAGGAAGCGGGCGGGGCGCCGATGTTCACCAGCGACCTGCTTTCCCACATGATCCGTTTTTATGGCAATGCCATGCAGGGCATGATGGGCAAATACCTCGAAGGCAACATCAAGGTATTCGCCGACATGCAGGCCAAACTCAAGGCACAGACGCGTGGAATGCACGGTGACAATCCGGCGATGAACAATGACCTTTGGGCACAGTTCCTCAGTTTCCAGGCACCGGCCATGCAGAACATGATGGGCTCGTATATGGAGCAGAGCCAGAAGCTGTTTCAGCAGATGCAGGATCAGGTGCAGGGTCAGACGCGCAATCTGTTCGCCGGATTAAAGTTTCCAAACGGCGCCCCATCGACGGATACGGACGATAGCGAGAAGAAATAGAGGCTGATGTGCGGCATGTGCGAGGTGAATCATGAGAGAAACTGTCCAGCTTCACGTGGGTTCCATCGAAGAGATGGGGAAGCGCTTTACCGGTGCCTGGCATCGGCTTGAGCGTGGTAAGGCGCTCAAGGAAACTCATCTAACCTTTTTTAGTCTCGAAGCCATGATGTCGACATTGTCACCCAAGCGCCTTGAACTGTTGAAGCGTGTCCATCAGCATCCTGCCAATACCGTGGCAGAGTTGGCCAAGACTCTCGGACGGGACTACAAACGGGTGCATGAAGATGTCTCTGCGCTCAGTCATGCTGGGTTGATCGTGCGGGATGAAAACGGAATCATGGCTCCTTACGATAGCGTTCAGGCCATCGTGTCACTTGACGCTTAACCATACCCCCATACCTTGTTCGCCATGCAGGCAAAAATACCTACTGTAGGCTTTGTCAGTCTTGGTTGCCCGAAAGCCTCTGCTGATGCCGAACTGATCCTGACGCGTTTGCGCGCCGAGGGTTACGAGATTTCCGGCAGCTATGCGGGTGCCGATCTGGTGGTAGTGAACACCTGCGGCTTCATCGACGAAGCGGTTGCGGAATCGCTCGATGCGATCGGCGAGGCACTTGCCGAGAACGGCAAGGTGATTGTCACCGGCTGCCTTGGTGCCAAGGGCGACGTTGTCCGGCAGGCGCATCCGCAGGTGCTGGCGGTGAGCGGACCGCATGCCTTGCAGGAAGTCATGGAGGCGGTGCATGCGCATCTGCCGCCGCAGCACGAGCCGTTCCTTGATCTCGTACCGGCGCAGGGCATTCGCCTGACGCCGCAGCATTACGCTTATCTAAAAATTTCCGAAGGCTGCAATCATCGCTGCACCTTCTGCATTATTCCCAGCCTGCGCGGCGATCTCGTCAGCCGTCCGATCAACGACGTGTTGCACGAGGCGGAAACCCTCGTCAATGCGGGCGTTAAGGAGTTGCTGGTGATTTCCCAGGACACCAGTGCGTATGGTGTCGACGTCAAATATCGCACGGGTTTTTACAGTGGGCGTCCGGTCAAGACGCGGCTTTACGAACTGTGCGAGGAACTCGGCAAACTCGGCATCTGGGTGCGGCTGCATTATGTGTATCCGTATCCGAGCGTCGACAAGTTGATTCCGTTGATGGCCGAGGGGAAAATTCTGCCGTATCTCGATGTGCCATTCCAGCATGCCAGCCCGCGTATCCTCAAGCTGATGAAACGTCCTGCCAGCAGCGAGAACAATCTCGAACGTATCAAGGCCTGGCGCGCCATCTGTCCGGATATCACGATCCGCAGCACCTTCATCACCGGCTTTCCCGGCGAGACCGATGCGGAGTTTGAAGAGTTGCTGAGCTTCCTCGAAGAAGCGCAACTCGACCGTGTCGGCGCCTTTGCCTATTCGCCGGTCGAGGGTGCTGCGGCAAATGAGCTCTCCGGCGCCTTGCCCGCAGAAGTGCGAGAGGAGCGTCGGCGTCTGCTGCTGGAATTTCAGGAAGACATCAGCACGCAGCGCCTCGAAAGAAAAATCGACCGGACCATCCAGGTGCTGGTCGAAGAAGCCGACGAGGAGGGCGCTGTTGCCCGTAGCCAAGGCGATGCACCGGAGATTGACGGTCTCGTGTATATCTCCGACGGGCAGGATCTGGAAGTCGGCGAGTTTGCCGATGTCGTCGTTACGGATTGCGACGTGCACGATCTTTACGCGCGTCTGGCGCCGGACGACTGATGAAATCCGCACTGCTCGATGAGTTCGCCGCGATCGTCGGAGCGGCGCATGTCCTCGTCGATGCCGGTGAGACCGCACCGTACCTGACCGACTGGCGTGGCCGCTACGCGGGTAACGCGTTGTGCGTGGTGAGGCCGGGCAGTACCGAGGAAGTCGCTCGCATCGTTGCCGCCTGCGCCGTGGCGAATGTCGCCATCGTGCCGCAAGGCGGCAATACCGGACTGGTCGGCGGCGGCATTCCTCGCGGGATGCAAGCTGAGCCGCGCGGCGAAGTGCTATTAAGTCTGACGCGCCTGCGGCGTATTCGTGCCATCGATCTCGACAACAGCACCATGACCGTCGATGCTGGTTGCATCCTGCGTGAAGTGCAGGAGGCCGCTGCCGCTGCTGGAAAACTATTCCCACTGTCGCTGGCTGCTGAAGGCTCGGCGACGATTGGTGGCAATCTGTCCACCAACGCTGGCGGTGTGCAGGTGCTGCGTTATGGCGTCATGCGTGACCTGACGCTGGGTCTTGAAGTTGTGCTGGCCGACGGCCGCATCTGGGATGGCCTGCGCGGTCTGCGCAAGGACAATACCGGTTACGATCTCAAGCAATTATTTATCGGTGCCGAGGGAACGCTCGGCCTGATTACCGGTGCCGTGCTGAAGCTCTATCCACTGCCGCGCGCCCGTGCAACTGCCTGGGTTGCCGTCACCGATCCGCGCGCCGCCGTGGCACTGCTCAGTCGTCTGCGTCATGCCTGTGGCGATTGCGTCAGCGCCTTCGAGATCGTTAATCGCACGGCGCTGGATCTGGTGTTGCAACACATTCCCGGCGCACGCGACCCTTTTGCCGTCGCGCATCCCTGGCAGATTCTGCTGGAACTCACGGAAGTCCGCGAAGCATCCGCAGCCGCCAGCGAATTGCAGAATCTGCTGGAAGGTTTTCTTGCTGCCGAAAATGCTGCCGGTTGCGTGATCGATGCGGCGATCGCACAGAATACGCGCCAGGCCGAAGCCTTCTGGCAGCTGCGCGAGAACATCGCCGAGGCACAGAAGATCGAGGGGCTCAGCATCAAGCACGACGTGTCGTTACCGATTTCGCACATCGCTGAATTCATTGAACGCGCCGACAGTAGTCTTGCCGAGAAATTCCCCGGTCTGCGCATCGTCTGCTTTGGACATCTCGGCGACGGCAATCTGCACTACAACCCGTCGCAGGCGCAAAACCGGGACAATGCTGCCTTCATCGCCGGAAGCGCCGCTGTCAATCGTCTCGTGTACGACCTGGTCAATGAACTTGGGGGCAGCATCTCCGCCGAACACGGCCTTGGTCAGTTGAAGCGCGAGGAAATTCTGCACTACAAGAGTTCGCTCGAAATGGACCTCATGCGCGCCGTCAAGCGTGCGCTCGATCCTCAGGGACTGATGAATCCCGGCAAGGTGATCGATGTCTGAAAAACCATCAATCCGTAGTGCGCAGCATTTTCTGCTTTACACACTTTTGGCCCTTGCGTATAATCTGCGCTCTCTTGTGGGGGTATAGCTCAGCTGGGAGAGCGCTTGCATGGCATGCAAGAGGTCCGCGGTTCGATCCCGCGTATCTCCACCAACAAACAATCCAAGGTTATTCAGAAACATCCAAAAGCCCGCGTAAAGCGGGCTTTTTTATTGGCTGGTTGTATCGACGACAAGAGAGTGGCGATATTATTCAGCAGTTTTTTCCTGCCAGACGATGGTCTGCTCGATGGCCGCATGCCAGCGGGTGAGTAGCGCTTTTCGTGCGTAATCATTCATGGCTGGTTCAAAACGTCGCTCGCTCTGCCAATGCGCAGACAGGTCGGCGATCGATGTCCAGAAGCCGACCGCCAGCCCGGCGAGATACGCAGCGCCGAGTGCGGTGGTTTCGGTGATGCGCGGACGCACCACGGCGATGCCGAGTATGTCGGCCTGGAACTGCATCAGCAGATCGTTGCGTGCCGCGCCACCATCGACGCGCAGTTCGCTGAGTTGCACGGCAGAGTCCTGCTGCATCGCTGTCAGCAGATCGGCGCATTGAAAGGCGATGGCTTCCAGCGCCGCACGGGCTATGTGGCCGCGATGCGTGCCACGGCTCATGCCGAAGATGCTGGCGCGTGCGTGCGGTTGCCAGTGCGGTGCGCCGAGGCCGGTGAAGGCCGGTACCAGTACCACGCCACCGTTGTCGGCGACGCTGGCAGCGAGCGACTCGATATCCGCCGATTGCGCGATGATGCCGAGACCGTCGCGCAGCCATTGCACGATGGCACCGCCCATGAAAACGCTGCCTTCAAGGGCGTAATCCATGCGCTCGCCGATCTGCCAGGCGACGGTTGTCAGCAGCCGGTGGTGCGAGGCGATGGCTTGCGCGCCGGTATTCAGCAGCATGAAGCATCCGGTGCCGTAGGTGTTCTTGGCCATGCCCGGTGTCAGACAGGCCTGGCCGAAGGTCGCAGCCTGTTGGTCGCCAGCGATGCCGGCAATCGGCAATTCTGCGCCGAGCCAGTGCGCGGCGCTGTGGCCGAGGACATGAAGCGCGCTGCTTGGCCGTACTTCGGGAAGCACTTCGTGCGGAATATCGAGGATACGCAGCAGCGCGTCGTCCCATTGCCTTGTGTGCAAATTGTATAGAAGGGTGCGCGAGGCATTCGAGACATCGGTGATATGGCAGCGACCGTCGCTGAGTTTCCAGGCGAGCCAGGAATCGATGGTGCCGAAGGCCAGCTCACCGCGCGCTGCGCGCTGCCGGGCACCGGGGATATGGTCGAGCAGCCATTTCAGTTTGGTACCGGAAAAGTAGGCATCGAGCAGCAGGCCGGTTTTCTCCTGGAACAGTGGCGCGAGACCGGCGGCTTGCAACTCGGTGCAGAGATCGGCGGTGCGCCGGTCCTGCCAGACGATGGCGCGGGCCAGTGGCTGCCCTGTGGCGCGCTCCCAGAGTACGGTGGTTTCGCGCTGGTTGGCGATGCCAATGGCAGCGATCTGCGTTGCTGCGATGCGGGTTTGCGCGAGGACTTGCCGGGCGACGCCGAGCTGGCTTTCCCAGATTTCTTCGGCGTCGTGTTCGACCCAGCCGGGTTGTGGAAAATATTGCTGGAACTCACGCTGTGCTGTGCCGCGAATTGTCCCGGCCTGATCGAAGAGAATGGCCCGTGAACTGGTGGTTCCCTGGTCGAGGGCGAGGATGAATTGTTCCATCTTCAATCGCCCGTTTTAACCGCTGTAGATGCGGTGAACCATGCGGTAAATGCGGCGCGTTGTTCCTCGCGCATATGCAGGCCGCATTTGCTGCGTCGCCAGAGAATGTCGTCGGCGCTCTGCGCCCATTCATGTTCGATGAAATATTCCACCTCGCACTGATACAGGCCGCCGCCAAAATCCAGACCAAGATCGGCCGGCGTTTGCGTGTCGCCGAGTACATGCGTCGCCTCGCAACCGTGACGCCGCGCCAGACATTCCAGCCATTGCGGCGGCAGCAGTGGATGCTTCATGCATAGCGCGGCGAGCAGTGCACCGAAACTGGTGAAGTCACCGCCGGGCAAGGGATGACTGTCGGTCCATGGTGCGTCCATCTGCGGAAACCACGGGGCGAGTTTTTCCAGTGCTGCTTCGGCGAGTCTGCGGTAGGTGGTCAGCTTGCCGCCGAAGATTGACAGCAGCGGTGTCTGTTCCTGTGCATCGGTCTCAAGGACAAAGGTGTAATCGCGTGTCACATCGGCCGGATCGCCGTGGCCGTCGTCGTAGAGCGGGCGCACGCCGCTGTAATGCCAGACGACATCGGCAGGCGCCACCCCGCGGCGGCTGAAGTGGCTGGCGGCACGGCACAGGTAGGCAATTTCCTCGGTCGAAGCGCAGGGCAGAACACTTTTGTTGACCTCGGCAACCTTGACTTCGGTAGTGCCGATCAGCGTGAATGCATCTTCGTAGGGAATCAGAAAGATCACCCGACGATCGTCGTTCTGCAATGTGTAGCCATGCGTGCCGTCGTAGAGTTTCGGCACGACGATGTGGCTGCCCTTGATGAGTTGTACGTTGACTTGTCTGTCTGTCCGGCTTGCGGCGTCGGTTGCGCCGACCATGCCCTTGACATCGACGACCCACGGCCCGGCGGCATTGACCAGTGCGCGGCTACGCACTTCGCGGTGTCCTGATCGGTCTTCCAGTGTGACGCACCAGAGATTTTTTTCACGCCGGGCGGCGGTGCAGCGTGTGCGAGGCAGAATCAATGCGCCAAGTTCGGCGGCAGCGCGGGCATTGGCGAGAGTCAGCCGCGCATCGTCGGTGCGCGCATCGTAATAGGCATAGCCTTTCGTGAACCTGTCCTGGAGGCCTGCGCCGAGTGGCGAATGGCGCAGGTCGACCGCCTGCGAGCCGGGCAGCCGCGTTGGCAAATGTACGTGACGATGCAGGTGGCCGAGTGTGTCGTACAGCAGCAGGCCGAGGCGGATCATCCAGCCCGGTCGTAGCGTTGGCATATGTGGCATGACAAAACGCAGTGGCCGCGTCAGATGCGGGGCGATGCGCAGCATGACCTCGCGTTCGGCCAGCGCTTCGCTGACCAGGCGGAATTCATAGTGTTCGAGATAGCGCAGACCACCGTGCACCAGCTTGCTGCTTGCCGACGATGTGGCACCGGCAAGGTCGCCCTGTTCGCAGAGCAGCACCGATAGTCCACGTCCGGTCGCATCACGGGCGATACCGGCGCCGTTAATACCGCCGCCGACAATCAACAGGTCGTAGATGTTTGTTTCGTCATTCCCGCGCAGGCGGGAATCCGGGAGGATGGTCATGGCAAGGCATGGATTCCCGCCTGCGCGGGAATGACGAGGGATTCTGAAAGTGCAATTCTGAATTGCGTCATGAGAGTGAGAGTGCGAAATGCCAAATCATAGCGACAGTTTCATTTTGCGCCTATTCTTGAAATGTGTCCGCTCATCCCCATCTCATGAGAATCGTCAATTTTTCAGGGTGTCCGCCATGCGCTACGATAAATTTACTACCAAATTTCAGCAGGCTCTCGCCGAGGCGCAAAGTCTTGCCATCGGCAACGATCAGCAGTTCATCGAGCCGCAGCATCTGCTGCTGGCCTTGCTTGAGCAGGATGACGGCGGGACGGCTTCGCTGCTGCAACGCGCCGGTGCCAATGCGGTTGCACTGAAAGCCGCGCTGCACAAGGCGCTTGAGCGTCTGCCAAAGGTCGAGGGACATGGCGGCGAGGTGAGTGTCGGCCGCGATCTCGGCAATCTGCTGAACTTGACCGACAAAGAGGCGCAGAAAGCCGACGACCAGTTCATTGCCTCGGAAATGTTTTTGCTGGCGCTGACTCAGGACAAAGGTGAAGCTGGCCGCTTGATGAAGGAGCATGGTGTGACGCGCGCCGTGCTGGAGCAGGCGGTCCAGGCGGTGCGCGGTGGACAGAACGTCGGTTCCCAGGAGGCTGAAGGCCAGCGTGAGGCATTGAAAAAATACACCATGGACCTGACCGAGAGAGCCCGCCAGGGCAAGCTTGATCCGGTGATCGGCCGCGATGACGAAATTCGTCGCGCTATCCAGATTCTGCAACGGCGCACCAAGAACAACCCGGTGCTGATCGGCGAGCCAGGCGTCGGCAAGACCGCCATTGTCGAGGGACTGGCGCAGCGCATCGTCAACGGTGAAGTGCCGGAGACGCTGAAGGGCAAGAAGGTGTTGTCGCTCGACATGGCGTCGTTGCTCGCCGGTGCGAAATATCGCGGCGAGTTCGAGGAGCGGCTGAAGTCGGTGTTGAAGGAAATTGCCATGGACGAAGGGCGCATCATCGTCTTCATCGACGAGTTGCATACCATGGTTGGCGCCGGTAAGGCAGAGGGTGCCATGGATGCCGGCAACATGTTGAAGCCGGCACTGGCGCGTGGCGAGCTGCATTGCATCGGTGCCACCACGCTCGACGAATACCGCAAGTACATCGAGAAGGATGCCGCGCTGGAGCGGCGTTTCCAGAAGGTGCTGGTCGGCGAGCCGAGTGTCGAGTCGACCATCGCCATCCTGCGTGGCTTGCAGGAAAAATATGAATTGCATCATGGTGTCGATATCACTGATCCGGCTATCGTCGCCGCTGCGGAATTGTCAAATCGTTACATCACCGATCGCTTTTTGCCCGACAAGGCCATCGACCTGATCGACGAGGCGGCAGCACGCATCAAGATGGAGATCGATTCGAAGCCCGAAGTGATGGACAAGCTGGATCGCCGGTTGATCCAGCTGAAGATCGAGCGTGAAGCGATGAAGAAGGAGAAGGACGAGGGTAGCCGCAAGCGCCTCGCCCTGATTGAGGAGGAAATCAAGCGCCTCGATAAGGAATATTCCGACCTCGATGAAATCTGGAAGGCCGAGAAAGCTCAGGTGCAAGGTTCGGCACACCTCAAGGAAGAGATCGAAAGGGTGCGTGCGCAAATGACTGACTTGCAGCGCAAGGGCCAGCTCGACAAGGTTGCCGAATTGCAATACGGAAAGCTGCCGCAGCTTGAGGCACAGTTGAAGGCTGCGGAGAAATCCGGCGATGAGAAATCCGGTAAGCAGCCCAATCGGCTGCTGCGTACCCAGGTTGGCGCCGAGGAAATTGCCGAAGTGGTATCGCGCGCCACGGGTATTCCAGTCAGCAAGATGATGCAGGGCGAGCGCGAAAAACTGCTGAAGATGGAAGATCGCCTGCATGCGCGCGTCATCGGGCAAAATGAGGCGGTGCGCCTGGTCTCCGACGCGATTCGTCGTTCGCGTGCCGGACTTTCCGATGAGAATCGTCCCTACGGTTCCTTTCTGTTTCTTGGCCCAACCGGCGTCGGCAAGACCGAATTGTGCAAGGCACTGGCCGAATTCCTCTTCGATTCCGAGGAGCATCTGATTCGTATCGACATGAGCGAATTCATGGAGAAGCATTCCGTGGCGCGGCTGATCGGTGCGCCGCCGGGTTATGTCGGCTACGAGGAAGGCGGCTATCTGACCGAACTGGTGCGGCGCAAGCCGTATTCGGTAATCCTTTTCGACGAGGTCGAGAAGGCCCATCCCGATGTGTTCAACGTGCTGCTACAAGTGCTCGACGACGGTCGCATGACTGACGGACAGGGGCGCACCGTCGATTTCAAAAATACCGTGATCGTCATGACTTCGAATCTGGGTTCACAGATGATCCAGCAGATGAGCGGTAATGACTATCAGGTGATCAAGCTGGCGGTGATGGGTGAGGTCAAGACACATTTCCGTCCGGAGTTCGTTAATCGCATCGACGAGATCGTGGTGTTCCATGCCCTCGACGAAAAAAATATCGCGGCGATCGCGAAGATTCAACTTGGCTATCTGGATAAGCGTCTGGCGCGGCTGGAGATGCACCTGAAGGTCAGCGATGCAGCGTTGGCGGAGCTGGCCAAGGCCGGTTTCGATCCAGTGTTTGGCGCGCGGCCGTTGAAGCGTGCGATCCAGGAGCACATCGAGAATCCGCTGGCGAAGCAGATCCTCGAAGGCAAGTTTGCGGCCAAGGATTGTATCGAGGTGAGTGTCGAGCGCGGCCAGTTCAGCTTCGTCAAGGCCGCAACGTCACCCACCTCAGGAGGATAGTTTGCGTGCCAGCGTGTTGAGTTCGGCGCTGTAACATTGCAGGTTGTTGCGGCCTGCATTCTTCGCGCGGTACATCGCGGTGTCGGCATTTTTCAGCAGGGTGTCGATGTCTTCGCCGTCATCCGGATAAACAGCGATGCCGATACTCGGCGTGATATTCAATTCGTGGCCATCGATCAGATAGGTCTCGCCGAGAATACGCAGCAATTTCATGCCGAGCTGGACGACCTGTTCGGATTCCGGCAATTCCGGGACGAGAATGATGAATTCATCACCGCCCTGGCGCGATACCGTATCGCTGTCGCGTACGTTGTCGGCCAGGCGGCGCGCGACTTCGCACAGTAGCAGGTCGCCGGCGGCGTGGCCGTACTGATCATTGACCGGTTTGAACTTGTCGAGGTCGATGAAGAGGAGGGCGAAGCGCTTGTCGTAACGTCGTGCTTCGAAGAATTCTCTGGTCAGGCGATCGAACAACAGGGCACGGTTGGGCAGATCGGTCAGGAAGTCATATTGCGCCAGATGGCGGATACGGTCCTCGGTCGCCTTGCGTTCGGTGATGTCCGTAAAAATGCCGATGTACTTCTCGATGGCGCCGTGCTCATCGTGTACTACGCTGATGGATGCCCAGACCGGGAAAAGGCTGCCATCCTTGTGGTAGTTCCATATCTCGCCATCCCAATGACCAGTTTCAAACAACTGCTGCACCAGAGCTGTATATGAATTTTCGGTATGTTTGTTGGAGCGCAGCATGTCCGAGGCTTGTCCGATAGCCTCCTCAGTCGTATAGCCGGTAATTTTTGTGAATGCCTGATTCACGGAAACAATGCGATTTTCCGCATTGATAATCACGATGCCTTCATGGCTACTCTCGAAGACTTGGGCAGCCAAGCGGAGCTGGGCATCTGCTGCCTTGTGTGCCGTGATGTCAGTAATAACGCCGACCAGACCGAGCATCCGGCCACTTTCGTCGCACATCCTTCGGCTGGTCAGGTGCCCCCAGAATTCGCTGCCATCCTTGCGCAGGTAGTGGCGCTCGACGTCGGCCAGGTCGATCTGGTTGCTGGTCAGGGCATTGATATTCTTGTGGCTAAGCTCCCGATCCTCGGGATGAACATGCTCGTAATAATTCATGCCGATGACTTCTTCCAGCGTGAAGCCAAACAACTCGGCCAGATGCCGGTTGGCATGGGTAATGCGGCCCTCCGTGGATACGAAGCCGATGGCCACATTCGAGTTGTCATAGATGGCACGCAGCATGTGCTCACGTTCGACGAGCGCCTGTTCTGCTTCGTAGCGCTCGGTGATGTCCCAGCAAGAACCTGTGTAGCCAAGAAAGTCTCCGTTATCATCAAGGCGTGGTGCGCCATGATCGACGATGAAGCGATAGCGGCCGCTGTGATGACGCAGACGGTATTCGGTTTCAAAGGCGCGGCGTGCGGCAAAAGCCTCGTTACGCGTCGATAGATAGCGTTCGACATCTTCCTCGTGGATACCTTCACACCAGCCATTGCCGATTTCCTGTTCCGCTTTGCGGCCGGTAAATTCAAGCCAGGCGCGATTGAACCAGATGGCTTTATTGCTTGTGTCGGACATCCAGATCAGCGCCATGGAAGACTCGGCCAACGTGCGGAAATTCGCCGCATTTTCGCGCAGAGCCTTCTGTGTCTTGCGAAGTTCGAAGAACACCATGGCGAGGGACATTCCGGTGACGCTGCTGATGGATACGAATATCCATAGTTGATCCAGCGGTACCGTCTGATTTCCATGAGCGAACAAGCCGGTGTTGTACTGCATGCTCTTCATCGACAGGGCGAACAGGATGATGCCGCCAAGCGCCGTGATACGCCGGCCGAAGCCGATCGCCGCCCAGACGAGCAGTGGTAGTACCAGATAGCCGCGTATGTATTCGCCAAATACTTCATGTTGCCAGCCGAAGAACAATGCGGCAGAGAACAGAACCGTCAGCCCCGTGAGCACGCTCAGACCAAGCCAGTGTTGCGCCGACAGATAAATAGGCCCTCTGTTCAGCCAAAGCAACAGAACCGGTGCGGTCGTCAGCACGCCAAGCGAGTCGGCTATCCAGTTTTCCAGCCAGGCATGGCGGATATTCTGGTTCGCCAGATCGCCTGCCAGGAAAGGAATGCCGATGTCAAACGTGGCGCTGAGGAAGGGCGTGAACAACGCACCGATGATGATCAGTCCCAGATAATCCTTAAGATGGTCGAGCTTTGTGTCGAGACCCTGGCGCTGAAACAGCCAGGCTCCGGCAAGTGCTCCCAGGGTATTGCCGAAGGCGAGGGAAGTTGCGCTCGCAACAGATATTCCGCAGGCGAGTGTGGCGAGCAAGCCCCCCAGCATAACGCCTGGCCAGAGGGGTATTCCGAAACGCAGCAGGAGTGCCAGTGCCAGGCCGAATCCATGCCATGCGCCGGCATGGCCGCTGAACTTTGAAAAATCAAGTATCAGCCAGGAGACTGTAAAAAATCCCAACGTGGCCATGGCAAGGCGCACGATGTTGTTGCTATTGGGGGGAACAGGAAGCGTCTGCGCCATAAAAAAGCACCATTCGGGCGAGATTGCGATTTTGAGTATTGCAGAAAAGTCATATTACAACAATGGGATGGGGTTTGAATGGGATGTGGTTTGAAATCATTGGCCGAGACTCTTTGTAATCAAAGGAGTGAGCGACTCGGGGAGCCTGATCTTCGAGAGAGCGAAGGCACGGCCCTGCGGCGACATCTTCTTCCAGGTTTTTTGCAGGATGTTGCTCCATTTTGCTTCATCGTACTCGGGATGCTGCGCCACGAAGCCGGTCAGATAATGCTCCAGGAATACCAGATTGGCTACGTCCTCAAGCATCTGCGCCTCTGGATTAACCTTGATGCCGAGTTTTGCAATGGAGTTTCCGACACGTTCGATCACTTCTTCATCGTAGCCAGCCTTGCGCATCAGTTGCCCGGCTGTTTCGGCGTGGAACTTGTAGAGTCTGCTGCGCCACTGCTTATAGCCGAAAGTGGTTCGCGGAAAATCGCTGCGCGGAATTTTCCAGCGCTGAATATGCTGTGCGCGCACTGCGAGGCGAATCGCCTCGCCGGCTTCCGGTGCAAAGCGCAGCAGCATTTCACTCATGCGGATGGAATAGAATAGTTCTTTTGGAGTAGTGTCGCCATCGACCGATTCGAGATTTGGATCTTGCGCATTGGCTGCATCGAACAGCGCGACAGCGCAGTCGAATCGTTGCTGACAAAAATTCATCGATTTCACCAGAATATTTTGCAGGATTATATCCCTCGCTACCTGTCAGGTTTTGCGCGCGCACGAAATGAAAATCCGTATGGACAGCCCCTTCCATAATGGTGCAGACCACTTGCGCCATGCACCAATGAATGGCGATGTTCTCTGAAATCACGTGTAGATCAGGAGTTTTGCAAGCTGGCATAGCAATTGCTGGATGTATTCATGCAAACGCTGCGTATTCAAGGTCAAGGTGAACATCAATGAAAAAACTCAAACTGGTTCTTGTCGGCAATGGCATGGCAGGCTGTCGCACACTTGAGGAACTTCTCAAGCTGGCTCCCGATCTTTACGATGTCGTCGTCTTCGGCGCCGAGCCTTATCCTAACTACAACCGCATCCTGCTGTCGCCGGTTCTCGCCGGCGAGATGACGGTGCAGGATATCGTGCTCAACGACCTCGACTGGTATCGCGACAACCGTATCAAGCTGCATTTGAACAAGAAGATTGTCAAGATCGACCGGCGTGTGCGCAAGGTGGTGGCGGAAGATGGCACTGAGGAAGACTATGATCGCCTTCTGTTGGCCACTGGCTCGAATCCCTTTATGCTGCCGATTCCCGGCAAGGATCTGCCGGGCGTGATCGCTTATCGCGACATCAAGGATACCGACGCCATGATCGACGCGGCGCAGCACGGTGGCCATGCCGTGGTCATCGGTGGTGGTCTGCTCGGGCTGGAAGCCGCGAATGGTCTCAAGTTGCGCGGCATGGATGTGAGCATCGTGCATGTCTCCAACTGGATCATGGAGCGTCAGCTCGACCAGACCGCCGCCACAATGCTGCAAAAATCGCTCGAAGAGAAGGGACTCAAGTTTCTACTTGGCAAGAATACCGGAGAGCTGATTGCCGGCGCGAATGGCCGCATCAGCGCGGTCGCGTTCAAGGACGGCACGCAGATTCCCACCGACCTGGTGGTTATGGCGGTGGGCATCCGTCCGAACACCGCGCTCGCCGAATCCGCCGGTATTCATTGCGAGCGTGGCATCGTCGTCAATGACACCATGCAGACCTACGATCCACGCATCTACGCCGTCGGCGAATGTGCTGCGCACCGCGGCATGGCCTATGGTCTGGTGGCACCGCTGTTCGAGCAAGCCAAGGTGTGCGCCAACCACCTTGCTGAGTTCGGCATCGGTCGTTATGCCGGTTCGGTGACGTCGACCAAGCTCAAGGTGACCGGCATCGATGTGTTTTCCGCCGGCAATTTCAGCGGCGGAAACGGCACGGAGGAAATCGTGTTGAGCGATCCATCCGGCGGTATTTACAAGAAGCTGGTGCTCAAGGACAACAAGCTGGTTGGTGGCGTGTTGTATGGTGACACCAGCGATGGTGCCTGGTATTTTCAGATGCTGCGTGACGGTCAGGACGTTCACGAAATGCGCGATCACCTGATGTTTGGCGGCGCCGCCGGTAGCCGTCATTCAGGCGACGCCGGACATGCCGGCCAGAATCACGCCGCAGCGATGGCGGATAGCGCCGAGGTCTGCGGTTGCAACGGTGTCTGCAAGGGCACCATCGTCAAGGCGATCAAGGAAAACGGATTATTTACGCTCGATGAGGTGCGCAAGCACACCAAGGCTTCCAGCTCATGCGGTTCCTGCACTGGCCTGGTCGAGCAGATACTCGCCTCGACCATCGGCGGCGCCTACGCGCCCGCCGAGACAAAGAACAAGCCAGTCTGTGGCTGCACTGAACGCAGTCATGGTGAAGTGCGCCAGGCGATTCGCGAGCATCGTTTGCTGTCCATTCCACAGGCAATGCACTTTCTCGAATGGGGTACGCCAAACGGCTGCGCCAGTTGCCGTCCGGCGCTCAACTATTATCTGATCTCGACCTGGCCACACGAAGCCGAGGATGATCCGCAGTCGCGCTTCATCAACGAGCGCGGCCACGCCAACATCCAGAAGGACGGCACCTACTCGGTGGTGCCGCGCATGCTCGGTGGCGTCACCACATCGGCCGAACTGCGCCGTATCGCCGATGTCGCCGACAAATATGCGATACCGATGGTCAAGATGACCGGCGGCCAGCGCATCGACTTGCTCGGCGTGAAGAAGGAGGATCTGCCGAAAGTCTGGAAGGATCTCGACATGCCGACCGGCCATGCCTATGGCAAGAGCATCCGTACGGTAAAAACCTGCGTCGGTTCAGAGTTCTGCCGCTTCGGCACGCAGAACTCGACCCAGATGGGCATCGACCTGGAGGAGATGCTGTTCGGTATGTGGAGTCCTCACAAGGTCAAGCTGGCGGTGAGTGGTTGTCCGCGCAACTGTGCCGAGGCCGGCATCAAGGATATCGGCGTGATCGGCGTGGAGTCCGGCTGGGAAATCTATATTGCCGGCAACGGCGGCATCAAGACCGAAGTCGCCGAGTTCCTCTGCAAGGTTGCGACGCGCGAAGATGTACTCGAATATTCCGCTGCCTTTCTCCAACTGTATCGCGAGGAAGCCTGGTACCTCGACCGCACCGTGCATTACGTGCAGCGCGTCGGTCTCGACCACATCAAGAAGAACGTGGTTGAAGATGCGGCGCGGCGCAAGGCGCTATACGAACGTCTGCTCTTTGCGTTGAAGGACTACGAAGATCCGTGGAAGAAGGCCGTCAAGCAGACACCCGCAGAGCCATTGCGTCGTCAATATGAAATGATCAAAGCATAGGAAACATCATGAAAAACTGGAAAATAATTTGCAGCATCGAGGAAATCCCGGTTCTGGGCAGCCGGGTGGTGAAATCCACCAGCGGCGACATCGCGGTATTCCTCAACGCCGACAACGAAGTATTCGCCATGCACGACAAATGTCCGCACAAGGGGGGGCCGCTTTCGCAGGGCATCGTCCATGGCCGGCGCGTCACCTGCCCACTGCATGGCTGGAACGTCGGTCTCGACGACGGCAAGGCCGTGGCCCCGGATGTTGGCCACACGCCCTGTATCGAAGTCAAGCTCGAAGGCGGCAGCGTCTACCTGAAAATTTGATAGACCGTCATCATTGATATCGCAAAAGGCAACCTGATCAGAAAGAATCGTCAGCCACACTTGTCATTCCCGCTTTCGCGGGAATGACGGAAGTTGATTATGCAGTCGGCGACATGCCTGCTGACGTTCATTGCTAATCAAGAAAGGCAATGATTGGGCAGTGAGCTTCATGCGTGGTGTCCAATCGAGCCCAGTAAGTTGGAATGAACTGCTCTACAAGGGCTTCCCCATTC
>Ga0073899_10000469_pt1 | contig 37270 bp, 42 predicted proteins | sample KloWWTmetaKNB5Ph_FD_88975 | JGI IMG/M metagenome (GOLD analysis project Ga0073899, IMG submission 88975) | Active sludge microbial communities from Klosterneuburg, Austria, studying microevolution and ecology of nitrifiers - Klosterneuburg... | ecosystem: Engineered > WWTP > Aerobic digester >... | reverse complement strand
GGTTTTGACGGTCAGCCTTGACAAACTGCGCCCCGGCAGATCCTGCCCAAGAAATTTCAAGGCCCACGGTGCGCAACGCCCTCGCCGAGCGTATCAATGACTTGGACTAACTTAATGGCATTGCAGCTGCACCAGCTCGACGTCACCCTGGATGGGGTGCGAAAACAGGGCGCGCCCCAGCACGCTGAACAGCGTGATGAAGGCGACCCCCACCAGGGTCACGCCGCCAATCGCGGCGCTGAGATCGCAGATGAGGCGCAAGAGCCGATGCTCGGCCAATGCGCTGACGGGAGCCGTCATGCTGAGTCCTTTCGTTGTGGCCGTCGCTTGCCACAGCAACCCCGCGCAGCGGGGCCTTCGTTGGTTGGTTTCTGACCTGCGGATTGGATCGCTAACTTGTTAGTAAAACAACCCAGGATTCCCCAGGCAAAGCGGCAGGTGCCCCCGCTCAGCCGTTCTCCAGGATCAGGTGACCCACCGCGGTATTGGAGGCAGGCACGTGGTAGAAACGGTGCTTGACGGTGGGCGCCGGGCCGCCGGCCACGTCGGCCATCGCGCCACGGGCGATCAGCCACATCACCAGCTCGATGCCCTCGCTGCCGGCCTCGCGCACGTAGTCGATGTGCGGCGTCTCGCTGCAGGCCTGCGGGTCGGCGATCAGCTGGTCCAGCCAGGCGTTGTCCCAGGCGCGGTTGATCAGCCCGGCGCGCGCGCCCTGCAGCTGGTGGCTCATGCCGCCGGTGCCCCAGATCTGCACCTTGAGCGGCTCGTCGAAAGAATCGACGGCCTTTCGGATCGCCTGGCCGAGCTGGAAGCAGCGCCGCCCGGAGGGCACCGGGTACTGCACCACGTTGACGTGGAAGGGGATCACCGGGCAGGGCCAGGCCTGGGTCTTCGGGTCCAGCTCGCCGCACATCAGGCTCAACGGCACCGTCAGGCCGTGGTCCACCGGCATCTTGTTGACGATGGTGAGGTCGAAGTCCTGCTGGATCACGCTCTGCGCGATGTGCGAGGCCAGTTCGGGGTGACCGATGACCTTTGGCACCGGTCGCGGGCCCCAGCCCTCGTCGGCGGGCTCGAACTCGGCGGCGCAGCCGATCGCGAAGGTGGGGATCACCTCCAGGCTGAAGGCGGTGGCGTGGTCGTTGTAGACCAGGAAGACAACGTCGGGCTTGTTGTCGCGCATCCACTGCTTGCTCGGCTCGTAGCCGGCGAACAGCGGCTGCCAGTAGGGCTCCTGGGTCTTGCCCAGGTCGAGTGCGACGCCGATGGCCGGCACGTGCGAGGTGTAGACGCTGGCGGTGATCTGGGCCATCTCAGGCTCCCTTCTTGTTCTCGGACTGCTGTCGGCCGGCCGCGCCCTGCGGCTGGTGCTGCGGCTGGGCGTCGCCGTCCTCGCCGAGATAGCGGTTGCCTTCGGCCGAGCGGCCGCCCTTGACCATCATGTCGCGGTACTCGGCCTCGGTCATGCCGGTCATCGAGCCCGCCATCTGCTGGAAGGACAGGCCATCGGTGGCGCCGATGCGTGCCAGGAAGTAAATGTTGCCGCCGGTGCGCATGCACCAGTTCAGGTCACGCGCCATCACCGCCTGCTTCTGCTCCTCGGTCATCGGCCACTCGTCGAGGTAGGCCCGCTCGTCGGCCTTGAAGCGCGCGCGGTTCTCGGCCTTCATCAGCGAGGTGCAGAACTGATTGAGCCAGTAGCCTTTGCGCGACTGATCGGCGTCGAAGATGATCGTGCCGGGCACGTCCTTGTAGGGTTTGTCGAGTGCCATCTCAGACCTCCTCAGGCCAATAGAGCTTCATGGGGTTGTCGACCAGCAGCTTGCGCTGCAGCTCGGCAGTGGGGGCGATCTGCGGGATGAAATCGATCAGCAGGCCGTCGTCGGGCATGTGGTCCTTCAGGTTGGGGTGCGGCCAGTCGGTGCCCCAGAGCACGCGGTCGGGGAACTCCTCGACCACCTTGCGGGCGAAGGGCACCACGTCCTGATAGGCCGCCTGTTCACCATTCAGGGCCTTGGGGCCGGTGACGCTCAGGCGCTCCGGGCAGCTCACCTTGCTCCAGACATTCGGGTGCTGGCGCATGAACTTCAGGAACAGCTCGAACTCCGGGCCGTCGAGGGGCTTGCTCACGTCCGGGCGGCCCATGTGGTCCACCACCACGGTGGTCGGCAGCGCGGTGAAGAAGTCCCACAGCTCGGGCAGGTCGACCGCCTCGAAGTAGATGACCACGTGCCAGCCCAGCTTGGCGATGCGCCCGGCGATCTCCATCAGCTCGTCCTTGGGCGTGAAGTCCACCAGCCGCTTGACGAAGTTGAAGCGCACGCCGCGCACGCCGGCGTCGTGCAGCGCCAGCAGCTCGGCGTCCGAGATGCTGCGCTTGACGGTGGCCACGCCGCGCGCCTTACCGCCGCTGCTCAGGCAGGCGTCGACCATCGCGCGGTTGTCGGCGCCGTGGCAGGTGGCCTGCACGACGACGTTGCGGGCGAAGCCGAGGTGGTCGCGCAGCGCGTACAGCTCGGCCTTGCTGGCGTCACAGGGCGTGTACTTGCGCTCCGGCGCATAGGGAAACTCGGCGCCGGGGCCGAAGACGTGGCAGTGCGCGTCAACGGCACCCGCGGGCAGCTGGAAGGTCGGCTTGCTCGGGCCGCTGTACCAGTCCAGCCAGCCGGCGGTCTTGGTGAAGTCTCCGGAAGTGTTTTTGCTCATGGGTCAGTCCTTGCTGGAATTCACGTGCGACAGGATGCGGTCGGCTTCCTGCCGCCAATCGGGGCTGCGGGCAAAGCCCGGGCTGCCGCGTTCGCCGAACAGGCCGGCGTCGGCCAGGTCGGCCACCCAGCCCTGGCGCTCGGCGGTACCGGCGGCGCTCCAGGGGGTGAGGCCAGCTTCACGCACCGTCTCGGCCACTTCGCGCATCTCCTCGCTGCGGCGCCGGCCGTGCTCGATGGCACGCTGGAAGAAGTAGGCGGCCTGCCGCTCCCAGTCGATGCCGGGAAAGGTTTCCTGCAGCGAGGCGATCACCGCGTCCTCGACGCCGTGGTGGCGCGCCGCGGTGAAGCTCTCGATCACCATCGCCTCCAGGCCCTTGATCATCACGCTGCGGCACATCTTGGTCGCGCTGGCCACGCCCAGGCGATCGCTGGCGACCTCCGACTTGCAGCCCAGCGCGTTGATCAGCGGACTGAGTTCGGCGGCCCACGGCCCCCCGAGCAGCAGCGGCACGTGGATGCGGTAGGGCGGCACGCTGGTCATCACCGCGCCTTCGACGTAGCGGCCACCTGCGGCATGAATCGCCGCAGCGGCGCGCTGCTTGGCGCCCGGCGACGCGGAGTTGAAGTCGAGGAAGAAGGCACCCGGCTTCAGCCCGGCGGCGCAGGCCTGCGCCACCGCGACCGCCTGGCTGGCGGTCACCGCGCTGACGATGAAGTCGGCATCGCGCGCCAGGTCGGCATGGTCGTCGCACAGCGCCACGCCGTGCTCCAGCGCATGGGCGCGAGGCGCAGGCGCCGTGTCGGCGGCGTCGAGCTTGCGGTCGTAGGCGCTGACCGTGCAGCCCTGCGCGCGCAGGTCTTCGGCGAGGATGCGCCCGACCTCGCCATAGCCGACGAGGCCGATGTGCCAGGACCGCGGATCGACGCTCATCGCCGGCGCCCTCGCTCAGTCGATGTACTTCAGGCCGGCGGCCGCGAGCGGCTCGCGCATCTTGTACATGTCCAGGCCCAGCACGCCGGCCGCCAGCTTCTCGCGCTTGGCGCCTTCGTTGGCCTCGCGGGCGGCGGCCGCCTCCAGGGTCTTCTGCGCCACCGCACGGGGCACACAGACCACGCCGTCGTCGTCCGCAACGATCACGTCGCCCGGGTTCACCAGCATGCCGGCGCAGACCACCGGGATGTTCACCGAGCCCAGCGTGGCCTTGATGGTGCCCTTCGAGCTGATGGCCCGGCTCCAGACCGGGAAGTTCATCCGCGTCAGCTCCTTCACGTCGCGCACGCCGGCGTCGATCACCAGGGCGCGGGCGCCGCGGGCCTGGAAGCTGGTGGCCAGCAGGTCGCCGAAATAGCCGTCGGTGCACTCCGCAGTGACCGCCGCCACCACGATGTCGCCCGGCTGGATCTGCTCGGCCGCGACGTGCATCATCCAGTTGTCGCCGGGGTGCAGCAGCACCGTCACTGCCGTGCCCGACACCTGCGCACCGCCGAAGATCGGCCGCATGTAGGGCTTGAGCAGGCCGACGCGGCCCATGGCCTCGTGCACGGTGGCCGAGCCGAAAGCCGCCAGCGCATCGGCAGCAGCGCGGTCGGCACGGGTGATGTTGCGGTAAACGACACCGAGTTCGTACATGGCGGGATGTCCTGCGAGTGGGCTGGGGAGGGCCGGGGAACGGGCGGAAAACAGTGCATTCTGACCACCCCCGGCCATGCCGACAACGCAAATCGAAGACTAGCAGCTATCCCGGATCGGCATGGGGCGATGGCCGCCCTCGATCGCCCGCCCTCCGCCCTCAGTCGCCCCAGTCCTTCGCCAGGATGCGCAGCAGCGCGGCCATGTCCTCTGCGCCGATGCGCTCGGCCAGCTGCCGCTCGATCTCGCGCAGGCCCTCTGTGCCGCTGGCAAACATCGCCTCGCCCTGGGGCGTGAGCTTCAGCAGGCGCACCCGGCGGTTGGTCGGGCTCGCGACCAGCTCCACCAGCCCGTGGCGCAGTGCCTCGCTGGCCAGCTGGTGCACCGCCTGGCGCGAGACGATGAGCCGCCGCGCCAGCTCCGACAGGCTCACCGGCTCGCGCCCCATCTGGCCGAACATGCGCGACATGGCCGGGGTGACATAGCCGTAGCCCGCCTGCTCGGCACCGACGTGCAGGCGGTTCTCCAGCCAGGCATAGCGTTGGGCAAGCAGCGTGCGCAGGGGCTTCATCGGTGGCAGCGGGGGGTTGGAGGGGTGCCGAGGGACCGCCCGGCCCCACATTGTCGGCGCCCCGGCTTTCACACAGGCGACATGCCGCACGCGGGGTGGATGCCGATAATGTCAATCTCATTGACTTTTACCCGTCGCGCGCCATGACCGTCTTTCGGAATGCCCCGCCGCCCGAGGCCCCGCACCACGCCCACTGGCCCGTCGGCGTGCCACGCGCGCTGGAAGTGCCCGACGAGTCGCTCTGGCTGGGGCTGGCGCGCCGCGCCGAGACGCAGCCGGACGCCGTGGGGCTGGAGTTCCTCGGCCGCCGCACCACCTGGGCCGAGTTGGCTGCACAGGCCGAGGCGCTGGCCGGCGCGCTGCAGGCCATGGGCGTGGGCAGCGGCGACCGCGTGCTGCTGTTCATGCAGAACTGCCCGCCCTTCATCATCGCCTTCCACGCCATCCTGCGTGCCAACGCGGTGGTGGTGCCGGTCAACCCGATGAACCGGGCCGACGAGCTGGGCCACTACATCACCGACTCCGGCGCGCGCTGGGCCATCGCCTCCGGCGACATCGTCGGCGAGCTGGTCCGGGCCAACGACGAGCTGGCGCCCGAGCAGGCCCTGCAGCACCTCATCACCTTCGACTTCGCCGACGTGCTGCCGGCCGATGCGGCCCAGCAAGCCGCCGAACCCGCCACCGCCTGGCCGGCCTACTGGCGCGGCTGGCTGCTGGAGCGCCGCACCCGGCCGCAGCCGAAGCAGGGCACATCGCTGGCGCTGCACGAATGGACCGACGTGCTGGCACGCGGCCAGCGCCCCGGCGAGCTGCTCACGCACGGCCGGGACCTGGCCATCCTGCCCTACACCAGCGGCACCACCGGCGCCCCCAAGGGCTGCATGCACAGCCACGCCTCGCTGCTGCACAACGCCCTGTCCAGCCGCTGGTGGCACGACCTGCACGAGGGCGACGTGATGCTGATCGTCGTGCCGATGTTCCACATCACCGGCATGGTGATGGCGATGCTGGCCTCGATCCGCCACGGCGCCTCGATCGTGCTGCTGCCGCGCTGGGACCGCGACGTGGCTGCCGCGGCCATCTCGCAGCAGCGCGTGACCCACTGGCCGAACATCCCGACGATGGTGATCGACCTGCTCGGTGCCCCGGACCTGGCCCGCTACGACCTCTCCAGCCTGCGCTACATCGGCGGCGGCGGCGCCGCGATGCCCGAGGCGGTGGCCACCCGGCTGAAGCAGGAGTTCGGCCTGGAGTACCTGGAGGGCTACGGCCTGACCGAGACCGCCGCGCCCACCCACAACAACCCCCGCGGCGGCGCGCGCCGCCAGTGCCTGGGCATCCCCTACATCAGCACCCGCGCCGAGGTGATCGACCCCGACACGCTGCAGCCCCTGCCGACCGGCGAGGTCGGCGAGATCGTCGTCAGCGGCCCGCAGCTCTTCTCCGGCTACTGGCAGCAGCCCCAGGCCACCGCGGCAGCCTTCTTCGAACGCGACGGTGCGCACTGGTTCCGCACCGGCGACCTGGGCCGGGTGGATGCGGACGGCTACTTCACCATGGCCGACTGCCTCAAGCGCATGATCAACGCCAGCGGCTTCAAGGTCTGGCCGGCCGAGGTGGAAGCGCTGCTGCACCGTCACCCTGCCGTGCAGGAGGTCTGCATCATCGCCACCCGCGACCCCTACCGCGGCGAGAGCGTCAAGGCCTGCGTCATCCTGCGCACGGATGCCAACGGTGCGCCCGCGGCCGTGACGCCCGAAGAGGTCATCGCCTGGTGCCGCGAGCACATGGCCGTCTACAAGGTGCCACGCCAGGTGGAGTTCGTCACCACCCTGCCCCGCAGCGCCACCGGCAAGCTGATGTGGCGCACTCTGCAGGCGGAGCAGGACGTGCGGGATGGAGCGGCCTCACCGCCGCCCGCTCGCTGACCCTGCTGCACCGAGGGCGCACAGACGGTGCGCTGACGTATATAGTCAGCGTATATTGCACCTATCAGAGCAAGCTGAGGAGACCGCCATGACCACCAGCACCGTCTTCACAAACAACCGCACCCAGGCGGTTCGGCTGCCGGCGGAGGTGCGTTTTCCGGCCGAGGTGCGGCAGGTCAGCGTGCGCGTCGTCGGGCAGGAGCGCATCATCGCGCCGGTCGGCGCCGCCTGGGACAGCTTCTTCCTGAACGGCCCTCAGGTCAGCGACGACTTCTTACCCGAACGTGCCGGCCAGCAACAGTCACCGCGTGACAGCCTTTGACCGGCCCGCGGCCATGCTGAAGTACCTGCTCGACACCAACATCGTCATCTACGTCATCAAGCACCGCCCGCCCGAGGTGCGCGAGGTATTCAACCGGCATCACGGCCGCATGGCGATCTCCTCGATCACCGCCGCCGAACTGCTGCATGGCGCCGAGAAGAGCCTGGCGGTCGAGCGCAACCTGGCCGTGGTGGAGGACTTCTGCAGCCGGCTGGAGGTGCTGCCCTACGGCCTGAAAGCCGCCGGCCACTATGGCTCGATCCGCGCCGCCCTGGAGCGACGTGGCCTGCCGATCGGCGTCAATGACCTGCACATCGCCGCCCACGCCCGCAGCGAGGGGCTGACCCTGGTCAGCAACAACCCGGGCGAGTTCGAGCGGATCGAGGGCTTGCTGACCGAGAACTGGATCGCCGGCTCCTGATCCCTCGCGAGGCGCCCCAGCCGTCCAGGACGCCCCAGCTCCTCACCGCCCCCGCTCGTCCAGCCCCAGCCCGCGCCCGATGATCTCCTTCATGATCTCGTTGGTGCCGGCGAAGATGCGCGACACCCGGGCGTCGGTGTACATGCGGCTGATGCGGTACTCGTCCATGTAGCCCGCGCCGCCGTGCAGCTGCAGGCAGGCGTCGATCACACGGCCTTCCAGGTCGGTGGCCAGCAGCTTGGCCTTGGCGCCGGTGTCGGCGTCCAGCTTCCGGTCGTTGGCCAGCAGCACACACTGGTCGACGAAGCACTGCACCGCATCCAGCTCACTGCGCAGCTGCGCCAGCACGAAGCGGCTGTTCTGGAAGGCGCCGATCGGCTTGCCGAAGGCCTGGCGCTCCTTCACGAAGCCCAGCGTCAGGTCGAAGGCCGTCTGCGCGTGCGCCATCGAGGTCATCGCCAGGCTCAGCCGCTCGCGGGCCAGCAGCCGCGCCATGTGCTGGAAGCCCCGCGTCGGGTCGCCCAGCACGTTGGCCGCCGGCACGCGCACGTTCTCGAAGAAGAGCTCGGCCGTGTCCTGCGCCGGCAGGCCCATCTTCTTGAGCTTCCTGCCGCGGCTGAAACCGGCCATGCCGGCCTCGACGATGAACAGGCCCATTGAATGACGTGACTCGGGTTTCGACTCGCTGGAGGTGCGCGCCGCCACCACCACCACGTCGGCCTGCATGCCGTTGGAGATGTAGGTCTTGGAGCCGTTGAGGATCCAGTCATCCCCATCGCGGATTGCCTTGGTCCGCATCCCGGCCAGGTCGCTTCCAGCGGCCGGCTCGGTCATCGCGATGGCCAGGATGTGCTCGCCGCGGATCGCCTTGGGCAGGAAGCGCTCGCGCTGCGCCTCGTCGCCGATTTCGGCAATGTAGGGCGCCACCACGGTGGAGTGCAGGTTGAAGTAGATGCCGATGTCGGCTTGGCGCACGCACTCCTCCACCAGGATCTGCTCGTAGCGCAGGTCGGTCATCCCGGCGCCGCCGTACTTCTCGTCCGCCCAGGTCAGCAGGTAGCCGAGTGAACCTGCCTTCTCGAAGGCCCAGCGGTCCACGAAGCCCTGCTCGCGCCAGCGCTCGACGTGCGGCGCCAGTTCGTTCTGGAAGAAGCGCCGGGCGGCGTCGCGGAACTGCTCGTGGTCAGCGTCGAAGATGAGTCGCATGGCGGGGCCTCACTGCGGGAAAGGGTGGGTGAGCGGATGGGGACACGTCACAATGTCAATTATCTTGACTTTTCGAGGCCTCCGGCAATCCGCTTGAACCCGTCCCGGCGAGGGACGCATGCCGGGGCCTCGGCCGGTGGGCCGAGGCCCAAAGCAAACGGCCAGCTCCCGGGCTGGATGCCCCGGGGCTGGCCGTGATGGCTCGATGCGCCGCCCGGGTGGGCGGCGCGATATCAATGGGACTCAGCGCCCCTTGGCCTTGAGTTGCGCATCCAGTCGGCTGAAGACGCGGCGGGCGTTGCCTTCGTAAACCATCAGCTTCTCCTCGGCGGTAAGCACGGTGGAGGCCTCGATGTAGCGCTTGGTGTCGTCGTAGTAGTGGCCGGTCTGTGGGTCGATGCCGCGCACGGCGCCGATCATCTCGCTGGCGAACAGCACGTTCTTGACCGGGATCACAGTGGTCAGCAGATCGATGCCGGGCTGGTGGTAGACGCAGGTGTCGAAGTAGATGTTGTTGAGCAGGTGATCGTCGATCAAGGGCTTCTTCAGCTCCTGCGCCAGGCCGCGGAAACGCCCCCAGTGGTAGGGCACCGCACCGCCGCCGTGCGGGATCAGGAACTTCAGCGTCGGGAAGTCCTTGAACAGGTCACCCTGCAGGCACTGCATGAAGGCCGTGGTGTCGGCGTTCAGGTAGTGCGCGCCGGTGGTGTGGAAGCAGGCGTTGCAGCTCGTGCTGACGTGGATCATCGCCGGGATGTCGTACTCGACCATCTTCTCGTAGATGGGGTACCAGCTGCGGTCGGTCAGCGGCGGGCTGGTCCAGTGGCCGCCGGAGGGATCCGGGTTCAGGTTCAGGCCGACGTTGCCGTACTGCTCGACGCACTTGACCAGCTCGGGGATGCAGGTGGCCGGATCGACGCCCGGGCTCTGCGGCAGCATGGCGGCCGGCACGAAGTGGTCCGGGAAGAGCTGGCTGACGCGGTAGCAGAGCTCGTTGCAGATCGCGGCCCAGGTCGAGCTGACGTTGAAGTCGCCGATGTGGTGGGCCATGAAGCTCGCACGCGGGCTGAAGATGGTCAGGTCGCTGCCGCGCTCGCGCATCTTGGCCAGCTGGTTGAGCTCGATGGTCTCGCGCAGCTCGTCGTCGCTGATCTTCAGGTCGGCGACCTTCGGCATCACGGCCGGGTCCTGGATGCCGGCGATCTGCTGGTTGCGCCAGTTTTCCAGCGCCTTGGGTGCGGTGGTGTAGTGGCCGTGGACGTCGATGATCATGCGGTGTCTCCTGGGGTATTCGAACGGGGGCGAACGGGAGCGAACGGGGACGGATGGGGATGAAGAGAGAGGCTGTGGGCGGTCGGTGACCAGCGGCGGGTCAGGCCGGGTCCATGCCCTGGCGGCGCTTGGCCTCGGCCGCCTCGGGCGAGGCCATGAAGGCCAGCATCGCGCGCACTGCGTCGGGCTGGCCGCTGCTGGCGCACACGCCGGCGGAGAAGGTGGTGGTGATCTGGATCGAGTCGGGCAGCGCGCCCAGCAGGTCGATGCCGCCGACGTGGATCAGCTCGGAGAGCTGCTGAAAGCCCAGCTCCACCTCGCCACGCGCCACCAGCGCGCCCACCGGCACGCCGGGCGTGGCGACCACGGTGCGGTCCTTGAGTTCGTCGGCCAGACCCCAGCGCTCGAACAACCTAGCCAGTGCCACGCCACTCGGGCCGGTGGAGTAGCCGATGTTGCGCGCGGCGCGCACCGCTGCCTTGACCGCCGCCTCGGAGGAGATGTCCGGCCGCGCAGCACCGGCGCGCACCGCCACCGCGACGCCGGAGCGCACCAGGTCCACCCGGCTGCCCGGCAACACCCGGCCGGCGGCGGTGAGCTTGTCGATCGCCTCGGCGGAGAGCACCACCACGTCGAAGGCCTCGCCCTCCTGCACGCGGCGGGCGGCATCGACGCCGCCCACGGATTCGATCGCCACCGGCGCACCGCCCTGAGCGGTGTAGGCCGACGCGAGCTCGTCGACCAGCGTTCGGGTCGCCATCGAGGAAATGCCGGTGATCGGGGTCTGCTGCATGGTGCCCAAGCCGGGCCGGGCCCGGTGCGGTGACTGGATCGGGCGATTCTGCGCGGCAGCAGTCATGCCGTCCACGGTGGGCTTCTTCTAGCTGCTATCGCGTGCCGGCATATCACCCCGGCGCAGCGGCGCTGACGTGGCGGGCGGTGGATGCTGCGGCAATGCCGTGACCAGCTCGGTGAGGATCTGCATGGCCTGGCGCAGCAGCGCAGTCGGCCGCTTGTTGGCCGAGCGGGCCAGGCAGATCACGCTGGTCAGGCTGGGCTCGACCAGCGGGCGGGCCAGCAGCTCGGGCGTGCGGCCGGACGCGCCCACGGCGCTGGAGGTCAGCACGGCGTGGCCGTAGCCGGCGCAGACCAGGTCGATGATGGCCGGCACGCTGGACACCTCCCAGGCGATGTCCAAGCGCAGGCCGGCCAGGGTGGCCTGGGTTTCGAGCAGGGCACCGATGACGTGCTGGCGCTCGGGCACGACCAGCGAGTAGCCGGCCAGCTCGCGAAAGGGCAGCGGCTCGGCATTGAGCGGTGCCGCACCCGCGGGCTGCGCGGGCCGCGGTGAAACCAGGCAGAGGTGCTCCTGCAGCACCGGCGTGATGGCCAGCGCCGGGTGCGGGTCGGGGTTGTGCAGCAGGGCCAGGTCGACCCGGCCGGAGGTGATCCACTCGGCCAGGTGCGCGGTCAGCCCCTCGACCACCGCCAGGCGGGCGCGCGGCAGGCCACTGCGGAAGCGGTCGATCAGCGGCAGGGTGAGCTGGCGCCCGAGGCTGGGCGGCAGGCCGATGGTGATGCGCCCCACCGGCTCGTCGCGGCTGGCACCCATGTCCTCGCGCGCCTGGGCGACGTGCTGGAGGATGGCCACGCCGTGCTCGAACAGCCGCCGGCCGGGTTCGGTGAGCGCCACGCCGCGGCCATTGCGCAGCAGCAGCGTCTCGTGCAGCTCGATCTCCAGGGCCCGCACCTGGCGGCTCAGCGCGGGCTGGGCGATGTCCAGCACCTGGGCCGCCCGGCTGAAGCTGCCCAGCTCGGCGACCTGGACGAAGTATTCGAGCTGCTTGAGGTTCATGGCCGACCCGGGTGGGCCGGGTCAGGGCCTGCGAACGAGCCGGGCATGTCCGGGAGGCCTGTCCAGTCCGTTCACAGGTGGATCAGGGCTTGGCGGCAGCGAGGATCTCGTCAAGCTCCTTGCAGGAGGGCGCGCAGACCATCTGGGTCTTGCCCAGGACCTGCTTGCCCTTGAGCATGGAGCGGGGGCGGTGCTTGCCGCACAGCAGGCAGGACATGGTGCCGCTGACAAAGGCGCCTTTCCCGCCGAAGGGCGAACCTGGGGCCTTGCTCTTGTAGCGCAGGCCGTCGTTATCGATGCGTGTCTTTTCGTCGTCTTGAGCCATGGAACCTCAACGCTCGGCCCGCAGAACGGGTCGACGTTGCCACCTGTGCAAAAGCGTTAGTGTCGCCGATCGCGGGCTTTGCTGCCGTGACGGATCCACATCGGCGCCGCGACATCGCTGACAAACCACCTCGCAGTGCCCGATGAACGGGCCGCCTGGGCGCGGTCCTGCGCCGGAGCAAACCCGGCCTGCCGCCACGGGGGTAGCATGCGCCACAGGAGGTCCACGATGAAGATCCTGCTGGCGGTCGATGGTTCGGAACTGGCGCTGCACGCCGTGCGCCATGCGCTGCAACTGGTGCGCGAGGGGCTGAAGGCGAGCTTCGTGATCGGCAACGTCCAGGAGCCGGCCACGCTCTACGAGATGGTCACCGCGCCCGATCCGCAGGTGCTGCACGATGTCCGTGCCTCGGCGGGGGCCGACTTGGTGACGTCCGCTGAAGCGCTGCTGGATGCCGCGGGCGTCGACTACGAGACGGAAGTGGCCAGCGGCGACCCCGCCCAGGCGCTGGTGGAGATGGCCGAACGCAACGGCTGCGACGCCATCGTGATGGGCGCGCATGGCAGCGGCGACCTGTCGGCCGCCCTGCTGGGGTCGGTGTCGCACGCCGTGCTGAAGTCGAGCCCGGTGCCGGTGACCTTCGTACGCGAAGTGGCCGAGGACGAGCCCCCCGTGGGCGAAGCCGGCGACGACCCCGGCGACGCGCCGGCGTGAGGCTGCCAGTGAGGCCCGCAGGCGCGCGCCGATCGGTTCAGGCCGCGTCGAACTGGTCGGCGTTGCGCCCGCGCAGCGGCGCGTAGAAGGCCTTGATCTCGGCCATGTCGCGCTCGATGTCGCCGGTGGGGTGGAACACCGGGCCCAGGCCGGCGCGCTTGTCGGCGTAGTCCATGTAGGCCAGCACGATGGGCAGGCCCGCGGAGTGGGCGATCCAGTAGAAGCCGGTCTTCCAGTGCCGGGTGCGGCCGCGCGTGCCTTCGGGCGGCACGATGAGCTGCACCGGCGCATCGGCCGCCACCAGCGCCTCGGCCGAGGCGGCCACCAGGTTGTTGGACTGCTCGCGCCGCACCGCAATCCCCCCGAGCCAGCGCATCAGTGCACCAAAGGGCGGGCGGAAGATCTGTGCCTTGCCCATCCAGTAGGGGTGCAGGCGCAGCACGAAGGCCGTCATCAGCGTGTAGGGCAGGTCCCAGTTGCTGGTATGCGGCGCGGCGATCAGCACGCACTTGCTGGCCTGCGGCGGCAGGCTGCCCTCGATGCGCCAGCCCGCCAGTTTCAGGTAGCCGATCGAGGCAGCCCTCAGCAGCGTGTTGACCACCGGGGTGTCGAAGATGGTGCGGTGCATGCGAGGAGCATAGCCGGACAATCGCCGCATGCCCGACGCCTGCCCTGCCGCCGCGACCCACCGCCTGCGCATCGAACCGGCCGGCTGGGAGCTGCCCGCCCCGGCCGGGCTGACCCTGCTGCAGGCCGCCCGGGCCGCGGGCATCCACCTGCCGCGGTCGTGCCAGAACGGCAGCTGCCGGGCCTGCCGCTGCCGGCTGCTCGCAGGCCGCGTCGCCTACCGCGTCGAGTGGCCGGGCCTGAGCCCGGAAGAGCGCGCCAACGGCGAGGTCCTGCCCTGCGTGGCCGAGCCGCGCAGCGATGTCACGCTCGACGTCCCCGGCGCCCACCGGGCGGGTGAGCCTGATCCGGATTAAGGTCGACCTAAGGCGCGACCACGACGATGGCAGACCGCCGCAGCGGCCATCGTGCGCTCCTTCTTGCGCGGTGTGCCCGTGCACACTTTCTACCCCCCCATTCCCATGCGCATCCTGCTCGCCGAAGACGATCCTCAACTGGGTGACGGCCTGCGCGCCGGCCTGCGCCAACGCGGCTTCCTGGTCGACTGGGTGCGCGACGGCGAAGCGGCCGAGCGCGAGTTGCGCAGCGCGGCCTACGCGGCCGCCGTGCTGGACCTGGGCCTGCCGCGCATGGACGGCCTGGAGGTGCTGGCGTCGGTGCGGCGCGCCCGCGTGACGGTGCCCGTGCTGGTGCTGACCGCGCGCGACGGCGTGCCCGACCGCATCCGGGGCCTGGACAGTGGCGCAGACGACTACGTCGTCAAGCCGGTCGACCTGGACGAGCTGGCCGCGCGCCTGCGCGCCCTGGTAAGGCGCGCCCACGGCCAGCCCCAGGAGGGCCTGAGCGTGCAGGACGTCACCCTCGACCCGGCCGCCCGCTCGGTGCAGCTGGGCGGCGAGGCCGTGACCCTGTCGGCACGGGAGTTCGATGTGCTGCATGCACTGATGCTCAACGTCGGGCGCGTGCTTTCGCGAGAACAGATCGAGCAGCATGTCTACAGCTGGGGCCAGGAAGTGGAGAGCAACGCCATCGAGGTGCACATCCACCACCTGCGCCGCAAGCTCGGCAGCGGCTTCATCCAGACGGTGCGCGGCGTGGGCTACCTGGTGCCGCGCGAGCGCCCATCACGCTGAGGCCATTGGCACTCGACAACACCAGCACCAGGCACCTCTGGCATGCGGCCCCTTTCACAAACTTTCTCCCAGAGCTTCTCCCTGACGCTCCTGCAGCCCCGCTCACTGCAGGCTCGCCTGCTCATCCTGGTGGTGAGCGTGATGGCGGGCGTCTGGCTGGCCACCTCGCTGCTCACCTGGTTCGACGCAAGGCACGAGATCGACGAACTGCTCGACGGCCACCTCGCACAGGCAGCCTCCCTGCTGGTGGTGCAGCAGGGGCACGAATCAGCCCCGCCCTCGGCGGCCAGCGCCCTCCACCCCGACGGCCGCTACCCCGACGCGCCGCTGCTGCACCGCTACTCACCGCGGGTGGCCTACCAGGTGTTTCGCGGCGGGCAGCTGGTCACCCGCTCGGCCAACGCGCCGCACAGCCCGATGATCGACCTGGGCGAGCACTTCGACAGCGGCTTTCGCACCGTGACGCTGGACAGCCCCTCCGGCCGCGCGCCGGGCGCGCCGTTGGTGGCCACACGCTGGCGGGTCTTCGCCACCCGGGATGCCGACAAGGGCGTGCAGGTCTACATCGGCGAGCGCAGCGATTCACGCAGCGAGATCCTGCGCGCCGTGCTGCGCAGCACGCTGTGGCCGATGCTGCTGTCACTGCCGCTGCTGGCCCTGGCCGCCTGGTGGGCGATCTACCGGGGCGTCGCCCCGCTGCGCCGGCTCGGCCGGCAACTGGCACGGCGCCAGCCCCAGGCACTTCACCCGGTGGTGATCAGCAATGCACCGGCCGAGATGCGGCCGATGTTGGACGCACTGAACCAGCTGTTCGGGCGCATCAGGCAACTGATGGAGGCCGAGCGCCGCTTCACCGCCGACGCCGCCCACGAGCTGCGTACGCCGATCGCGGCGATCCGCACCCAGGCCCAGGTGGCCCTGGGCGAACCCGATGCCGCCGAGCGCCGGCACGCCCTGCTGGCCACGCTGGAGGGCTGCGACCGCGCCACGCGGCTGGTGGAGCAGCTGCTCACCCTGTCCCGGCTGGAGGCCGGCGCCGACACCGGGCTGGAGGCCATCGATCTGCACGCCCTCGCCCGCCACGTGGTGGCCGACCTGGCCCCGCAGGCGCTGGACAAGGGCCAGGAGCTGGAACTCGAGCGGGATCAGGAGCCCGGGGCGGCACCGGATGCCGAGGGCCCGGCCACAGTGCGCGGCAACGCCACGCTGCTGGCGGTGCTGCTGCGCAACCTGGTGGACAACGCCATCCGCTACAGCCCCGTTGGCGCTGCCGTCCAGATCCGCCTGACGGTTCGGGACGGCGAAGTCACGTTGCGGGTCGAGGACAGTGGCCCCGGCCTGGCCGCCGCCGACCTGGATCGCCTGGGCGAGCGATTTTTCCGCGTCCTCGGCAGCGGCCAGCCCGGCAGCGGCCTGGGTTGGTCGATCGCCAAGCGCGTCGCGGCCGTGCACCAGTTCTCGCTCGAAACGGGCCGGTCACCGCGCCTGGGGGGGCTGATGGTGTCACTGCGGTGTCCATCGGTAACGGCATCGGGATGACGCCCAGGTGTTGCCTACAATGAAAAAAACGATCCGGATGCAGGCGGTACGCGCGTTGGGTCGAATCAGACAGCCCCTTTGTCTTTGCTGATTTTTACTTGGCGTTCAGGTTGGGATTGGGGTTGACGCGCTACTATTTGGCATGAGCTTTTTTCCCATTCATGACGTCATCATCCGCACCGCGAGTACGCCGGCGTGTCCAGTCTGATCCGTCCGCCGGGCGCCAAGGCAGGCCAGGGGTCGATCAGCGGGCCTGCGCAAGCGCCACACCCGCCGGTGGCGGCCCCTGCACAGGCGCTGCGCGCGCTGCGCCGTGATGGGCTGTGGCCGACCCTGTGCAAGGCCACCCGACTGCTGAGCCGCCGCGTTCTGCGTCGTGAACACCTGGTGTTCTTCGCCAACGACGTGGCGGACGTCCCGCACGAGTTGCCGGCCGCACTGCGGGGCTTTCGCTTCGTGCTGGCCGACGCTTCGAACATCGGTGCCTTCCGCAACGACCTCGTCACGCACTTCCGGCTCGAACCCAGCACCATCGACCAGCGCCTTGCCGCCGGCAAGGAGGCCATGCTGGCCCTGCATCAAGGCCGGGTGGTGGCCATCGTGTGGCTGGCCTTCGAAACCCAGACGGTCGATGAAATCGGCATGAAGCTGCGGCTGCTGCCGGGCGAGTACCTCACCTTCGACGCCGTCACCCTGCATGCCTGGCGCGGCCGGGGGCTGAGCCGCGCACTCAACCTGCTGGCCGACGACCACGTCGCCTCGCGAGGCATCGTGCAGCACCTCGCGTGGCGCTCGGCCTCCAACACGGCCGCGCTGCGTGTGGCCGACAAGCTCGGCCAGCGCCGCATCGCCAGCGCGACGGCCACCTGGGTGTTCGGGCGCATGGTGCACCGGCGCATCGTGTCGCTGAACCGCCGCGGCAGCGACACGGTGTCCTGCCTGATGGGGCTTTGACGCGCGGCCCGGCTTGCGCCGGGCCGGCTGTTGCCAAAGTGCCCGCCCCTGCGGCAGGCACAGGTGTCAGGCGAAGCTGTCGCCCAACAGCGCCTTGAACCAGATGCCCATGTCCTGGAAGCCATCCGAGTTCCAGCCCACCGAGGCGCCGCTGCCGGCCGGGACGCCCTTCATCGCCCCGGTGACCGGGTCGTACTGGAAAAAGCTGTGCAACCAGGAGGCCTGCTTCATCGTGATGGTCGAGAAGCACGCTGAGTTGGTCACCGGCGCGGGATCCGGCGAGCCACCGGCGAAGATCCGCGTCAGTGCGTCGGCACAGACCTTGGCTTCCTGATTGGCGATGTGGCCGGCCTTCGGCTGCGTCGTGGCGCTGGCGTCACCCAGCACGTGGACCTTCTTGGGTGCCAGCGTGCTCGAATAGTCCAGCACGTTGACCGCAGCAAAGCGCCCCTCGGTGGCGTTGGCCAAACCGGCCGCGGACACCAGCGCCCCGGCACGTTGGCGGGGAATCAGGTTCACCACGTTGGCGCGCAGGCTGCCACCGCCGGTGAAGTAGAGGGTGCGGGTCGCCGCATCGACGTGGTCGATCTCCACGTTGTTGCGGTACTCGATCACCGAGCCGTGCAGGCCAAGGAAGGCGCTGGTGAAGTTGTCCTTCTCCACCAGGATGTCCGCATTGGCATCCAGCACGATCAGCTTGCTGCCCTTCTTCTTGACCTTCAACCAGTCGGCCAGCAGGCAGGCACGCTCGTAGGGTCCCGGCGGGCATCGGTAGGGCGCCTTGGGAATCGTCAGGACCACCGTGCCGCCCGCCGGCATCGCGGCGAGTTGCTTGGCCAGGGCGGTCGTCTGCGCGCCGGCCTTCCAGGCATGCGGCATCACCAGCGGGTCGGTCAGTCCGGTCACGCTGTCGAAGTCCACGCCAGGCGCCAGCACGATGCGATCGGCCGTGAGCACGGCGCCAGAAGCCATCGTCACCCTGGCCAGCACCGGGTCGATCGACTTCACCTCGCCGAACACGGTCTTGATGCCGTACTTGCTGACCAGCGTCGAGTAGCCATAGTTCAGGCTGGCCAGGGTGCGCTGGCCGGTCAGCACCATGCTGCTCATGATGTTGGAGGTGTAGGTCGACGAGCGGTCGATCAGCGTCACCTCCACCGTATCGCCCCACAGGCGCATGTACTTGGCGAACGTCGCCCCGGCCATGCCCCCGCCGATCACGATCACACGGGCCTTGGGATTGGTCGGCGACGCTGCCAGCGCCCGCATGCTGCCGCTGCCAGCCCCCAGCGCCTCGCTCTCGCCCGGCGCGTCGGTGTCGCCGCCCCCACAACCCGCCAGCACCGAGGCGGCCCAGGCACTGCCCATGCCCAGAAACAGACGTCGTTCCATCTTGTGCCCCCCGTTCATTTCTGGGTCGCCAGCCACGCGGCCAGCGACTTCATCTGCGCGTCGGTGTAGCCCATCGCGTGCCGGGCCATCAGGCCCTGGCCTTCCTTGCCCGAGGCGAAGGAGACGAGCTTTTCATAGATCTCTGCGGATGAGCGCCCGGCCAGCGTCTCGAAGCCCGGCCCCTTGCCATTGGTGCCGTGGCACTGGAAGCAGTTGGACGCGAGCAAACGCCCCGCTGGCGTGGTTTGAGCAGCCACACCGCTGCTGACGAGCAGCAGGCCGGCGGCCCAGAGCACCGGTCGGATGCGCCGGGCAATGTGTTTGGACATGATGGTGTTCCCCTCGGACATGGCGAGCGCCGACACGGCGCCCGGTCCGCGTTGTCGCGGGGAACACTGAAGCCCTTCTGAAGGTGCGGTCATCCGCCTCGCAGCGGTTGCAACTGAATCAATCCGCTTGCACCCTTAAGCTGCTTAAGCTGGCGAAACCACTCGGGGCACGATGGCGCTTTCCCACCCCTTCCCGCCGCCCCCCGTCAGCGGCAGCTGAAGTTCTCAGCCATCTCGGCGGAGCCGCTGCCGCCGTAGCGGGCCACCTGCGGGTAAGGGCACAACGGCCGCGTGCGGACCGCGGACCTGCAGCTTGCCGGCAGGCACCAGGGCGGCCGAGCCCAGCGTGGTCTGCGCATGCCGGAAGCTCCCAGCCAGCTCGCTGCAACCAGCCAGCGCTGCGCCACGCGCCGGAGCCAGTTGCGCCGGTGCGGGTACGAATGCAGGTGCGAACTGGCTGGCGCAGCCGCTCAACGACAGCGCGACAGCAGCCAGCAGCACGGCACGGCAGGAAAAGCGGGGTTCATGGAAGGCCTCCTCAGGCACGCACGTGGCGCACCAGCATCTCGACGATCTGCTCGCGGCGTGCGCTCAGCATCTCGGGGCAGTCGAAGTCGCGATCGAAGATCAGCGAGAAGGTGTGCCGGTTGGCCACGTTGAACACCGACAGCGCACTGATCGACATGTGCAGGTCGATCGGATCCAGCCCGGCACGGAACACCCCAGCGGCCACGCCGCGCTCATAGACGCGGCGCAGCCCCTCGATGGCCGGCACGTTCAGGTGGTGGATCAGCTTGCTCTGGCGCAGGTACTCGCCGCGGTGGATGTTCTCCGTCATCACCAGGCGGATGAAGTCCGGATTGGCCCACTGGTAGTCCACCGTGAAGCCCACCAGCCGGCGCAGCGCCGCCTCGGGCGCCAAGTCGTCCAGGTGCAGGTCGGCCTCGATGGCGCGCATGCCCCGGTAGGCCTCCTCCAGCACGCGGATGTACAGACCTTCCTTGCTACCGAAGTAGTAGTAGATCATCCGCTTGCTGGTGCGCGTGGCCTCAGCGATCGCGTCGATGCGCGCCCCGGCCAGCCCCTTCTCGGCGAACTCGCGCGTGGCCACCTCGATGATGTCGGCCATCGTCCGCTCGGGGTCGTTGGTGCGCGGCTCGTCGCTGCCACCGGCACGGCGGCCGGTGCGCTTGCGGGCAGGGCGCCCGTCGGCAGAATGAACTGGTTGGTTCATGCCGGCGAGTGTAGGGCAGGCGATCGGTCGCCCGGAAACCTGTGGCCCGGAAACCGACCGCCATCCATCCAGAGGGTGAACCGCCTCGGGCCGCCGGCCCGACAGCACCTCAGCCGCGGCGCTTGACGCCGGTGATCATCGCCGCCACCAGGTTGGTGCGCTCGATGCGGCCCATCACGATGGCCGCGGCGGCATGCAGCGTCGCCAGGAAGATCAGCGCGGAGCCGATCACCTCGTGCAGCTCCTGCAGCCACTCCTCGCCCCAGAAGGCGTCCAGCGTCTGCATGAAGCCGGTCACCGCGAGGGCCAGTACCAGCGCCATCAGCGCCAGCATCATCAGCGCGCCTAGCGGGTTGTGGCCGACGTGCCGATCCGGCCGCCCGGACCGCATCACCACCCAGTGCTGGCGCAGCCGCGCCGGCGTCGGGAAGAAGTCGGCAAACCGGGCATGCGCCGAACCGATGAATCCCCAGACGATGCGCATCACCACCAAGGCACTGGCCGCATAGCCGATCCACTGATGCACCGTTTCCCCATCATCGACGAGGAAGTAGTTCACCAGCACACAGCTCACGAGGCTCCAGTGGAAGACCCGGACGAAGCGGTCCCACACCCGGACGGACTTTGAATCGTCTTGCATGTCCTGCGCTCCATGAAACCCGGTCGGGCGCAGCCGATAATTACTTCGATTCCAGCACGGCCGCGGTGGCGGGGTCGAAATAGATTTCGACCTTCTTGCCCGCCTTGTCAAAGCCATAGATTTCGTAGCACTTGCCCTTGCTGACCTTGAAGGTCTTGATCTGGTAACCCTGGCCTTCCATCTTGGCCTTGAAATCAGATTCCTTCATCCACTTGTCTTCGGGCACGTTGCAGGCGGGACCGGCCAGGGCAGCGTTGGCCAGCAGCGGGGCAGCGATCAGGGCGAGGAGTTTCTTCATGGTCGATTCCTTCAAAGGACTGAAAACAAACGGCATCGAATCAATGCCATCCACAGCCTTCATTTCAATCGAACCAGATTAAAACCAGCTGAAGAATCCAGCCCCCGCCCATTCGTTGCAAAAAGATACCCGCAACCGCCAACCCTGGGCTTCATCTTCACGCCCGCTTCAGATAACCCTCTGTGGATATCAAGCCGTCGTTTCGCCGAGGCGGCCTTCGCGGTAATCGTTCACGGCCGCGTAGATCTCTTCCTTCGTGTTCATCACGAAGGGGCCGTACTGAACGACCGGCTCGCCCAGCGGCCGCCCGGCGATCAGCAACACCTTTGCGTCGCCGGAAGCCTCGATCGCCACGCCATCGGCCTGGGCGTCGTTGGCCAAGATGGCCATGCGCTGCACCGGCACCGCCTGGCCGGCGACCGCCACCTCGCCGCGATAGACGTAGACGAAGGCGTTGTGCCCCACCGGCAGCGGCTGCTCGAAGCGGCTGCCCGCCGGCAGGTGCAGGTCCAGGTAGAGCGGCGCGGTGGCCTCGCGCGTCACCGCGCCCGTCACACCGTGGCTCTCGCCGGCGATGACCGTCACCGCCACACCCTGCGGCGAGACGAACTGCGGCAGGTCGGCGTTCTTGAAGTCGCGGTACCAGGGCGCGCTCATCTTGTCGCGCGCGGGCAGGTTCAGCCAGAGCTGGAAGCCCTCCATCACGCCTTCCTCCTGCTGCGGGATCTCGGAATGGATGACGCCGCGCCCTGCGGTCATCCACTGCACACCGCCGTTTTCCAGCAGGCCCTCGTGGCCGGCGCTGTCGCGGTGGCGCATGCGCCCGGCGATCATGTAGGTGATCGTCTCGAAGCCGCGATGCGGGTGGTCCGGGAAGCCGGCGATGTAGTCGTCCGGCTGATCGGAGCCGAAGGCATCGAGCATCAGGAAGGGGTCGAGCCGGTGCTGCAGCGTGTGCGTGAGCACCCGGGTGAGCTTGACGCCCGCGCCATCGGAGGTCGGCTGGCCGGCGACCAGGCGCTCGACGCGACGGGGGTGGAGAACGGAGTCGGCGGTGGCGGTCATGGTCAGCCCTTTCGTGGAGCAGGACACCGGCCGGTGCCCTGCGGGTGGATCACAGATTCTCTTCAGGCCAGTGCGGCTTCCAGGTCGGCCTCGGCCTGGGCAAAGCCCTGGGCGGCGGCCTCGGGGCCCATGTTCAGGCCCTCGGCGTAGACGAAGCGCACATCGGACATGCCCATGAAGCCCAGCACGGACTTCAGGTACGGCGTCTGGCTGTCGTTCGGCGTGCCGCGGTACAGACCACCGCGCGCGCAGGCAGCGTAGACGGTCTTGCCAGTGACCAGACCGACCGGGCCGGTCTCGGTGTACTTGAAGGTCACGCCAGCCCGGGCCACGGCGTCGATCCAGCCCTTGAGCTGCACCGTCACACCGAAGTTGTACATCGCCACACCCAGCACGATCACGTCGTGGGCCTTCAGCTCGTCGACCGCAGCGTCGAAGCGTGCGGCCAGCACCGTCTGCTCGGCGCTGCGTTGCCCAGCCGGGGTGAACAGCGCACCCAGCGCCACCTCATCGAGCACCGGCAGCGGGTGGGTGGCCAGGTCGCGCAGCGTGACCGTCGCGCCCGGGTTCGCGGCCACCAGGCGCTCGACGACGCGGTTGGCCACGCGGGTGGAGTTGGCGCCTTCGCGGCGGGCACTGGCGTTGATCTGCAGGATCTTCATGACGGGTTCCTTGGAGAAGGCAATGAGGGAAGCGATGGGTGAACTTTATGCGTCACCAATCCGGCCGCAAATCCGTCCAAATGGATATGATTGGTCCGCGAATGGAACAATCTAGCCCGGGCATCGACCCCAACGACCTGCTCATCTTTGCCCGCGTGGCCGAGCTGGGCAGCTTCAGCCGCGCGGCCGAGCAGCTCGGCCTGCCGAAATCCACCGTCTCGCGACGGCTGGCAGAGCTGGAGCAGCGCCTGGGCGAGCGGGTGCTGCTGCGCACCACGCGGCGGCAGACACTCACCGAGTTCGGCTTGCAGCTGCTGGAGCACGCCCGCCAGGTGGCCGCCGAGGTGGAGGCCGTCACCGCGCTGAGCGAGCACCGCCAGGCCGCCCCCAGCGGGCGGCTGCGCGTGTCGATGCCCAGCGACTTCGCCAACCTGCTGCTGGCCGACATGCTGGCTGCCTTCGCCGCACTGCACCCGGCGATCTCGCTGGAGCTGGACCTCTCGCCGCGGCGGGTGGACCTGCTCGGCGAGGGCTTCGACGTCGCCGTGCGCATGGGTGACCTGCCCGACGACGCGCTGCTGGCCGCGCGCCGGCTCACCGTCTTCCCGGTCGGCCTGTACGCCACGCCGGACTACTTGGCCGAGCAGGGCGAGCCGCAGTCGCCCGACGACCTGGCCCACCACCGCGCGGTGCGCCTGCTGCGTGGCAACGGTGAACCGACGCCCTGGACGCTGCTGCGCGGCGAGCAGCGCTGGCAGGGCCTGCCGCCTGGCGCCCTGAGCGCCAACTCGCCCGAGCTGCTGCTGCGGCTGGCCCGTGCCGGCGCGGGCATCGCGGCGGTGCCAGACTACTTCGCCACGCCCGACGTGAAGCGCGGCCAGCTCAAGCGCGTGCTGCCCGCCTGGTGCCTGCCCAGCCACGTGGCCTGGGCCGTCTTCCCGGGCCGCAAGCTGATGCCGGCCAAGACGCGCGTCTTCATCGACATGCTGCAGGCAGCGCTGGCGGGCTGCAGCTCGGGGGCCATGCCGGGCGCGTCTCAGGGCCTGGCGTCGCTGGCCGGTGCCGGCGGCATCGACGCGCCCTGAGCAGCGCTGGCCGCCGCTGCAGCGGACGGATCGCGCGCCAGGCAGGCCCGGTAGCGCGCCTCGCAGCGGTCGGCAAACCAGGCCGTGGTGAGCTTGCGCTGGATCTTGGGGCTCGCCAGGTCGATGTCGGGCAGCTGCTCGCGCGCCGGCCGCAGGCCGCGGCGCTCAGCCAGCTGGTACAGCCGCCGGTAGGTGGCGGACTGCTCGAAGTCGAAGCGCTTCTCCAGCTTCAGGTCGCGCTCGATCTGCGCCGCGCCCACGCCCAGCTCCGGCTGCAGCGCCTGCAGCGCCCGCCAGGCCTGGCTCGGCGCGGTGCGAGGCGACAGCGGCTCGCCACCCTGGTAGCGCAGCAGGTCACCGTCAGGCACGAGCTTCAGGCCCGTGAGCTGCGCCAGCAGCGCCTGCACCGCCGCATTGCGGCTCGAATACGGCCCGGCGTTGTAGTCGGCAAAGCGAAAGAGCATGCGGTTGTAGGACACCGGGTGAGCCAGCAGCATCGCCGCGCCGAAGTACAGCGCACCGCGGCGCTTGAACACCTCCTCGCGCGGCGTGCCGGCCGGCCGCCAGGGGTAGGGGCGCTCACGCATCAGCTGGGCCGCGAAGGCGATGCTGACCTGTGTCGCGCCGCCGGTGCGCACCGGGTTCTGGCCGTCGAAGAGCTTCGTGCCGAAGGGGATCTCGCGGATCATGTCCTCGAACAGGTCCGACAGCTCACGCTCGGTGCGCAGCGTGTCCAGCCGGCGCTGGTAGCTGCGGCCATTCGGCGAGGTCTTGGCCATCGCCAGGTCGAACACCAGTTTCGGGATGCCGTAGCGCTCGCGCTTGCGGTCCAGCTCGGCGCGGGCGATCTTCGACAGCCCGGCCACCGGCGGGTCGGCCTGCCAAGTGGACTCCTGCTCGATGATGGCCGCCAGCGCGCAGACCTTGTGCGGCTGGGCCGGAATAGACAGCGCCGCGAAGCTGGTGGCGATGTCCTCGGCCCAGCCGCGGCGCTGCGGCAGGCTGGACGGCAGCACCCGCAGCGCCACCTCCAGCACCTCGAAGGGGCTGACCTGAGAGGGCGGCGCTGGAGGCGGCGGCGCGGGCGGTAGCGGAGGCAGTGGGGGCGGCGGCGCAGGCACGGGAGCCGGAACCGGCGCCGGTGTGGGCGCAGGAGCAGACCCTGGCGGCTGGGGCAACGGAGCAGGCCCCGGCACGGGCTGCGGCGCCGGTCCCGGCGGGGGCGGCAGCGTCGGCGGCGTGCTGCAACCGGCCAGCACGGCCATCGCGGCGACAGCGGCCGCAACCGCCCGCAACCTCACGCCAGGCCTTCGGCCTTCAGCGCCGCCTGTACAGCGGGACGCGCACCCACGCGGGCCTGGTAGGCCTGGATGTTCGGGTACGGCGCGAGGTCGAAGCCGATCGGCGCCATCCAGCGCAGCACGGTGAAGAGGTAGCCGTCGGCCACGCTGAAACCCTCGCCGAGCAGGTAGGCGTTGCCGGCGCCGAGGTGGTCGTCGACGTGGCGCAGGCGGCGCTCCAGGTTGGCGCGGGCGGCGGCCTTCCAGTCGTCCCGGCTCATCGGGTTGAAGAAGGCGCTGCAGGACTTGTGCAGCTCGGTGCCGATGTAGTTCAGCCAGCCCTGCAGGCGGTAGCGCTCGATCGTGCCGTTGGCCGGTGCCAGCTGGCTGGCCGGCGCCTGGTCGGCGATGTACTGGACGATGGCCGGGCCCTCGGTCAGCAGCTCGCCGGAGTCGAGCAGCAGCGCCGGCACGTAGCCCTTGGGGTTGATGTCGAAGTAGTTGCCACCGGAGGCGGTGACCTTCTTGGCCAGGTCGACCGACTCGGTCTCGTAGGGCAGGCCGGTTTCCTCCAGCGCGATGTGCGGGCTCAGCGAGCAGGCGCCGGGTTTGAGGAACAGCTTCAGCGTCATCGGAACCATCCTTGTCTCTGGAAATGGACCCGAATGATTTCACAGGCGCGAAGACCCGGCGCCGGGGTGGACGATGGGCCGTGCGCCCCGCGCGTCAGCCGGCCTGCATCGGCTGGCCGTCCTTCAAGCGCAGCCAGCCGCGCGCGACGCGGTAGATCGCCCACAGGCCCAGCAGGAACAGGCCGACCACCCAGGTGGCGATGCCGACCACGATGATCGCCAGCGGGATCGACACCAGCGTCACCGCCAGTGCCCAGGCCAGCGCCATCCAGAAGGTGCGGATCGCCCAGGCGTAGTGCGACTCCAGCCAGGTGCCGCGGGCATCGCCACGCTTCAGGTAGCTGAGGATCACCGCGATGATCGACGGCCAGCCGAACAGGAAGGAGCCCACCACGCTGGCCGCACCGAAGGCGCCGATGACCAAGCCCAGCGCGTGCAGCGCGTAGATGATGTGCATCATGCGCAGCGTGCCCTCGGGGGCATCGGTGGTGACGAGCGGGTTCATGGCGGTGTGCCTCCTGGCGCAGTGGAACGAACGTCGGTCTGACGGTACCGGCCAGATGGGGCCGGCGTGCATAGTTCACAAGGTTACGTCATCGCCGGGCGCGTTGAAGCACTCATCCACGCCCGCATCAATGCCCGCACACGAGCGCCTGTGGCTCAGGTGCCGCAGAAGGTCTGGTAGCGGGCCGTCACGGCGGCCGGGGCCGGCTCGGCGTAGCGCGCGTGCGCCGGCTGCTCGTTGAAGGGCTGGCGCAGCACGGCCAGCAGGCGCTCGAAGGGGCCGAGGTCGCCGTGGTCGGTGGCAGCTTCCAGCGCCTCCTCGACGCGCTGGTTGCGGGCAATGATCCAGGGGTTCACCGCGCGCAGCCGGGCCGCGCGGGCGGTGGCCGCCGCATCGGGGTCTGGCAGGCCGGCTGCTGCATCATCCTGGGCGCACCTCGCCCGCCAGCGCACCAGCCAGGGCTGCAGCGCCGCCGGCTCGGCCAGCAGCGCCGCGAGCGGTGCCACCTGCCCCTCGGCGGCATCGGCCAGGCGGCGCCAGGCCAGCGTGTGGTCCACCGCCTGCGCCTGCAGCAGGGCCAGCCAGTCGCGCGCCAGCGCGACATCCCCCTCGTCATCCGCGGCGGTGGCGGCCTGCAGCCCCAGCTTGGCGCGCTGGCCGCGCAGCAGCGCCGCGGCATGCCAGGCAGGAAAGGCGTCGATCACCGCCATCGCCTGCGCCACGGCGCGCTGCACGGCGGCCTCGTTGCCAGGGTCGTCGAGGTCCCTGGGGTCATCCACCAACAGCGGCAGCAGCGCCTCGGCGAAGCGCGCCAGGTTCCAGCGCGCGATGGCCGGCTGGTTGCCGTAGGCATAGCGAGCGCCGTGGTCGATGCTGCTGAACACCGCCGCCGGGTCGAAGGCCTCCAGGAAGGCACAGGGGCCGAAGTCGATCGACTCGCCCGAGATCGCCATGTTGTCGGTGTTCATCACGCCGTGGATGAAGCCGGCGTTGAGCCACTGCGCCACCAGCTCGGCCTGGCGCTGCGCCACCGCGCGCAGCAGCCCCAGGTAACGGGCCGGGCCCTCGCCCAGCTCAGCCAGCGTCGGGTCGTGGCGGGCGATGGCGTAGTCCGCCAGCCGGCGCAGCGGCTCCACCGCACCCCGCACGGCGAAGAACTGGAAGGTGCCCACGCGCAGGTGGCTGGCCGCCACGCGGGTCAGCACCGCGCCGGGCAGCGGCCGGTCACGCCAGATCTCCTCACCGGTGGCGGCCACCGCCAGCGCCCGCGTGGTCGGGATGCCCAGGGCGTGCAGCGCCTCGCCGATCAGCACCTCGCGCAGCATCGGGCCGATCGCGGCACGGCCATCGCCGCCCCGCGAGAAGGGCGTGCGCCCCGAGCCCTTGAAGGCCACGTCGCGCCGCCGACCCTGCCGGTCGATCAGCTCGCCCAGCAGCAGCGCCCGACCATCGCCCAGCTGCGGCGAGAAGCCGCCAAACTGGTGCCCGGCATAGGCCTGCGCGATCGGCTGGGCGTCCTCGGGCAGCGCGTTGCCGGCGAAGAGCGCGTCGCCCACCGCACCGCGCCACCCGGCTGGATCGAGCCCCAGCTCCGCGGCCAGGGGCTCGTTGACATACAGCAGCCGCGGTGCCGGCGCCGTGGCGGGCTGGCAGGACACAGAGGCGCCCGGCAGGTCGCGGGCATAGGAGTGGTCAAAGCCGAAGCGGGGCATGGGGTGGCCAGAAGCGTCGAGAGAAGGTGCCGGCAGTGTGCCGACGATCGCCGGTCCGCGCAGGGGCGCGGTTACTGCGGGCTCTGTCACCAGGGCACCCACCCGCAGGGCGGCCCGCAACTTGCAGCACGCGGATACCCACGGCATCGGTCCGACCGAGTGGGACCGTGGGCCCCCCAACGAATCCGCATGCGAGCGGATCACCCTGGAGACGACACCATGGTTCTCACCGACGACCTGCCGACCGACTCCGTGCTGCACCGCCACGCCCTCACGGAGCGCAACCGCCAGCTCGGCCTGCCACCCAGCGACGCGGTGCTGCGGCGCCACTACGATCAGCTGGAGGCGGCCCTGCTGAAGGGCAGCCGGGCGGTGGGTGCAGTGGGTGCAGTGGGTGCAGTGGGTGCAGTGGGTGCAGTGGGCTCATCCCCGCGGAGCGAAGCGGCACCGGCACGGGTGGCCGCAGCGGCGCCGGCCGCGGCAGTGGCATCGCCATCCAGGGCGGCACCTCCTCAACCCGCGGCAGCCAGCACCACTCCGCCAGCCGCAACGCCCACCGCCCAGGCGGCGAGCGGCGGCCTGTTCGGCTGGCTGCGCCGGCTGCTGGGCGCCTGACGCCACAGGACGGGCGTCCGTAACACTCTGTGTCGCCTTTGGCGCACAGGGTCCTTGCCATGGGCCACGGGCGTCCACCCGGACGGGGCGACGGCCACGCCGGCCGCAGCCCCGATCAGGCTCACTCCACCGTCACGCTCTTGGCCAGGTTGCGCGGCTTGTCAACGTCCGTGCCGCGGGCGCAGGCGGTGTGGTAGGCCAGCAGCTGCAGCGGCACCACGTGCAGGATGGGGCTGAGCGCGCCATAGTGCTCGGGCATGCGGATGACGTGCACGCCTTCGCTGCTCTCGATCTTGGTGTCGGCGTCGGCGAAGACGTAGAGCTGGCCGCCGCGAGCGCGCACTTCCTGCATGTTGCTCTTGAGCTTCTCCAGCAGGTCGTCGGCCGGGGCGATGGTGACCACGGGCATCTCGGCATCGACCAGCGCCAGCGGGCCGTGCTTGAGCTCGCCAGCGGGGTAGGCCTCGGCGTGGATGTAGCTGATTTCCTTGAGCTTGAGCGCGCCTTCCAGGGCGATCGGGTAGTGGCGGCCACGGCCCAGGAAGAGCGCGTGCTGCTTGCTGGTGAAGCCATCCGCCCAGGCCATGATCTGCGGCTCCAGCGCCAGCACCGATTGCACCGCGGCGGGCAGGTGGCGCAGGTTGCGCAGGGCGGCGACTTCGCCCTTTTCCGGCAGGGTGCCGCGCTGCTTGGCCAGCACCAGGGTGAGCAGGAACAGCGCCACCAGCTGAGTGGTGAAGGCCTTGGTGGAGGCCACGCCGATCTCGACCCCGGCGTGGGTGATGAAGGCGAGCTCGCACTCGCGCACCATCGCGCTGGTGGACACGTTGCAGATGGTCAGCGTGTGGGTCATGCCCTGGGCGCGGGCGTGCTTGAGCGCGGCCAGGGTGTCTGCCGTCTCGCCGCTCTGGCTGATGGTGATGACCAGCGTGCGCGGGTCGGGCACGCTCTCGCGGTAGCGGTACTCGCTGGCGATTTCGACCGCACAGGGGATCTTGGCGATGCTCTCCAGCCAGTACTTGCCGGTCAGGCCCGAGTAGCTGCTGGTGCCGCAGGCGAGGATGAGGACTCGGTCGATCTGCGCGAAGACCTCGGCCGCCCGGTCGCCGAACAGCTCGGGCGTGATGGCCTCGATGCCTTCGAGCGTGTCGGCGATGGCGCGCGGCTGCTCGAAGATTTCCTTCTGCATGTAGTGGCGATAGGGGCCCAGCTCGGCCGCGCCGCTGTGGGCGTGCACGGTCTTGACCGGACGGTCGACGCGCAGGAATTGGCCACCCGCCTGGCGCGTGGTGATCCAGTACTTGCCCTGCTGGAGGTCGACCACGTCGCCTTCTTCCAGGTAGACGATCTGGTCGGTCACGCCGGCCAGTGCCATCGCGTCGGAGGCGAGGAAGTTCTCGCCCTGGCCCACACCCAGCACCAGCGGCGAGCCCTCGCGGGCACCGACCACGCGCTGCGGCTCCTCGCGGCAGAACACCGCGATGGCGTAGGCGCCCTTGAGCTGGACGATGGCGCGCTGCACCGCGTCGAACAGGTCACCCTGGTAGATCGAGTCGATCAGGTGGGCGATCACCTCGGTGTCGGTCTGGCTGGTGAACTCGTAGCCGCGCGCCCTGAGGTCGGCGCGCAGTTCGTCGTGGTTCTCGATGATGCCGTTGTGCACCAGCGCGATGCGGCCGGCCTTGGCGGACTTGGCGTCGTTGCCGGTGCCGTGGCTGAAGTGCGGGTGGGCGTTGTGCACCGCCGGGGCACCGTGGGTGGCCCAGCGGGTGTGGGCGATGCCCACCAGGCCCTCGATGCCGTCCTGCTGCACCAGCGCGTCCAGCTCGGCCACGCGGGAGGTGCTGCGCGAGCGGCGCAGTTCGCCCCCCTGGTGCACGGCCACGCCGCAGGAGTCATAGCCGCGGTACTCCAGCCGCTGCAGGCCCTGGATGAGGATGGGAACGATGTTGCGCTGACTGACGGCGCCGACGATGCCACACATAGGAGGGGAGTCCCTTGAACTGCGGTTGGAGGGGGATGCGCAGGCAGCGCATCAGGCTGGGCGCGATGGTAGAGAGCCTCGCATGAAATGAATCATCCAAATGTCACGATAGGCGCAATAATCATCCACACGCACGTCGATATGGCGTTATTGTTCTTCCAATGAGATATATCGGAATATTCTTTCATGACACCCTCCATCACGGTAGACGCCATTGACCTGCGTCTATTGGCTGAACTGCAACAGGACGCCGCCCGCTCCAACCAGGCGCTGTCGGAGGCGGCCCATGTGTCGCCCGCCACCGGGCTGCGGCGCATCCGCCGGCTGGCCGAGGCCGGGGTGATCGAGCGCACGATCGCGGTGCTGTCGCCCGAGGCGCTCGGCCACGGGCTGACGGCGATCGTGGAGGTGACGCTGGACACGCAGTCCGCCGAGCGGCTGGCCGCCTTCGAGGTGCGGGCGGTGGCCGATGCGGGGGTGCAGCAGTGCTACCGCACCAACGGTGGGCCGGACTTCGTGCTGATCGCCCAGGTGGCCGACATGCCGGCCTACCAGGCGCTGGCCAGGCGGCTGTTCACCGACGATGCCAACGTGCGCAACGTGCGCTGCTTCTTCAGCGTGCACCGCGCCAAGGCCGGGCTGGCGATCACGCTGCCGCCCCCCGGGCCACCGGGCGACTGAAGAAGCCAGCGGCGCAAGCAGAGACCGCCTCGGGTGGCCGATGCGCGGCGCCGCTGCACGAAGCCGCTACACGGGCTGCCGTACGGGACCGCTGGCGCTTCAGCGCTCCAGCCAGAGCCAGGCGAGTGCCGCCGCCAGCAGCCCCAGCGGAATCAGCAGCGGCAGCCAGCGCAGCGCCAGGCGCAGCCGCCGCCGCAGCCGGTTGGCCGGCCGGCTGGGCGCCACCCGGGCAAGCCAGCGGCGCTCGCGCTCCAGCCAGGCGTCGTAGACGGCCCGGCGCAGCGGGTCACTCAGCACCGCCGAGGCCAGCCGGCGCGGATCGGGCTGCGCCGCCACCGCGGCGGAGGCTGCAGGCGGCAGGGCCAGGTGGTCGACCGCCTGCGCGATGGTGACCGCGTCGGCGTGCTCGTCCAGGCCTAGCACCGCATAGTGGGTGGGGTCCAGCGGCACTGGCAGCGTGAGCGGCGCATCCTCGGCCACCGGGCCGTCGGGCAGCGCACCGCGGTGGCGCTCCACCTCGGCGACGACGTCCTCGCGCACGCGGCGCGGCGCGGGGTCGGTCAGCAGCGCCACGGCGGCCTCTCGCTGCCACGGCCAGCGCGTCCGCGGGTCTCGCCGCTCCGCTCGGAGGCAGGCATCACGCGGGTCACTCGGCCGGCTTCTTCGGCGCCTTGGCCGGGCGGGTCCAGCCGTTCAGGCAGGCCTGGCGGCCGCGCGCGACGGCCAGCTGGCCGGGGGGGACGTCCTTGGTGATGGTCGAGCCGCCGCCAATGGTGGCGCCCGCCCCCAGCGTCACCGGGGCCACCAGCACACAGTTGGAGCCCACGTGCACGTCCGCCTCGATGGTGGTGCGGTGCTTGTTGGCACCGTCGTAGTTGGCGGTGATGCTGCCGGCGCCGTAGTTGACGCGCTCGCCCACCACCGCGTCACCCAGGTAGGCCAGGTGGTTGGCCTTGGCACCCTTGGCGAGCGTGGAGTTCTTGACCTCGACGAAGTTGCCGATGTGCACCTCGGCGCCCAGCCTGGCGCCGGGACGCAGGCGGGCAAAGGGGCCGATCAGCGCGCCCTCGCCCACCTCGATGCCCGCCGCCTCGCCATCCATGTGGGTGAAGGGGTGGATCACCGCGCCGGCGGCGATCTTCGCGTTGCGGATCACGCAGTTGGCGCCAATGCGCACCTCGTCGCCGAGTTCGACGCGGCCCTCGAAGATGCAGTTGACGTCGATCTCCACGTCGCGCCCGCAGGCCAGCTCGCCGCGCAGGTCGAAGCGGGCCGGGTCACGCAGGCGCACGCCGGCTTCCATCAGCGCCTCGGCGCGCTGGCGCTGGTAGCGGCGCTCCAGGTCGGCCAGCTGCACGGGGCTGTTGACGCCCAGCACCTCGGTCTCGCCCGAGGCGATGGTGGCCACCACCGGCACGCCCTCGGCCTCGGCCATCGCGACGATGTCGGTCAGGTAGTACTCCTTCTGGGCGTTGTCGTTCTTCAGGCTGGCCAGCCAGCGCTTCAGGTGCGCGGTGGGCGCGGCCATCATGCCGGTGTAGCCCTCGTTGATGGCGCGCTGTTCCGGCGTGGCGTCCTTGTGCTCGACGATGGCCAGCACGCGGTCGCCCTGCACCCCCCCACGCACGATGCGCCCGTAGCCGGTCGGGTCGTCCAGCACGACGGTGAGCAGCACCAGCTTCTCGCCGCCGCAGGCCTCGATCAGCGCACGCGCGGTCTGCGGGCGCACCAGCGGCACGTCGCCGTTGAGGATCAGCGTGGTCCCCGCTTCGGCCAGCTCGGGTACCGCCTGCTGCACCGCGTGGCCGGTGCCCAGCTGCGGCTCCTGGCGCACGAAGGCCAGTGGCGCGGCCGGCAACGCAGCGCGCATCTCGCTCTCGACCAGCTCGGCACCGTGGCCCGTGATCGTGATCAGGCGCTCGGCACCCAGGCCGGCGCTCATCTCCAGAACGTGCTGCAATAAGGGACGGCCCGCCAAGGTGTGCAGCACCTTCGGCCGGGCCGACTTCATCCGGGTCCCTTTGCCGGCGGCCATGATCACGACGTCGAGGCTCATGCGTTCTTCCTTGGAGTGCGAGCAGATGGTGAAAGTCGCAATTATCGAACCGCGGCGTGTCACACCCCTGACGCTGCTGCAACGCAGCGTGATCGGGATCGCACTGCTGCTGGCTGCGCTGCTGCTGACGGGCTGCAGCAACCTGCGCCTGGCCTACGGTCAGGGCCCCACGCTGGCCTACTGGTGGCTGGACCGCTATGCCGACTTCAACGATGCCCAGAAGCCGCGCGCGAAGGCCGCGGTCGACCAGTGGTTCGCCTGGCACCGCCGCCAGCAGCTGACGGAAGACGCCGCGCTGCTCGACCAGATCGCCCAGGAAGCGCTGAAGGACACCAGCGGCGCCCAGGTCTGCCAGTGGGTGACGGTCTACGAGCGCAAGCGCGACCTGTACCTGACGCAATTCGCGCCCGCGGTGGCCGACGTGGCTGCCAGCCTCGGTCCCGAGAACCTCAGACAGATCGAGATGCGCTTTGCCAAGGTCAACGAGAAGTGGCGCGACGAGCACGTCCAGGGCGACCTCAAGGAGCGCGAGGCCGAGGCGGTCAAGCGCTTGCTCGACCGGGCCGAACTGGTCTACGGCCGGCTCGACCGGGCGCAGCGCCAGTTCGTGACCCAGGCGGTGCACCAGTCCCCGCAGGACCCGGAGCGGGCCTTTGCCGAGCGCCTGGCCGACCAGCGCGAGGCGCTCGCCGCCTTGCAGCGCCTGGGCCAGCGCAGCCTGAGCCCGGAACAGCGCCAGGGAGCGGCACGCGCCAGCCTGCTGCAGCTCGTCCAGGCCAGCAACGAGGCGCAGCGGCAGTACCGCGACCAGCTCCACCGCTACCAGTGCCAGTTCACCGCCGAGCTGCACAACCGCACGACGCCGGAGCAGCGCCGCCACGCCAACGAGCGCCTGCAAGGCTGGGCACAGGACCTGCGCGGCTTCCTCGGCACGCCCTGAGCGGGATCCGCCCGCTCGGGCGGCAGCGTCAGGCCGCCACTTCGGCCATCACTTAGGCCGCCACTTCGACCCTCACTTCGATGCGGCGGGGCTGACGGCCGGAGCTGCGTCCGTACGGGCCGCTGGCGTCAGTGACACGGTGACCTGGCGCTCGCCGGCCGGCAGGTTCGGGAAGCCCTGCAGCGCCGCCTCGTAAAGCGCCGGCAGCACGCTGTCGCTGACCATGCGGGCCTCGTAGCGCACGTGAGCCTCGACCAGCGGCTGGCGGCTGGCCCGGTCGAGCAGCTGCAGCGCCACCTCGCGGTAGTCGCGCGAGGCATCCACCGGCCAGGCCCCGCCGATCGTCCAGCCGAAGCCGCCGCCACGGCGCGGCCAGGGGGCGCCGAAGCCGCGCCAGCCACCAATGCGCCAGCCCCAGTTGAAATCCGACCAGGGGTCGACCAGGCGCCCCTCGCGTGCGCCGACCTGCACCAGCACGTCGGCCACCGCCGCACTCGCCGCCGGCTGGAAGCCCGCACGCTCCAGCGCCCCGCGCGCCGCCGCCTCCAGCCGCAGCTGCTCGACGCTGCCCTGGGCCTGCGAGAGCAACCGCTCGAAGGCATAGCGCCCTGGCGCCCGGCCGGCCGGCCAGCTGCCGAAGCTGGCCACGTCCACGGTGATCTGGTTCATCGCCGCACAGCCGCCCAGCCCGCCCAGCGCCGCCAGTGCGACGGCCCCCAGCGCGCCAGCGGCGAAAGCCCGCCGACGCAGGTCGGCCCCCCCGGTTTCAGGCCGGTCGGTGGCGGAAAGCAGCGCAGCGGTGTCAGTCATGGCAACTCCTGGAAACCCGGAAGCGGGAGAAACGCGGCGACCGGCCATCCGTGCCGGCGCCGTCAGCGGCGCGGCATGAAGGCGATCGGTGCCTCGGCCGGCAGCTCGGCAGCCTCGCTGCCGGGCAGGGGGGCGCAGTTCTCGTCCTCCTCCTCGTCGAAGGCGTGGTCGCCGGCCGGATCGGCCACCCCGGTGGGTCGGATCGTCGTGAAGGGGTAGAGGTTCCGGTCCATCAGGTGCGAGGGCACCACGTGCGAGAAGGCGCGGTGCATGTTGTCGATGCGACCGGGGTGCTTCTGGTCCCACTCGCGCAGCATCTGCTTCATCTGCACGCGCTGCAGGTTCTCCTGGCTGCCGCAGAGGCTGCAGGGGATGATCGGAAACAGCCGGTGCGCCGCCCAGCGCTCCAGGTCGGTCTCGGCCACGTAGGCCAGCGGGCGGATCACGGTGTGGCGGCCGTCGTCGCTGACCAGCTTGGGCGGCATGCCCTTGAGGCGCCCGCCGAAGAACATGTTCAGGAAGACGGTGCCGAGGAAGTCGTCGCGGTGGTGGCCCAGTGCGATCTTGGTGGCCTTGATCTCGTCGGCCACCCGGTACAGGATGCCCCGGCGCAGGCGCGAGCACAGGCTGCACATCGTGTTGCCCTCGGGGATGAGGCGCTTGACGATGCTGTAGGTGTCCTGGTTTTCGATGTGGAACTCGACGCCGCGGCTGCGCAGGTACTCGGGCAGGATGTGCGCCGGGAAGCCCGGCTGCTTCTGGTCGAGGTTGACCGCGACGATGGAGAACCGGATCGGCGCACGCTGCTGCAGGCCCAGCAGGATGTCGAGCAGGCCGTAGCTGTCCTTGCCGCCGGACAGGCAGACCATCACCCGGTCGCCCTCCTCGATCATGTTGAAGTCGGTGATGGCTTCGCCGACCTGGCGGTGCAGGCGCTTGCTGAGCTTGTTGATCTCGTGGGCGGCTTTGCGCTCGGCGGCCCTGTCGACCACCGGCTCAAGGGCGGGTTCGACAGGGGCAAGGGACTCGTTGATCGCGTTCATCTCGGGCACTTCAGGGCGGTCCGGCTCAGGCGGCCGGCTTGATCTGGAAGACTTCCACGCCGACGCTCTCGCAGTCCGGGTAGACGTCGGGCTTCTCGGTGGACACGCGCACCGCGCGCACCTTGGGGTGGGTCAGCATCAGCGCGGCCACATCGTCGCACAGCGTCTCCTGCAGGTGGATGTGGCCGTGCGAGACGCGCTCGGTGATGCTGCGGCGCATGAAGTCGTAGTCCACCACCTCGTCGAGCTGGTCCTGGGTGGGCGTGGTCTCGGCCAGCGCGACGTAGAGGTCGACGTTGATCAGCACGCGCTGCTCGCCGCGTTTCTCGAAGTCATGCACACCGATGTTGATCCACACCTCGTAGTTGCGCAGGAAGAGGCGGCGGCAGTCCATCAGCGAGGGATGGGCGAGCAGGCTGAGCATGGTGGAACTTCTTTCAAGCGGCGTTGAAGGCAGAAGGCCTTGACCCAGCCAGGGTCAGGCCACCGGTGCGGCGGCGCCTGCCGCCTGCACCAGGTAGAGCACGTCGCGCGGCTGGCCAAGCAGGTGCTGGCCACCGTCGACGACCAGGGTCGTACCGGTCAGCGCGGGCGATTCGAGGGCAAAGCGCACCGCGCGGGCGATGTCGTGCGGCGTCGATGAGCGGCCGAGCGGCGTCAGGCGCTGGGCCGCAGCGAACTCGCCCTCGGTCATCGGACCCGAGGTCAGCGTCACCCCGGGCGACACGCCCACCACGCGCAGCCGTGGCGCCAGTGCCAGCGCCAGCATCTGCGTGGCCGCCTGCAGCGCGGCCTTGGACAGCGTGTAGGAGAAGTAGTCCGGGTTGAGGTTGGCGAGCTTCTGGTCCAGCAGGTTCACCACGCAGCCCTCGCTGCCCCACTCGGCCAGGTGCTGGTGCAGCGCCTGCGCCAGCAGCACCGCCGGCGCGGTGTTGGCGCGCCAGTGACGCTCCATCGCGGCGTGGCCGAAGCTGGCCGCATCGTCGTACTCGAAGGTGGAGGCATTGTTCACCACCGCATCCAGCCGGCCGGACCAGGCCAGCACCCGCGGCACCAGCGCGCGGCAGGCGGCCTCGTCGGCCAGGTCGGCCTGGAACAG